>JAEEGL011439480.1_pt1 | contig 23805 bp, 20 predicted proteins | sample 9134231 | NCBI WGS metagenome assembly JAEEGL01 (sample SAMN16246548, study PRJNA631951) | gut metagenome | biome: gut microbiome; feature: rumen; material: fiber-attached | host: Bos | place: Iran: Karaj | collected 2018-10 | reverse complement strand
TGGACGGCCGCTTTTCCGCTTTTCTGCTGGCCGAGAAACAGGACAGTTCCGCCGGCAGCTACTGGACCGATCAGATGCACGGCATGATCCGGCTGTCCCTGCCCAGGTTTGACGTCAGCTCCTATACGGACCTGATCCCCGGCATGCAGGCCATGGGGATCACCGACGTCTTCGATTACACAGTTTCTGATTTTTCACCTCTCACCGACGAGGCGGATCACCTCTTTGTCTCTGAGGCCAGTCACGCTGCCCGGGTCAAGGTGGACGAGGAAGGGGTGGAGGCCGCCGCCTACACGCTGATCGACGTCAAAGCCACCGGGATGCTGATGGGCGATGAGATCGCCTTTACCCTGGACCGGCCTTTCCTCTTCGCCGTCACCGGTGCCGACGGCCTGCCCCTGTTTGCCGGTATCGTCAACCAGCCCTGATCTTCAGGCATAAAGTGAGCAGGCCCTGCCTTCCGGCAGGGCCTGCTGTCCGAAACAGATCATAATCATCCTTTGTGGCTTTCGAACCACCCGGTGATCTCGTTGAGTCTCTTCAGCCGATGAGCGGGCTTTCCGCTGCGGCTCAGTTCGTGGTTCTCTCCCCGGAAGCACACCATCCTGCTCTCCACCCCATGGGCAACCAGCGCGGTGAACATCTGATATCCCTGATCGACGGGGCAGCGGTAGTCCTCGAAAGAATGGATAAACAGCGTGGGGGTCTTTACCCTGTCTGCGTATTTCACGGGGCTGTGCCACCACAGCTTTTCCGGGTCGTCCCAGGGATCGGAGGCATTCTGGTCCCTGGCGAACTCCACGCCGATGTCGGAGACGCCGTAGAAAGAGAACCAGTTGGAAATGGATCTCTGGCTGGCACAAGCCCGGAACCGGTCGGTGTGTCCGATGATCCAGTTGGTCATGAATCCCCCATAGGACCCGCCCGTCTCAAAGAAATTGGTCTCATCCATGGCGGGATACGCAGAAAGCGCCGCATCGCAGAACGCCATAATATCATCAAAGTCCACGGTGCCGTATCTGCCCCGAATATCCATAAAGGCGCCACGCCCGTCGGAACCCGTGGGGTTGCAGAAGATGACAAAGTATCCCTTTCCGGCCCAGTACTGCATCTCGTGGTAGAACACGGGGCCGTATACGGTCTTGGGTCCTCCGTGGACATCCAGAATCACAGGATACTTCCCTGCGGGATCAAAATCCATGGGCTTCAGGACGAAGCCGTGGATCTCATAACCGTCCCTCTGTACGTTAAGGGGTTCCGGAACCGCCACATACCGGTCCCGGAGCGCCGCGTCATTGAATCGGCTCAGGCGGCGGCAGCGGCCGTCATAAAGTTCCTGAGGCCGCATATCGTACAGGGCTATCATCAGGATCTCGTCGCCGCAGATATCGAAGCAGTCCACGGAGCCGTCTTTTTCCACAACAGGCGTGATGATCCCGTCCTGCAGCTTATAGAGATATGCTCCGTCAAACCGCGTGGTAATGAAATAGCAGGTGTCCCCCGACATTTTCACGGTACGGCCCCCGCCGTAGCGGACATCGCTTCCCACGGAAGACCCCACGCCTTCCCCGCAGCGGGCATACAGGGACAGTTCTTCCGTTTCATAATCCAGTCTGTAGAAATCCGGGTCTGTGTTGAGTCCATGGCGGTTGTCCCCGGCAAAAACCAGCGCAAAGGTGTCCCCCATCTCAAATCCGGCCAGAGCGAAATTCTCGCCGTCTTCCGTCAGGCGGGTCAGGCTTCCGTCTGCCAGGTCCAGACGCCACAGGACGTTCTCCCCGGTCATGGACAGCAGTTCCCGGACAGGGGACGTCATCAGATAAACCGCTTTCTTATCCGGCGTCAGTTTCGCCTCCATGACATTCACGTTCCGTTCCGTCAGGCGGCGCATCTTCTTTTTCTTTGCCTCATAATAGAACAAAGAGGTATATGCCCCCTTTGTATAAGTGGCTCCGTTCCACCACCAGGGAACCTGGCAGATCTCCTCATAGTCCTCGTTCTCCCTGCGGTGCTTTTTGAACTCGTTCAGGAGTTTTTTCTCCCCCCTGTACAGTTCTTCAAAGCCGGGGAACGTCGTTCCCAGGACCACCAGGTCTCCGCCGGGAAGCGGCAGGATCCTGGAAACGGGTACCGGGAAGACATAGGCGGTCTCCGCCTCGCCTCCGCTCAGGGAGATCCGGTACCACCGGCTCTCGATCCCCTCCTTGTCCCCCTCCTCCCGTTTTCCGGGAAACAGGATGGTATCCTCGTCCAGATACTGAAAAGAACTCTCTTTGCCGAAAGACGTAAGCTTTTTCAGTTTTCCGTCCCGGCGCAGATACAGGTATGAGCGGTAGCCGTTCTTTTCCCGGTCCGCCTCGGTTACCGTCAGGCAGGCGGTCTTTCCTTCCGGGGAAAAGGTGATGTTCGACAGGAATTTCAGACGGCAGAACTCATCCACAGCGATCGGCTTCAAATCCATCATCCTCTCTGCATAGTGTTGTCCCTATTGTACGATGGCCCCGGGAAGAATACAAGGGACTTTTGCACCGGCAGAAAAGAAGAGCCGTCCCGCAGGACAGCTCTTCAGAACCCTCGCCGGTTTCTCAGGTCAGAAATGTGCTGGCAATCATCAGCAGACACACCGCCGTGAACAGGAGCATGCCCGGGCTGAGCCAGGAGGTGCGGAATCGCTGGCCCCGGGCAAGTTCCTGAGGCGCCGGACGGAAGAACACCTTTTTCCGCCGGACGATCAGCAGCACCAGGCCTGCCACGGCTGCAGCGATGATGAGCACAGAATACAGGCCCAGCAGAATAACCGCGGGGTTGATCATTTCCGACAGGTCCGAGACCCTGGCCCACTCCGCCATGTCTGATAGGTCAAACTTTGCCAGATCTTCCACGGAGGACTCGGCCCATTCCCCCAGGGCCGGGCCGACAATGGCTCCGATCAGGTTGATGAGCATATGGAGACCGATGGTGTAGCGGAGTTTCCCCGTCCGCAGATAAACATATCCGAAGACCAGGCCCAGCGTGAACGCGTAGAACATCTGAGACAGATTTCCGTGAAACAGCCCGAACATCAGCGCCGTGGTCACTACCGCCAGACGCTCTCCGTAAGGCCTCATCCGGTCGATGAGGATCCTACGGAAAAGATACTCCTCGATCACAGGTGCCAGGATTACCATGCACAGGATCTTCAGGAGCAGAGAGTCTCCCCCCACATAGTTGTCCAGCGGGTTCCCGGGAACGAATCCCACCAGGCTCTCCACCAGACTCTCCACGAAAAGCCCCAGGAAATTGCCGGCGTACATCATGAAGATGGAGATACAGATGACGGCGAAGTACCGTCCGGCGCTCATCTTCTCCCCTTCTGCCTTCATTGCCGGGATCTTCCGGAGAAACAGCAGGCCGGCCGGTATGCCCGCCAGATACAGAGGCGCAAAGGTGGCCACCCACAGCCCCCAGGAGGTGTTCCGCAGGGTCCCGGGCCACACCGCGTCGACTATGCTGACCAGGATCAGCTGTACCGCCGTGGAGACCAGAAGGACCATCACCGTTCCCACGCCCATCCGTGAAAAACGTCCCCGGGCTGTCCGGCGGGTCTCTTCGTCCGGGACAGCGGGTTGAACGGGCGAGGCGTCCCTGAGTTCCCGAGTGCTCCCTGCATCCGTCAGAACAATCGGAGCTGAAGTGGTCTCGCCCGGCGTGCCGTCAAAGCCGCTCGTCATATTGGGCTCATTATCCATGTCCGGGTCCCTCTCTTTCAAACACAGCTTACCGTATCATTATACCTGCTCGCCGGATGCCGCGCAATTGCTCTTTTGACGGTTTTCCACGTCCGCCGCCCCGCTCCGTTCGTTGACAAAAACGGAGCAATTGAGTATGATAGAATTCATCTTTTCCGACCGGCATCTTCTGCCAGACAGACTGCCGGATGTCACGGTATTGTCACTTTGCCCTGCTATACTTGTGCTGCAAGCAAACAGCGCCGTTCCGGCGCTTCAGTCTCTTGAGACGGAGGAAACAAAATGAGCGAAAACATGACCGAAAACACAGTTCCGGCCAAAAAGAGCCGAAAGAAGATCATCCTGCCTGTCATCATCGCGGTCGCCGTACTGGCTCTGGCCGCCGCAGGCGCCAAGCTGGCCGGGCTCTTTGACCGGCACTCTCCTGTTCCGGCGGACCCCGAGTACGTAAATGTGGAGACCTTCAATTACTACAGCGGAGTCGTGGAGCCTCAGAAAACCTGGGATATCCAGAAAGACGGGAGCCGTGAGGTGGCGGAGATCTACGTTTCCGTAGGCGACGCTGTCACCACCGGACAGAAACTGTTTGCCTATGACACTTCCGATACCGAGATGGCTCTTCGGCAGGCCCAGCTGGAGCTGGACGGCATCAGCAACGAGATAGACGGCTATGCCGGTCAGATCCGGGAGCTGACTCAGCTTCGCTCGGAGACTGCCGATGAGGCCACCCGCCTCGGCTACACCGAGCAGATCAATGAGATGGAGATCGGCCGGCGCCAGGCTCAGCTGAACTATCAGACCAAGCAGCTTGAGATCGAAAACATCCGCAAAGGTCTGGATAACGCCGTGGTGACCTCCACCATGGACGGAGTCGTCAAGCAGATCAGCAACGGGTCGGGATATGAGCAGACCGCTTTTATGACCATCCTGGCTACCGGAGCCTATCAGATCAAGGCGACTGTGGATGAACTGAATGTTTCCTCCCTCTATGAGGGCATGGCTGTCCGGGTCCATTCCCGGGCAGACTCCTCCAAGATATGGGATGGAACCGTTACCAAGATCGACACGGAGAATACCGCCGAAAGCGGTAATGGCGGCGATTTCTATTACGGCGGCTACTACGGCGGCGATGACAACCGGGCCACCAAATATTATTTTTACGTTTCGCTGTCCACCTCGGATGACCTGCTGCTGGGGCAGCACGTCTATGTGGAGCCCATACTGGACTATGCCGTCGAAGACGGATCCGCCGTCACGGATGACGGCCTTCCGGCCGATGATACGGTCATCTTTGACGGAGCCATGGTCGGTGAAGGTCCTGCCGAAGACAGCGGCGGCCAGGGATGAGGAGGCCGTCATGCTGCTAGAACTCGAACATATCTACAAAACGTACAGTAAGGATCAGCTGGACGTCCCGGCGCTGCGCGACGTGTCGCTCCAGGTGGGAAAGGGCGACTATCTGGCGATCATGGGGCCCTCCGGTTCCGGAAAATCCACGCTGATGAATCTGATCGGCTGTCTGGACCGCCCTACCGGCGGCAGCTACCGGCTGGACGGAACGGATGTCCTGTCTCTGAGCGACAACGAACTGTCGGAGATCCGGTGCAGAAAGATCGGCTTTGTTTTCCAGAGCTTTCAGCTCCTTTCCGCGGAGACGGCTCTCCAGAACGTGATGCTCCCCCTGTCATTTGCCGGGGTACGCCGGTCGGAGCGCGCCGCCATCGCCACCCGGGCTCTGGAACGGGTGGGTCTTGGGGAACGCCTTCATTTTCTGCCCTCTCAGCTGTCCGGCGGCCAGAAGCAGCGGGTAGCCATCGCCCGGGCTCTGGTCAACGACCCGGAGATCCTTCTGGCCGACGAGCCTACCGGTGCCCTGGACCAGAAATCCGGCGCCGCCGTGATGGATCTCTTTGAACAGCTCAACGAAGAGGGTGTGACGATCATCGTTATCACCCACGACGCCAATGTCAGCGCCCGGGCCCGGAAGATCCTCCACATCGTGGACGGCGAGATCCTGGAACACCGGGAAGAGACCGTGACGGTATCCGAGGACGGAGGTGAGCCCGAATGAGCGGCAAAAAGAAGATTATCCTGGCGGCGGTCTCCGTTCTTCTGGTCACGGCCATCGTCCTGGGGCTGATCCATCTGCGCAACCAGAACAACAAAGCCTATGTGCAGCCTGTCTCCGACATGAACATGACCTGGGTCCTGATGAACGAATCCTCCTACGGAACGATCTCCGATTCCGCACGCCAGCAGTTTTACCTTCAGCCGACCGACAATATTGCTGAGGTGTTCGCCGTAACCGGCTCTGTTGTGAAAGCGGGAGATCCTCTTTTCCGCTACGATACCACCGCCCAGGAACTGGAGGTAAAAGAGCGTCAGCTGGCTGTTGATTCCTATTCCGGCTCTCTGGACATTGCCCGGCAGCGTCTGGCTGTCTACCGGAAGATCGTCCCCGTCGCTCCGCAGCCTGACGGGACGGCAGAACCCCAGCCGTATCAGCTCACGGATCAGCAGCGGCTTCCTGACGAGTATCACGACGACGTGACCGGGCAGGCAGACCGGGCTTACTACTGTACGGAAGACACCCTGATCACCGGAGAGCAGATCAACGAGTGGATCAGTCAGGGCATCGTGGTGGCTCTTCAAATCTGGGAAGGCGGTCAGCCGCCTTATTCCGAGCCGGAACCTCCGGTCCCCCCGGAGCCGGACGACCCCGGAGTACCGGACGACCCCGGAGTACCGGAAGACCCCGAAGTGCCGGAAGACCCCGAAGTGCCGGAAGACCCCGAAGTGCCGGAAGAGCCGGAGCCCGAACCTCCCCAGCCGCTTCTCCAGTGGATCATCGACGGGAAAAACTGGCTTCCGGCAGAGGACGGCACTTTCTGGTCGGTGGCAGATCGCGCCCAGTGGTTCCCGCCCGAGCCGAAGCCCCCTGAAGAGCCGGACGGTCCCACCTATACCGAAGCTCAGAAAGCACGGCTCATCGCAGATCAGGAGCTGAGCATCCGGCGTCTGGAAAACTCTCTTGCCCAGGCGCAGAATTCTCTGGCTCAGGCCAGAAAGCGCATCTCCGACGCTACGGTGCGCGCCGTAATGGACGGCACCGTCACGGTCATGGCGGATCCCCACAGTCCTCCTCAGGACGGCTCCCCGTTCTGTATCCTGTCCGGGGCGCAGGGGGTCACCCTTACCGGCTATATCAGCGAACTGGATCTGGCCGAGTCCAGGGTAGGCGACAGGCTCAATGTAACCTCCTGGATGACAGGCACCACGACGGACGCTGAAATCGTTTCCATCTCCGATTATCCGGCCGACCGGACCAACTACTACGGCGAGGGAAATCCCAACGTGTCCTATTATCAGTTTACCGCTTATATGGAAAACGCCGACGGGTTCAATGCCGGCGAAGAAGTGAGTATCCAGTCCTACATCGAGGACATGGATCGGCTCATCGTGCTGGAGAAGGTTTACGTCCGTTCTGACAGTGATGGCCCCTACGTGCTGGTGGATGACGGGACCGGGCATCTGGCCCGCAGGGAAGTCACCGTCCAGGGCACTTCGCAGGTGGAGTACGTCAAGATCCTTTCCGGTCTCACCCTGGATGACATGGTAGCCTTTCCCTATGGCAGAAGCGCCCGGGTCGGTGCCCTGACCACCACTGAGATGAAGTGGAATCTGTTCTAAGGGGGTGGCAGGTTTATGTTGGAAAATATCCGTTCTTCCCTTCGGGGCATATGGTCCCATAAACTCCGCTCCTTCCTGACGATCCTGGGTGTGATCATCGGCATTGCAAGCATCATCGCCATCGTCTCCATCGTGGAAGGCACAAACCGGAAACTGGAGCGGAGCCTGGTGGGCTCCGGAAACAACGTTACCACGGTGGCTCTCTGCCAGGAGAACTGGCCCTATGACTTCAGCGGCAGCGTGCCATCCGGCATTCCCGTCATCCCCGAAGCCGTTCTGGACCAGGTCCGGCAGCTCAGCGGTGTGGAAGGCGCTACCGCCTACCGGACCCGTCAGGCCTGGAACTCCGCCTATTATCTGGACCGGCCTATGGGCAGCGGTTCCGTCACCGGAATATCCGGCAGTTTTCTGGATACCATGCAATTCACCGTGATCCGGGGCCGTAACTTTACCCCCGAAGAGTACAGTGGCGGCAGCAAGGTCGCCCTGGTGGATCAGAGTGCCGTGGACAGTCTCTTTGACGGGGCCAACCCCCTCGGCGAGGCTGTTGAGATCATGCAGGAACCGTTCGTCGTGGTCGGAGTGGTCCGGGATGACAACGCGAGGGAGGAGGAATATGAGTCCCTCAGCGATTATTACATGTACGGCTACCGCAGCGGCGGCAGTCACATCTACATCCCCGGTGAGGCCTGGCCTATCCTCTATCAGTTCGATGAGCCGGTGACCATCGGAGTCCGGGCCGCCTCTACCGGCCAGATGGCCTCCGTAGGAACCAGGACCGCGGAGCTTCTGAACAACTACGTCACCAACGACACGATCCGCTACGCCGCCGTCAACGCCATGGAGGAGGCCGAGGAACTGAAGACTCTCACCAACGCCATCCAGCTGATGCTGGTATCCATTGCCAGCCTGTCTCTGCTGGTAGGCGGCATCGGCGTGATGAACATCATGCTGGTGTCCGTGACGGAACGCACCTCCGAGATCGGCCTGAAGAAGGCCCTCGGCGCAAAAAAACGGACCATCCTCGCCCAGTTCCTCACAGAGTCCGCCGTTCTCACCAGTGTGGGAGGCATCCTGGGCGTCCTGCTGGGCATCGGCCTGGCCAAAGTCATATCGGTGGTGGCTTCGCTGGAGTTCGGCATCAGCATACCGTGGATCCTGATCGCCGTCGGCTTCTCCATGCTGATCGGTATTCTGTTCGGCGCCATGCCCGCCTCCCGGGCTGCCAGACTGGATCCCATTGAAGCCCTGCGCCGGGAATAAGGAGGTGGCAATCCATGCCTCGTTCCGCCATTCTGCTCGACGGCGCCGTAGGTACCAATCTGTGGGCTATGGCCAACGTTCGGAAGATCCCCCGTGTTCCCGTGTGGCAGTACAATATCACCCACCCCGAACTGGTGAGTCTCCTTGCAGCGCGATTCATCCGCTCCGGCAGCGAGATCATCCTGGCCAACACTTTCTGTGCCAACGGCCCTATGGTCGCCAAATACCCCGGATTCCATCCCGGGGACGTGGTATCTGCCGGTGTGCGGCTGGCCCGAGGCGCCGCAGGCGGCAAGGCTCGCGTCGCCCTGTCTGTCGGTCCCCTGGAGCGGGTGCCATTCGACCGGCCGGAGCGGCTGGCCGCAGCGGCCGCCTATGACGCCCAGCTGGGCGCCGGGGCGGACGCCGGAGCAGACATTATCTTCCTCCAGACGTTCTGGGAGCCTTCCCTCCTGGTCCTGGCGGCGGAGCGGGCAGCCGCTTTCCGCCTTCCGGTCTTCTGCTCCATGACTTTCGGCTCCGGAGGAACCACCTACAGCGGCTGCAGGCCGGCTGACATGATGGCCGCAATAGCGCCGTTCCACCCGGCGGCAGCAGGCCTTAACTGTTCCTGCGGGCCGGCGGCTTCGCTCTCTGTGCTGTCCGCATTCCGGCGCTGTACCGATCTTCCCCTGATCTTCAAGCCGAACGTTCCGGCAGAACATACCCCCGGGGAATTTGCCGAAGCTCTCGTCCCGTCCCTGGAACTGGTCTCCTATGCGGGAGGCTGCTGCGGAACGACCCCGGATGATATTTTCGAGCTGGCAAAGCAGATGGGGAAGCTCCCCCTCCCTACGGACAGTAACTGAAAAAAGACCGGATCGAGCCCTCTGAAAGAGCTCGATCCAGTCTTTTTTCTGCTTCTCATTCCTCCACCGGAATGTCAAGGCCAAACTCCCCCGGGAGAAACCGGGGACAAACGTTCTCTGACGTACAGATCACCGAGGCCGCCAGCCGGGTCCCGATCTGGCAGGCCTCCGGAAGTGTCTTGCCGTAGGTCAGCCCGATGGTAACGCCGGCAAAAAACGCGTCACCGGCACCGGTGGTGTCTTTCACATCCACTTTCTGTGCGGGGCAGAACCCGGTGGATCCGTCCGTATCCACATAGACAGCGCCGCGTCCGCCCAGCGTTACCACCATCCGCTCGATGCCGGCGTTCTTGACCCGTTCCGGAAGGATTTCCATCATCTCTTCCGGCGATTTTCCCCCGTAGTCTTCCAGGAACAGGATCCCTGCCTCCTGCCGGTTGCAGACAAAGCAGGCCGTCTGGCGCAGGAAATCTCTTCTCTCTACGGCGATACTCATGTTGGACACTACCGCGTAGACTTTCTTGCCGTATTTTTCGGCATAGCGGAAGACCTCCTTGACGATCTCCTTATCCATGTCGATCTCCAGTACCACGCTGTCGGCGTCGGCAAAGATCTCATCACCATGCTCCTCCAGGGTCCGCAGGATGGGCAACAGGTCCGGGCGCTTTGAGATGGCGGCTGTAACGTCACCGTCATTGTCAAAGATCGCCAGCCAGGTGCCCATCCCGTCCCGGGTGGCCCGGACGTAGTCGGTGTTCACCTTGTGCTTGCGAAGTTTCTCAATGACATCCAGTCCTATTCCGCCCCGGTCCACCAGGCTGACAAAGGTCGGCCTCAGTTCCACATTGGCAATGTCCTCCACAATATTGCGGCTGACACCGCCATGCACCTGCTCCACCCGGCCGGCATTCCGCCCCCCCGGGATGTAAATGTCCATGGGATAGCCTTTGATATCAACGAATACCGCGCCAAGCACCACGATCCCCATTGTTCCATCCTCCGCTCATGCGTTTTCATGCAATCAGTATATCATAGCTTTTCTTCCCGGGAAACCTCTTTTTCGTCAGGCGCTGACCTTCTCCAGGGCGAGCAGAAACGCCTTTCGTTCCAGCCCTCCGGCATATCCGGTGAGCCGGCCGTCCTTTCCCACCACGCGGTGACAGGGAACCGCCATCCACACGGGATTGCGGGCCACAGCAGCGCCCACCGCCCGGGCGGAGCCGGGTCGGTCCAGTCCTGCGGCGATCTCTCCGTAGGTTCTGGTCTGTCCGTAGGGGATACCGCGTACCTGCTCCCATACCGCCCGCTGGAAATCCGTTCCCCGCAGTACCAGAGGCAGGTCGAACGCTTTCCGTCTGCCCGCCAGGTAAGCCCGGACCTGCTCCGCCGCCTGATCCGACAGCGGTGTCGGATCGTCCGGATGATCTCTCCGGTCCGCAAACTGCAGACAAGACACCGCATCGTTTTCACAGGCCACCATCAGCAGGCCCAGCTCCGTATCATAGTAAGCGTATGCCGTCATCTGCGGGATCCTCCTTTGACGCTCCTATCAGCGGAACGGACGAAGGAGCAGCGCTCCTCCGTCCGCCTGCGTTTCGTTCAGTTCAGCGCCGGTATCAGATAGGTATACTTCTCCACCGGGGAGGCACCGTTCCATGTCATGTAGCCTCCGGTGCAGCCGGCATCCAGCAGGCCCTGGATCTCCGCGGCAACCTCATCCGGTCCGTAAGTGTTGTAAGGTTCGCGGATCGCGTTGTACGCCTGGATCCAGGTGCGGACCTGTGCCGGCGTCCCCGGCGTCTCCTCCTGTCGCGCCATGGCGGCAGTTCCGAAGATATACAGGGTATCATAGGGATGTTCCCAGGGCAGGTAATCGCCGTCAGCACCGTAATGGTCCGGATAAGGCATGGCTGAGATCACATCCGTAACAGCACTGATAGCCGGCCAGTACTGTCCGTACGCAGTAACATAGTTCATCGCGCACTCGCCGAACACATCAGCCGCTATGTATACTCCCTTGTCATGCAGCCGCTGGGCGGCATACTCCAGAAACCGCTGTACCGCCTGGGATTTGCTCTCGCCGTAAGTGTTGTGATAATCGATGACACCGGCATCCTCGTAGCGCCAGGCACCGTCGGGGAAGCGGACATAGTCAAACTGGATCTCGTTGAAACCCATCAGCTCCGCGGCTTCCACCCCCAGGTCCACCTTGTACTGCCAGACTCTGCGGTTGTAGACAGACGGCCAGTACATGCCGCCGATCATCAGCGGATCACCGTCTGTATCGCAGATCAGGCATTCCGGATGGTCGTCGGGCAGGTAGGGATCGTTGAAGGCTGTGATGCGGCCGATCACATAATAGCCGGCAGCCTTGAGTTTGGCAATTCCGTCCCGGTAACTTTCCAGAGAGTTGTACGCCGCCTCATAGGTCGAGGGAGAAAAGGCTTCCATCACGGGGGACTTGTAGCCGACCGCGCCGCCGTCCACCACGTCTACCACAAAGGCGTTGATCCCGCAGCGGTCCGCAATGGAGATATAGTCTTCCACATAATCGAGACAGGCTACGTTGAGGTAAAGGGCTTTTACCGCATCCGGCATGCTGTTCCCGTAGAAGTCGGGCTTGTCCCAGGGCTCATAATCCAGGATGCCTGCGTCTCCGCCTCCGTAGGCGTCGCCTCTGGCCGCATGAAATGCCACCAGATCAGGATCCGACAGGGCGGTTGCCTCGCCGGCGGTTGCTGCCGTCAATTCAGCGCGGATATAGCCGCCATCCACCCGGTAGCGCTCCACAGAACCATCCGAACGCAGCCCCGCGTAACCGGTCACGGTCAGTTCCTGGCCCCGTTCAACCAGATCGCCCAGAACCACGCCCTGCTCATCCAGCAGGTTCATCGTACGTTTGGGATAAACGGCAGCAGTCGTGACCACGGACGACAGATCGGTCACCAGGTTCTCTTCCGGCAGCCAGGCAAACGTCTCCTCCGCCTCGTCCAAAAGGATCCGGGGCATCAGCGGTCTCTCCGGTTCCTCCCCTTCTGCGGGGGGTACCAGTTCCTCAACCACCCGGCGCACCTCCGTGCCGCGGGTGAACGTCATCTCAGCGGGTACGCCTTCGGCATCGTATACTGTTGCGACCGCCGTTTCTGTGGGAGACGCTATATACATCGTCTCCAGTTTCAACGGTTCCGGCTCCGGTTCCGGTTCCTTCAGAAAATGGATCGCCGCCACGATTCCCACTGCGATGATCAGCAATACCGCCAGAAACGGTATCAGGGGAGATCTTCTTCTTTTTCTCTTCCTTTTTTCCTTCGTGTCCTTTTCCAGGCGCGTCTCTCTGGCAGGCATAACGTCTCTCCTTTTCCTTGGTTTCTATGCCGCCCTTATTATACGGCCGGATTCCGGAAAAATCCACTTAAATCTTGAGCTGCTTCCTTTTTGCTGTTCTTTTTTTCTGTTTTTCCATTTTTCGGTGGACATAAGCCGGGACACATGCTATACTGATACTATCTATAATTATGTAAATTGCTTTTCTATCCGGCGGTGAATCTATGGACAAGACCCGTAAAACTCTATCTGTCATCCTGTGTCTGTGCATCGTGCTGGCCTTTTTGCCCACGGTGCTGCTGCCCTTTGCCGGGGCGACGGCGGCAGACGACCTGGAGGAGCGGATGCTTGGACAGCTGAGCGCTCAGTATGAGTCCAACGGGAATCCCGGGGCCATCGCCGACACGGCAGGCGATCCCGGCGGGAAGTCTTACGGAATGTACATGTTCGCCAGCAGCGCCGGCTCCCCGAAAGCCTTTTTTGAGTGGTGCCAGTCATCCTCCAACTCCTATTACCGCGCCGTCGGCAACACTCTCAGCGACGCGTATTACTACGGTTCTCCCGGTTACGGCAGCCGTTTTGACGCCGCATGGAAGCAGCTGGCGGCAGAAAACTCCGACGGATTCGGCCGGTGTCAGCGGGACTATGTCCGCTACGCCTATTACGACGTCTGTCTGGATTCTCTGTCCGGGAAAGTTCCCTCCTTTGACATCTCCAACTACAGCATCGCCCTTCGGAACGTCATCTGGTCCCGGGCGATCCAGCATGGCGCCTACAGTGCCGCCAACGTCTGTCAGCGGGCATTCGACGCCATAGGCGGATTCACCAATCAGCCGGAGGCTGAACTGATCAACGCCATTTACAATGAAAGCGGCCGTCTGACTGCCGATGCCTCCACTAAAATGTACGGCTCCACGGCGCGCAGCTACGGTGTTGAGGGCATGGCGCTTGTCTACTATTCCGGCTGCTCGTCGGACGTGCAGCTTGGTGTGTATATCCGGCTTCGGGTCAATGAGCCCGCAAAAGCCCAGCAGATGCTGGCCGAGTATGGGTACAATGACGCCGCCCTGGATGAAGGCAACTATCTGATCTGCCCGGCATCCAACACCAATCTCGCCGTTTCCACCGGCAGCAGCGGTCTGACCATCAACGCCCGGACAGGTGAAGCCGCTCAGCAGTTCCGTCTTGTCTTCTATGCCAGCGGTTATTATACCGTATCCACAGCTGACGGGCTCCGGCTGTCGGCCGGAAACGGAGCTCTGACTCTGGCAGCGCCTGACGCTCAGAGCAACCAGCTTTGGGCCCTGGTCCGAAACGGCGGCAGCTTCGCCCTGAAAAACAAAGCCACCGGGCAATACCTCTCTGCCGGCACGTTCGCAGCCGGCGGTACAGTCATCACCGGCGATGAAGCTGCTTTGTGGCAGCTTGTGCCCGGAACTGCCCACTGGTCCCTCACAGGCGCCTCCTACCCGACCTATTCCAACGGACTCCAGGTAGGCTCCTCCAGTTTCCCCTTCCGGGGTACGCTCCGCAGCACATATACCATTACTTCCGTCCGCTCGGAGATCCGGAAAGCGTCCACCGTCCTCTATTCCGCTTCCGCAACCCCCGGGGCCACCTTTTATGATCTGTCTGACATGGACAGTGACATGGCGTTCAGCAGGCTGGGCGTCGGCAACTATTCTCTGGTGATCACGGCAGACGACTCCTCCGGCAGCCATTATGAGCTGATCTCCCCCTTCTATGTTTCCGACGGAACCACCTATATCGTAACCTTTGATCCGGCGGGCGGAACCTGCTCTGTTTCCAGCCGGCCCTTCACACCCGGCCAGATGTTCGGCGATCTGCCCGTTCCCGTCAAGTCCGGCTGCACCTTTGTGGGCTGGTATACCGACGACGGCACGAAGATAACCGCCTCCAGCATCACACCGGCCCACAGCCTGACGCTCACTGCCCGGTATATCCGGGAATACACCTACCGGTTCCTGGATTATGACGGAAGCACCGTTCTGGCCTCCGGAAAACTGACCGAAGGGCAGACCATCCCCCGGCCGGCCGATCCCTCACGGCCTTCCACCGACACCACCTATTACACCTTCAGCCACTGGGATGGCTACACCCCGGGCATGACCATGGGGACCGAGGATCTGACCTTTACCGCCGTATACGAGGAGCACCCGGTCGCCGGCCTGACGGAAATCGTCGCCACCGGCAGCTACCGTCTGCTGGACGGCTACCTGCGTGTCATTCCCGCCGGCACCACCGCAGAGCAGATTCTTGCAGCACTGGAGCCCGCCGGTTATATCTCCGTCTGCAAAGACGGTTCCCCCGTCAGCGGTGAAGTGGGAACCGGCATGACGGTAGAATTTTCGCCTGCCGGGTCTGTTGTCCAGACGGCTGTAATTGTGGTCACCGCCGATGTAAACGGCGACGGCGCGATCACCCTGACCGATATGGTGCAGATCCGATCCCACCTTCTGGGCCGCAGCACCCTCAGCGGTGCGGCTCTGGAAGCTGCGGATCTGAACGGCGACGGAAACCTCACCCTGACCGACATGGTTCAGCTGCGCGCGTTCATGCTGGGACGGGACGAGATCACACCGCGGTAACGGGAGGTAGATCGAGATGAAAGCTGCCCTTCGTTTTGGCTCTTCCTTTCTTCTGTCTCTGGTCCTCCTGTTTTCTGTCCTCTCCCGCGTCTATGCCGCCGGGATGAGCGCCAGTTTTTCCGGAAGCAGTTCTGTCCGGGCAGGAGAACGGGTCACCGTGACTTTTTCTGTCAGCGGAGCCTCGGATCTGTTGTCCATTCGCGCTGTGCTGGACTATGACAGCAGCAAACTCGAATATCTGGATTCCAGCTGTCTCATCGGGGGAGACTGGACAATGGACGGGACCACTACTTTCCTCCTCGAAGACCCGAAACAGACCTCCCCCTTCAGCGGAGGCCGCGTCTTTTCCGTTGTCTTTCTGGTAAAGGACTCCGTCTCCTCCGGTTCGACCGTTTCTGCCAGTATCGGAAGTATCAGCGCCACAGACGGTACTTCGGACTACTATGCCGACAGTGCCCGCTGGTCGGCCTCCGTTTCCGCTCCATTGAGCGGGAACGCCAGTCTCGGCAGCCTTTCCTGCGGCAATGCCACACTGTCTCCCGCCTTTTCCGCAAGTACGACCAGTTACGCATGTACCGTTCCTTTCAGTGTGACGTCCCTGGATCTCCGCTACACAGTGTCTGACTCCGGTGCCTCCGCCTGGGTCTCCGGCAATGATTTGAGCGTGGGCGCCAACACGGTTTCGATCGGCGTGGAAGCCGCAAATGGAACGGTCAGATACTACAACATCTATGTCACACGACAGCAGGATCCGAATTATAAGCCCAGCGCCAACGCCAGACTTTCGTCTCTGACGCCCAGCGTCGGGTGGCTCAGTCCCGTTTTCGATCCGGATGTGGCGGAGTATGTGATCTATCTGCCCTTTGAGGTGGAGGAATTCTCCCTCAGCGGTGTCGCCCAGGACGGCAAAGCTCTTTCTGTCACTTCCGCTTCTGTCGAACTGACAGCCGGCGATAACGACGTGTCTGTCATCTGCACGGCTGAAGACGGCAGCACGGGCATCTATACAGTCCATGTCTTCCGGATGCCCGCTTTTTCCGGTATTCTCCCGGAGATTATCGATCCTGACACCGCCGACTACCGTGCTGTGGACGCCGCCCTGGAAAAGATCCCGCTTGATCTGAGCGACTACACCGAGGAGAGCGTCATCGCCCTGAAGGGTGCCGTTGCCGGCGTGGTCCGTAACCTGAAGAAAGAAGATCAGCTCAAGGTGGACGCCATGGCCAAAGCCCTCGAAGATGCTTTGGCAGGTCTGGAAAAAAGATCCGCTCCCCTTGTTCTGACTCCCTGGCAGAAGATCCTCGCCGCCGGGGAAGAGGGCATTGCCCTCCCGCTTCCTGGCAGGATGTCCGGCCCTGTTCCTCTGAAATACCTTCTGCTGGCCGCTATTATCCTGCCGGCGCTGCTGATCTTTTTCATCGGCGCTCTGGTCGGACGGCGAACCGGCAGGAACAAGGCCTTCCGGGCCATAGCTCCCGGAGATCCCGGCCGAGATGACGGCGGTCCCGGCGGCGGAGACCCTCCCGCTCCGGCCTGCCCGCCCCCAGATGAGCCACCTTCGGAGGGCGTTCCTGTTGAAGACGCCCCTGCGGAAGAGGCTCCCGCGGAAGAGGCTCCTGCCGAAGAAGCTCCCGCGGAAGAGGCTCCTGCCGAAGAGGCTCCCGCCGAAGAAGCTCCCGCGGAAGAGGCTCCTGCCGAAGAGGCTCCTGCCGAAGAGGCTCCTGAACTGTTTGACCTTGAAGACTCCCTTTTCCCGCCTTTGGAGAAAGGGATCCCTCCGGTGGAGTCCGACCCAATCAGTCGCATCGACTTGGATGAGCTGCTGGAGGACATCCGAAACATGTAAGAAGAAGGCTGCCGCCCTTTCGGACGGCAGCCTTCTCGGCATTCTTTCTCAATAATCCACTTTCATCAGACAGAGGCCTTCCGGAGGCGCTGTGGGACCGGCCAGTTTCCGGTCCTTTGCAGCCAGAATCTCCGCCGCATGTTCCGGTTCCCAGTAGCCGCGCCCCACCTCCAGAAGCGTCCCCACCAGGATGCGCACCATGTTCTGCAGAAATCCGTTGCCGTGGAAGGTGAAAATCACCCGGTCTCTGCGGCGCTCGATCTCGATGGAATCCACTGTCCGGACGGTGGATTTCTTCATATAGGGGTTGCCGCAGAAACTGGCAAAATCGTGTTCCCCCTGCAGATATTCCGCCGCCCGGCGCATCCTGTCCACATCTGGCGAATAATCCAGGACCGTTACATAGCGGCGGTCAAATACCGGCTTGACAGGGCCGTCAAAGCAGGTGTAGCGGTAGGTCTTGCCCAGGGCGTTGTACCGGGCATGGAACCGTTCCCCGCAGGGCTTTATCTCCCGGACCGCAATCGCGTCAGGCAGAAAGCGGTTCAAGTAGTTTCGGATCTCCTCCGGCGTCTTGTCCGTGTCCAGCACAGCGTTGGCGGTCATGGCCCTGGCGTGGACCCCGGCGTCAGTACGGCCGGCGCCGACCACCTCCACCGTGCTGCCGGTCATCTCCGTTAACACGTTCTCCAGTTTTCCCTGGATCGTCTCCCTGCCCGGCTGCCGCTCCCATCCATAGAAGCGGGTACCGTCATATGCGATCGTCAGCTTGTAATTCTGTTTCATCGTTCTGTTTTCTCATAGCCATCCCATCAGCCGGGCAAAGCTGTACAGCAGCCTGCACCCGTAAAAAATGATCACTGCACCGCAGACCCTGTTGATCACCGTCAGGATCTTCTCGCTGAATCGGGCGCCCAGAAGGGAGATCACCGTGGTGATCCCCAGAAACCAGAGCACCGATGCGGAAGCAAACCCTCCGATAAAAAAGCCGTCCGTGCCGGCCGGGAGACTGGCCCGGAATGCGCCAAGCATCATCGTGCCGTCGATGAGAGCCTGCGGATTGAACCAGGTAACCACGCAGGCGGTGACAGCGGCTTTCCACAGGGGCACGTCCACATCCCGTCCGCCCTCGAGGCTGGCTTTCGCCCGGAGGAGACCGATCCCGATATAGACGACGATGGCTCCGCCCACTGCCAGGATCACCTTCTGAAGCCACGGCAGCGCCTGCATCAGCGCTCCAGCCCCCAGAAAGCAGGCCAGCCCAAGGGTCACATCAAAGAAAATGACGATCAGGGCTGTCAGATATGCCCGTCCCCGCTTCTGGGTCAGGGCCGTGTTGATGACAAAGAGATTCTGAAGCCCGATAGGCGCCACATAGGCAAGCCCCATGGTCAGCCCCTGCAGATAGACTTTCATCCTGTTCCCCCTTCCGCTGTCGTATCTCTGCTCCCATCATACCAAAAAAGGCGGCAAATGCAAGCATGGAAAGAGGGCGGTGCCACAGGCATCCGCCCTCTTCTGTTCCGTCTAATCCGCAATGCGCTTGATAAAGCAGCGGCGGCGCTTGTGCTGTTCCAGCTCCGTTCCTTTCCACTGATCCTGAACCTTTTCGTTGGTCTCCAGCATGGGGCCGGTCTCCGCATGTTTGATACCCATCTCCACGCAGCCGTGGAGCACCTTGTTGATGGCTACGGAGTTGACGCCCATCCCCTGATATTTGGGATCAACGGCAATCAGAAGCAGGTCGATGGTATCGTTCTTCAGGAAGGATTTCAGCAGGTGGACCCAGCCCAGCGGGAAATAGCGTCCTCTGCTCTTCTGCAGTGCGGAGGCTATGGAGGGGGCTCCTACCCCCAGTGCCACCATCTCATCGTTTTCGTCCAGGACGAAACATGCCAGTTTGGGATTCACCAAAGGAGCAAACTTGCCGGAATAGCGCTTGATCTGCTCCTGGGACAGTTCCACGGTACCGTACAGCGGAGCATAGGCTTTGTTGACCAGCTTGAAAAACTTTCCGAACATGGGGACAAAATCGAGCCGGGTCCGCGCCTGGTAGATATGAAGGTTGCAGCGCTTCATCACAAAGTCGCTGAGCCGCTGCCATCTGTCAAGGGTCTTTTCGTCATACGGCACGGTGATGTAGTTCTCCACCCAGTCCACATCCTTGCCATAGCCCAGGGCGGTGAGGTGGTCGATGTAATAGGGGTGATTATAATACGTGAAGAAGCAGCTTCGCCGGTCGAAGCCCTCCACCAGCATGCCCTCCCGGTCCAGGTCCGTAAATCCCAGCGGGCCGTGTACTTCATTGCACCCTTTCTCCAGCGCCCATTGCTCCACCGTGTCAAAGAGTGCCTTTGATACCTCCGGGTCATCGATGAAATCCACCTGGGTAAAGCGCATCCGCTTTGTTCCCCACTTCTCATTGGCTCTGTGACTGAGGATCGCACCGATACGCCCCACAATCCCGCCGTCCCGATAGGCCAGCCAGCAGCGGGCTTCGCAATAGGCGAATGCGGGGTTTTTTTTGGGATCCCAGTCCGACATGTCGTCATCAAAGGTGGCGGGTACAAACTGCGGAACGTCCTGATACAACCGGTTGGGATAATCCACGAACAGCTTTCTCTGGGCCTTCGTGGTCACTTCCACAATAGAAACCATGGTTTACTCCTCCTCCATACAACACAAATCAGTTTATCTCTTTTCCCGTCAGAATGCAAGAGCGAGGTCATTAATTGCAGCAACAGAAAAAAACCTGTAGCAGTAGCAGGCGGGATGTGATATACTATAGTTTAGATTGATATGCCGGGAGGTCATAGAGCATGGATCTGCGGTGGTATGACATTTTAAAAGAAGACGGAACGCCTTCCGCCGATTATCTGAGCGAAGAACGCCGCCGGCGGGCGGAGGCGATGCGCAGCGACGCCGACCGGCTTCGGACGGTTGCCGGAGAGGTTCTGGCGAGGGAGATGCTGGCTGCGCGTCTGGGCTGCAGCCCGCAGGAAGTTCCGCTGCAGTATGATGAAGACGGAAAGCCCGTCGTTTCCGGAACCGGATTGTTCGTCAGTGTGAGCCATTCAGGCGCTTTCGTGGTCTGCGCCGTTGACGATCACCCGATCGGCGTAGATGTGGAAACCATCCGGGATGTGGATGATAAGTTCATGCGCCGGGTGTGCAGTGAGGAAGAACTGTCCTACGTGCTTCGTGGAAATGACCGGGAACGCCGTTTCTGGGAGTTGTGGACCGCCAAGGAGGCCGTTTTCAAGTTGACCGGGCACGGCCCGCTTCTCCGGCTAAGCAAGCTTGCCCTTCCGGACAACGTCACCGTCTGCTATACGGAGCAGTTCGGCTGCGCCATGACGGTAGCCCGGGGCGAAACCAGCAACGAATGGGAGGATTAAGGTATGATCAGAATCGGTATCATCGGCTGCGGAAAGATTGCTCAGGTGCGTCATCTGCCGGAATATGCCACCAATCCGAACGCAAAACTGGTGGGTTACTTTGACAAAAACATGGAACGCGCCGGAGCTGTAGCCGCTCAATACGGCGGAACCGTTTACAACAGCTATTTTGAGCTGCTAAACAATCCCGATATCGACGCCGTCTCCATCTGTGTGGAGAACCGGGCTCACGCGGAAATCGCCACCGCTGCGCTCTACGCCGGCAAGCATGTCCTGTGTGAAAAGCCCATGGCTGTTTCCCTGGGTGAGTGCGAGTCCATGGTTGCTGCCGCTGAGCGAAATGACCGGCACCTGATGGTCGACCACAACATGCGGTTTGACCGGGTGCACCGCCGCGCAAGACAGATGCTGGAGGACGGCATCATCGGCGATATCATCACCTTCCGTACTGTCATCGGCAATGCCGGACCTGAAGGCTGGGCTTTGGACAGCCGCCGGGAGGACACCTGGTATTTTGACAAAAACAAGGCTGCCATGGGCGTTCTGTCAGACCTGGGCATCCACAAAATCGACCTGATGCACTATCTGACCGGTCAGAAAGTCATTGAGGTCACCGCCAAAGTGGTGACCCTCCAGAAAAAAGACGATGGTGGCAACCCCATCAACGTGGACGACAATGCTCTGTGCATCCTGCGGATGTCTGGCGGCGCCATGGGCACCATGGCCGCCAGCTGGACTATCTACGGCCATCACTGCAACTCCACCTGCTTCTACGGCACCAAGGGAAACCTTCTGCTGTATCACGATGACGAGTATCCCATCATCTTCCGGGATCTGGAGGGGAATTCCACCTCCTATACCATCGCTCCTGAGGCTAGCCGTTCCGGTGTCATCGATGAATTCGTGGACGCGCTGGTCCACGACCGGGAGCCTGAGGTATCCGGGCAGGACGCGCTGGCTACCATGCGCACTATCTTTGCCTGTATCGAGTCCTCTGAAACCGGACGCACGGTAGGCGTCAACCCCTCTTTCGTCAGCCATCTCTAATCCATGTGAAGGAGAATCGCGCCATGTATCGCATCGGCATCGATTTGGGCGGCACCAATATTGCCGTCGGTATTGTCAATGATTCCTACGAGATCATCGCCCAGACCAGCGTGCCCACGCTGGCGCACAGATCCCCGGAAGCCGTCATCGGCGACATGGGTGACGCAGTTCAGGCCGCTCTGAACAAAGCCGGGATCGCCGTTTCCGACTGCAGTTCCATCGGCGTGGGCTCTCCCGGTACCTGCGACTCGGAAAGAGGCGTCGTGGTCAGGGCTTACAACCTTGGCTGGAACAATGTGCCCGTATGCGACATGCTGTCCGCGCGTTTCGGCCTCCCCGTCAGACTCAGCAACGACGCCAACTGCGCCGCACTTGCAGAGGCGGTAGCCGGTGCGGCGGTGGGATATCGGAACATGGTGCTCATCACCCTGGGTACCGGGGTGGGCGGAGGCATCATCATCGACGGCAAGATCTACGCCGGCATGCGCAGTGCGGGAGCCGAACTGGGTCATACGATCCTGGTGCTGGACGGCGAGCCCTGTACCTGCGGCCGCCGGGGCTGCTGGGAGGCCTATGCCTCCGCTACAGCCCTGATTCGGCAGGCCAGTCACGCCGCGCTGGAACACCCGGAGTCCCTCCTGGCTCAGATGGACGGGCGGATCACAGGCCGGGCGGTCTTCAGTGCTGCCGATCAGGGCGACACCGTGGCTCAGGCGGTTATCGACCGCTACTGCGAGTATGTGGCGGCCGGCATGACTGATCTGGTAAACGCCCTCGCGCCTGAAATGATCCTGCTGGGCGGCGGGATCAGCCTTCAGGGTGAGCGGATCCTGGGGCCGATCCGGGAATATGTCGCCACCCACTGCTTCGGTCAGCGGGAAGGTGCCATCCCTGTGATTGCTGCCGCCAAACTGGGTAACGAGGCCGGCATTATCGGAGCCGCTGCCCTGTAGGGGGTCAAACCAAAGCAGAAGACCGGAAGCAGGTATCTGTTTCCGGTCTGTTTCATATTCCCTTTTTGGCAAACAGTTCTTTCAGCCTTTCCAGTTCTTCGTCCGCAGGGATCCAGCCGCTTTTTGCCAGATCCACCCGCTCCCCCGGCAGCATAACCACCCCTTCGGCGCGGAGCATCTCCGCCTGCAGTCCCGGTATCCGAAAGGCTGCGGCACCAAAGAGCCGCCCGCCGGCCCCTACTGTTTTGTAGGCGTACGGTGACACGCCGGTCCCTAGCACATGCCCCGCCAGCCGGGCACACCGTGGCTTCCCGCAGAGGGCAGCCAGCTGTCCGTAGGTGACTGTTTTTCCTGCCGGCACCATAGAAAGAACACAGGCGATGCGGGCCGAAAAGTCCGTCACGGGTGCGCTTTCCCCCTTCCGGCAACAGCTGCCCTCTCGCGGCACAGCTCCGAATACAGCTCCTGGGCTGTCCAGCCGGCATTGGCAGCTGTCATCACCGCTTTCAGCGACACGGGGACATTCTGCCGGAGCAGTCCTGTCAGCACCTTGTCCAACTGGCTTTCGCGCAGGTCCACCATCACAAGCATCTCCTCGGTAAACGGTTTATCCACCGGTCTCACAGGTGCTCCGGACAGGATCTCCAGGAGGGTATTGCCTGCCTGCTCAGGCGGCACCGCTTTAACCTTCAAGGCGTTCTGTATTGCCAGCACCTGGATTCTTGCCCGCTTATGCGGCGGAATATTGAACAGCAGCAGCGTGGACATGGGACGCGCCTCCTTTTCTGGTTCATCCTATCACATGACACCGAAAAGCACAAGTTTCCACTCTGTGGAATTTTTCCTTTCCTTTTCCTTCAGGTATTGCTATACTAACTAGATAGAACACAATATGCAAAGGGGACCTTCTCCGTCAACTACTCCGACTTACAGAAGTCGGAGCTTGCAGCTGCCAGGTGGTCCTGCGGCTTTCGCCTCCCGCTTTTTATCACCCGGATTTCCGGGCGTGGCGCTGCATCGTGGGACGGTTGACTGGGCGCCCCGGGTCCGTTCAGACATGCTGAACGACCGCTGTATCCGGTACTGTGCCGCCTTCAAG
>JAEEGL010895314.1_pt1 | contig 23805 bp, 20 predicted proteins | sample 9134231 | NCBI WGS metagenome assembly JAEEGL01 (sample SAMN16246548, study PRJNA631951) | gut metagenome | biome: gut microbiome; feature: rumen; material: fiber-attached | host: Bos | place: Iran: Karaj | collected 2018-10 | reverse complement strand
CAATCCGACGTTTGGGATATCCAGATAAAACCAATCTGTATCGATGGCTCAAAGAGTACGAAAGGAATCATAGTCTTCATGAGCACAGAGTTCGCTACAGTAAGTTTACAGAGGAAGAAAAACGAGCCGCCATAGATTATTACTACACGCATGGAGAAAACAGCCTGCAGACTGTCAACGCATTGGGATATCCAAGTAGGACACTGCTTACACAATGGGTAGCTGGGGATTCAAACCTAAGGCCAGCAGAAAAAGATTGCAAAAAACGGAAAAAGCCTGTAAGATGTACAGACGAGCAACGGGAACAGGCTGTAATCGAATCATGCAAAAACGGGCTTACCATTAAGACCATTGCGAGAATATACGATGTGACACCATCAACAGTAGTGCAATGGCGCGGCAGGTATCTCGGGAAAGACAGGACAAGGCAAATGCCAAACCCATCCGAGCAGGAAGCAAATGATCTTATCCACCTCCAGAAAGAGAAACAGACTCTGGAAGACGAAGTCAAAGCTCTAAAGCGGGAACGATACAAATTGAAGCTTGAAAACGATGCGCTTAAGGAGGCGTCGAAGCTGCTAAAAAAAGCCCAGGGCATCAATCTTCGGACGATGAAAAATCGTGAGAAGGCCATGGTGATCGATGCCCTGCGTGATAGGTATCCGCTAAAGGAACTCCTTATCACATTTAGCATGGCCAAGAGCAGCTACTGTTATCAGGAGATGGCACTGAATGCTCCGGATAAGTACAAGAATCTCAGGGATGAGCTGCGAAGTATATTTACCGACTCCAGAGAAAGATACGGCTATCGGCGCCTTCATGCAGTTCTGAAAACTAATGGGCGCAAGGTTTCAGAAAAAGTAGTACGGCGTATCATGAGCGAGGAAAACATGGAAGTCTACCGAAGCCACCGCCGGAAGCATAGCTCTTACCAGGGAGAGATATCTGCTGAAGTAGATAATGTACTGAACAGGGAATATCATGCTGACCGTCCCAAAGAAAAATGGTTGACGGATATAACTGAGTTCTCTATACCGGCCGGAAAGGTTTATTTGTCACCGATCATCGACTGTTTTGATGGAATCGTTGAAGCATGGACTATTGGCAGATCTGAGGGCGCGGATTGCATTTACTATGGCAAAATAATTAAACAAATCTTAACATGGCACAAACTACCATCTATCAATGTAGCTCCGTATAAAAAAGTGAAAGCACCAAGGCGAGTTGACACTGTAACAAGCCGAGGATGGTTTCAGAAAGCTTTCTGGGCAAGGCAACTAAGGCGGAGCTGACGAGCGATGCCGGGACGAACAAGAAGGAGGCTGACGGCACGACAAAAACGAACCGGGGGTTTGCGAGTGCTGATAAGGGCCAGTTTAGCGGGGATACGGAGTTTGACGGCATACGAAGGAAAAAACTCTGTAAACTGTGAATTGACACTTGACAACAGCCGATGCAAGGTCATATAATGTATACGTGGGCTTGTACTTATATGGCAATAGTGTAAGGTTACCCACACCTCCAAACGTCGCGAGTTACGAGGCGTAAGGACAATAGAACACGTAGTTAGAAGCAGAACGTTGAGATATTTGGAAGGAGTGGTAACCATGAAGGAGTATGTAAGCCCTAGTGCTGAATTGATTCAATTCGAGGATGAGAAGATTCTTACTGTGAGTGGCTGTGACTGTCATTACGATATTGAGAGTCATGATCTGAGCAGCTTAGATCCGAGCCACGATGTTGAATGCGAAGCTGAAACTGGTGGCGCACACGAGAATCCTTTCGGCGTTAAGGCTCCATTATGGACATTCGGGTGATACAGTATAATAACAGATTGGAGGATAATAATAATGGCAGATCGTATTGAACTCAATGACAATGAGATGGAAGATGTTGTTGGCGGTGTATTGCGTTGGAAGAATGGCGAAGTATGGGTGAAGACTAATCCTGACTGCAAGTATAGGTATGCTGATTACAATGCTTGCAAAGCCTGGCTAGTGACACATTGGAATGGAACTCAGGATGAGAGTTGCCTTGCTGCGATGGCTGCTGAAGGACTTGTATTCCCAATGTAAGGAAATTAAGCAGATTGAGTACTCAAAGAGGGGCAAATGGTGACATTTGTCCCTCTTTTTGGGAGGGCACAAATGGGCTGGTCAGATTATTCTAGGATGATCATAGAAAAGAGTAAAAAGCAGGGCGTTCCAGTTTCTGCCACATTTGAGTTGACTCCTTTTTGCAATTTCGCCTGCAATATGTGCTATGTTCGATTAACTCCTGAGCAAGCAAATAAGCAAGGAAAGATGCTTAATACAGAGCAATGGATACACATAGCAGAAGAAGCAAAAAGACTTGGTACGTTGGGTCTGGAAATAACAGGTGGCGAGGCTATTACACGACCTGATTTTCCTGTATTATATGAACGTTTTATTAGGCTGGGTTTTCTTGTATCTCTACGGTCTAATGGATATCTATTAGAAGGCGAAACTTTAAAACTAATAACTAAGTATAAACCAAGATATGTTAGTATTACTCTATATGGCGCATCTGATGAGACATACAAAAAAGTATGCGGCATTGAAAATGGGTTTTCAACAGTTGCGCAGAATGTTTCGCATCTAAAAGAAGCTGGCGTATTGACAAATCTTACAGTAACGCTTACAAACGATAATTATTCGGACAGGGGTAAGCTTGTAGAATGGGCGAAGAATAATGGCTTCTTTATTTCTTTTTATGGTGCATTAATAACACCAATCAGGGCAGCAAAGAGATCAATTGAGCATCTGCGAATAAACTATGATGTTAACTACCCCGATGTCACTAATTACAATACTAATAGAATTGTGAAGAATAGGGAAGACTTCATGCATCCATTTTCATCATGCCGTGATTATGGTTCCAAGTTTTGTGTGACTTGGGACGGACGTATGACATTGTGCTCTTGTTTTGCGGAAATATGGTCAGATGCACTCTCTCAAAGCATCAATGATGCTTATAAACAGCTTTATGAGCGACTAAACCAGATTAAACGACCAACAGAATGCATAAGCTGTCAGTACATTGATCATTGTGGGGCGTGTCCAGTAAAATTCCTGTCCGAAACGGGCGATTATGAAAAGACTTGCGAAAGCTTATGCAGAAAGGCAAAAATCAGTTGCATAATAAATGACAGAAAACAAGCTTCAGGTGATGATTCACTTGTTAGTGAATTATTAATACAACATATGGAGAGGGGAGAAATAAATGAAGATTAAGGATAACTTTGTTTTACAGAATGTCGCGGATGAATACTTGGTGGTTCCCATTGCTGAAGAAGCAGATAGGTTACACGGGGTCATAAAGCTTAGTAAAACGGGGGCGTTTCTTTGGGAAATTCTGCTGAAAGGCATAAACTCCATTTCTGAGCTAGACACTGCTTTAGCGCAAGAATATGGTATAGACCAATCTTTAGCCCACAAAGATGTAGAAGTATACTTATCCCAGTTAGAGGCTATCGGTTGCCTAGAATGATAGTATACTGTTTTTAGATGAAGGCGTAATAATGGATATTATGCGAAATTGCTTTACCATAGGTTTGGCTGGTCTTATTATTCGGATTGACACCATTTCACCACGTACATATATATACTGCATGAATTACCTAAAGGAAGGCTCTCCAGATATTTGTATAAAAGTAACTGAAGATGATGTTAAGAACGAGATCCTTGAGAGCGGCAGTATTAGGAAAAGCCCAGTTTCATTGGAAACGATAGCTGCTTATCGAAAGATAGCTGAAAATGTATTAGACTTCGGCATTTTATTAATGCATGGTGCAGTTGTTGCATTTGACAATTCAGCATATATGTTTTCTGCTCCAAGCGGCACTGGAAAAACAACCCATATCAAACTATGGATGAAAAACTTGAAGAGTTCGTTTGTGATTAATGGTGACAAGCCACTAATTAAGATTGAAAAAAATCAGCTCATAGCATGTGGTACACCATGGGCTGGTGATGAACGGTTGAACAAAAACGTAATGATGCCGTTGCGATCGATGGTCTTCATGGAACAGAGTGACAAGAATCAACTACACGAGATATCTTTTTATCAGGCGTATCCTCGACTAATTCAGCAGACATATATTCCGCGTGATTCGATAAAGGCAAAAAAGGCTCTAACTCTTATATCACAAATGTATGAGAAAACGAAGTTTTGGAGTTTCCATTGTAACAACTTTGCAGACGATTGCTTTGAAAAATCATATACTGCTCTGGTTGGAATGCCATGAAGAATATGATTACAAGTCCAACTGCAAAGTTATATTCATTTGATACATATTTAGAAATCTATGGATATTTATTATATACAAATGTTGGAATTAGCATGCTCCCGCTTCTGCGCCAGCGCAGGGACATAATAGAGATACGCAGAAGAGATTTGGATAAACGTTGCGAAAAATATGACGTAGTGCTGTACAAAAGGAGGGACAAGTACATACTCCACAGGGTGTTAAAGGTGCGTGACAAGGATTACGTGATCTGCGGAGACCATAATGTAAGAAAAGAGTACGGGATTACGGACGAGATGATACTGGGTGTGATGACCAGGGTGATACGAAACGGCAGGAGTATATACACAACAGACCGTAAATACAAGCTGTATGTTCACCTATGGTGTGACTTTTATCCCGTACGCGCGGTGGTGCTTTACGCGGTCTTCATAGCCAAAGCAGCGGGGCACTGTGTGAAAAAACTCTTGTTCAGAAAAAACAAAGAAACTGATGAATAAGCTAAACAAAGTGCGAAGTATATTATCCAGCACGGCGCTGAAAGCAGTGCTTAGGTGGAGCAAGCCGGTGCGCGGATCAGTGCTGGAGATCAGCCTGATCGGTGTGACCGGCTCTTTGCTGTCTTTAGGCGTTACGCTGGTCACAAAGAGTCTTGTAGATAGTGCGACTGGTGGGAATGCTTCAGCGCTGTGGCGCTGGGGGATCGCACTGGTAGCGCTGATAGTAATCGAGAGACTGCTCTCCGTTGCCAGTTCCACTATCAATGTGCGGGCATCTGCGCGTTTCCAGGCGGAGATGCAGCGGATGGTAACGGCTTCAGTCATTGGCAAAGAATATGCATACCTGAAGCCGTATCACAGCGGAGAACTGCTGAATCGCGTCAGCTCAGATGTTGATGTAGTTAAGAATGGCATCATGGGGCTGATGCCATCGCTGTTGAGGATGTTGGTATCATTTGTTGGCGCAGCGATAATTCTACTTAGAATGGATTGGCGGTTCGTGCCGGTAATCATCTTAGTCAGTATACTTGGCTTGGTCATCACTATGGTCTTCCGTAACCCCATGAAGCGTCGGCATAAACGCATGCAGGAAGCGCAGGGGGCCTTACGCTCGTCCACGCAGGAGACATTTGAGAATATACGAATCGTTAAAGCCAGTGTGTCTGAGGAGCGCGCCATACGGCAGATAGAGGAAGACCGAACAAGGCTGGTGAACGAGCAGCTGCGCAACGGCAGGCTGTCGATACTGATGAACCAGGGAATGGGATCCATGTTTGACATTTCCTGGCTGGTGTGTCAGTTATGGGGCTGTGTGAAAATCTATCATGGCACATTTACTTATGGAAGCCTTGCTGCTTTGATCCAATTAGTCGGACGTATCCGGGCACCAATTGCCAATGCAGTTTCCTTGGCAAGCCAGGCTTACGGTGTGGTAGCGTCTGCAGAGCGTTTGCAGGAGATCGTCGGCCTACCGGACGAAGACGAGGGCGTGAAGCTGGAGAGCTTTGATGAGATCAAACTTGAGCACGTGTATTTCCAGTATGATGAAAATAATGATGACGTGCTAGTCGACCTTGATGACTGTATAAAACATGGCGACTTTGTAGCATTGACCGGTATCAGCGGCGGAGGGAAGACATCTTTATTCCAGTTGCTGCTAGGGATCTACAGGCCGACATCTGGAAGCGTTTCATTTGTTTCAGGCGGGCAGTCTGCACTCGCGTCCAAGGGTACACGTAGTTTGTTCGCATACGTTCCGCAGGGGAACACTCTGATGAGCGGTACTCTGAAGGAAAACATAGAGTCGTTCACTGACCATCCATCTGAAGAAATGTTGGCAACTGCTATTCAGACTGCATGTCTGGATGACGTGGTAGCGGAGGTAGGACTGGATGTGAAACTCGGCGAGCGCGGCATTGGTTTGTCCGAAGGGCAGGCGCAGCGCGTGGCTATAGCTCGAGCACTGCTGTCAGACGCACCGATATTGCTGCTTGACGAGGCCACCAGCGCTTTGGACGAGCAGACTGAAGCGAAATTGCTTGAGAACATCGGAAAGATGCGAGACAAGACGGTCATTATCGTTACGCATCGCCGCGCGGCGCTAGCTATATGTGATTATCAGTTGCATATAGAGAACGGGCATATGACGCGAATCGAAGGAGCAGCACGGTGAGGACAGTAATTATCGGAGATGTCCATGGCTGCGACAAGGCGCTGAACCGCCTGCTGGGGAAAGTCCAGATTGGTGACAATGACAGGCTCATCATGCTGGGCGACCTGTTCGACAGGGGAACTGAGAGTTGGGAAGTGTTCCAGACTGTTCAGATGCTGGCGGACGACATGGGCGAAAGGTTCGTGCTGCTACGGGGCAACCATGAGGATTACCTGCTTCAGCCTAAGCTGACGTTTTTACAGCGCATTACATGGGACAGGGTCGGCAGGGGAGCGACGGTCAAGAGCTTCAAAGCGCATGGTGAGAAAATGGAGGACGCCGCGCCCTGGCTGAAAGAGCATTGTCAAATGTTCTGGCGGGGCGAGCACTTCCAGTGCGTACACGCCGGGCTGAAAGTCGATCCAATCGAAGCAAATGATACCAGCACGCTGATACATGACCATGACATCGTGCTTACAAACAAGTATAGAGTTCCGCTGACGATTGTGGGGCATATCGCACTCAATGATCCTACATGGTTCGCGGGTGACGGGAAGACCACGCAAAAGCTTTCTTACTGGGGATGGCACGAGCTGCCGAAAACGGGCGTGATCTGTATCGATACGGGCAGCGGCAAGGGCGGCAAGCTGACGGCGATGATCGTCGAGGACGGGCGATACCGCCTGGAAAGCGTTTAGGACAGGGGATAGTAGGCATGTCAGACAGCGAAATAATCCGCTATATGTTCGTCTCAAAGGCGACAAGGCGGATACGCGAGATACTTGAAATACTGAGACAGACGGGAGCAGGCTGGCTGATCGTTATCGTGCTCATCGGGCTGTTCGTTTGCTTTTTCGGACACTGGTTCAGGCGTGTGCTGCCGTTCTTTGTCGGGCTTGCGATAGGGTTTGCCATGAGCTGCATATTGAAGGACATACTGGCAAGCGGCGGCAAGATAACGCCAGGCAGGCTGAGCGACGGTATCACTCAGTTCATAAACAGGGTAAAAGAGCTTGGCATGGGTTATCTCAGGTCCATCTTTGAAATAAACAGCTCTAAAACGGTGACACTTATCATCATATGCTCGCTGGTTTGCGCGTGTCTGGGCGCGCTGCTGTACAGGCTCACGATACCGGTGTGCCTCGCTGTGCTGATATATACGTTTGCCAGCATATTCCTGTTCCAATCGGAACATGTCACGCTCTACTCCGTGGTTATTGCCGCAGTCTGCTTCGCAGCACTTGCTCTGTTCTATAACCAGCTGTTTATACTATTTTCAGCAGCTGCGGGAGCGGCGTGTGTCGGCTTTGTGATCGCGTCGGCTGATTCTGTCGCGCTGACCATAATCTATATCGTTGCTGTCGTACTGTTTGCCGCAGGCGTGACGTTCCAGTTCATACAGTTCCGCAAAAGACGCAGGGCCATAATGGAAAAGAAAAGCATATCCGGTAAACCAGCACGAGACCTGACCTGAACCATAGACATAGGATCGAAAATTTGGGCTACTCATTTTCCAACATACAAATAAAAAACAAGGGTAGAGTGGTCGACGTTGACCGGGTGCTGGAAGTGCTGACTGCCGCGAAGAACCTGAGGAAAGCAGAGGCGGATGAAGAGGCAGACATAATTATAGCCATTTACACGGGTACCGAGAACGGCTGGGCTACGGTGGTCTCCGACCTGTTTGACCAGGATGACCAGGCGCTGACAGGTTATGCCCGCAGTCTGTCCGAGACGTTTCAGACCGAGGCAATGATCATCGGCTGCTTCGACAGTGATTACCTGTTTTTGAATCTGCTGGACTCCCGCAACGATGTGGACATATGGGCAGCCTGCGGTCACTATCCCGGTAAAGCGCCGCGCAGAAGCAACTACAATACCTGGAAAGACTATGTGACGGATGTCAGCGCATTCCGCGAAGCCATGCGCAAAGACCGCGTGTTTGCGGAAGAGTGCCTGGAAGAAGTCGATTCTATCATATCACTTCCTACGAAACAAAGTCTGCAGTGCGTGGAGACTGCGTCAGAGGAGGCGGATTTCATTTGCTTCCGATATATGCTTGCAGGAGACGAAAAACCTGATGACCCGCCGCGTTTTGAACTTGGGACTATAAGAACGATTGGCTATCATTTTTACGAATCGAACCTTATCCGTTTTTTGAATCATGGAGGGGCTTCCAGGGGTGTGGCGGTGTTTATCGGCGGCGAGCCGTTTGACACACATAAAGCAGAGATCGAAAAAGTAGAAATACAGATGCATGGGTCAAATGGCGAATGGCTGCTTTTACCGGTGGATATGAAGAAAGTGGAATTCGAAAACGGATTAAAGGGCTTTTACGGCACTTGTGCATCTGTACGGATCCCTAAAGCAATACCGGATAACCTTCCATCAAAAAAACGTATGAGTTTGGAGTTTGATCGCTCGATTATTGTCCGCTTTATTCTGCTGAGAGGCTATCGGCAGGATGAACCGTGCGGGAAAATACAGGTTTGTTTGATCCCTTTGGCTAATAACGCCGGACAGGCTGGAACGGTCCTTTCCTTCTTTAATTTTCCGCCGTTCTAGGAAATCGCAACATCGGAATTCAGAAAACCCGACACATCAGTGAACCAGTACGCACGGAGGAGATGCTGATGAAAAACATACGAAGAATACTGATAGCTTTGGTAGCTGCGCTGGTTGTGACAGCTGTGCTGGCGACAGGCGTGCTGAACCGTGTGGATAAATGGGTGCAGGATCTGCTTTACCAGCAGGGCGGTGTGCCTTCGAATGAAATCGTCCTCATAGGCATCGATGAGGAGACGCTGGCAGAGCTTGGCCCGTACGGTCCGAGCTATCGCAACGTGATGGCGTATGCGCTGGAAAAACTGGCTTCCGATCCCGAAAACCTGCCTGCCGTGGTGGCAATCGACGTGCTGTACGAAGGTGAAAGCGGCACTGTGGCGGATGAGAAGCTGGCTAATGCGGCGGAGAAACTACTGGGCTGTGTGGTCACTGCTTCAATGGCGGAATACGGCGATATCATAACGTGGGAAAACGGGCGTGCGGTAAGCCGGCGCACCGGTGTGGTTGATTATGTGGAGCCTTACGAGGCGCTGCGCGGCGTAACTGTACAGGGACATATCAACGCCATGACCGACAAAGACGGCATCCTGCGCCACGCGCTGTTGTGCGTAGAGAAACCGAATGGGGAACAGGTGTATTCCATGGCAGCCCGCACGGCGCTTATGTACTCGGAATCCAAAGGCCTGGCGTTGAACCTTCCTTCCGTGGATGCCGGAGGGAACTATTATGTGCCTTTTACCGGAAAACCCGGAGATTATAATGACGGCTATTCCGTATACAGGCTGATCATGGGGCAGATCCCGTCCGCGGCCTGGGCGGGGAAGATCGTGCTGATCGGGCCTTATGCCACATCGCTGTCAGACGATTATTTCACCGCGGCCAGCAAAGGCTATAAGATGTTTGGCATGGAGTATCAGGCCAACGTCATACAGAGCCTGCTGGACGATAATCTGAAGGTCGATGTACGGGAAAGCGTCCAGCTTATCGTCATTTTCCTGCTGCTTTCCGCGGCAGCGCTGTTCTTCATTACGAAGCGGGTGAGCCTGGGTGGGATGGTCTGCGCAGGGGCGATTCTGTTCGGTCTCGCAGCCGCGTATCTGCTTTATCTGGCCGGATTGATCGTACATGTGCTGTGGCTGCCTGCGGGTGTGCTGGCGCTGTATTTGCTGGCTCTGGCGTATCATTATTTCCAGGCATCACGTGAACGGCACCGGCTGGCGCTTGAAAATGAGCGGTATATAACTGAACTGTCTCTGGCCACGCGCATTCAGGCGAATTCGCTGCCCAAGGAGTTCCCGCCGTTCCCGGACAGGAATGAATTCGACATCTATGCTTCTATGACACCTGCCAAGGAAGTCGGCGGCGACCTGTATGACTTCTTCCTGATAGACGACGACCACTTGGCTTTGGTCATCGGCGACGTATCCGGCAAGGGTATACCCGCGGCGCTGTTCATGATGGTCGCGTCGGCGCTCATACACAACGCGGCGATAAACGAGACAAGCCCGGCGAAGGTGCTGACGCTGGTCAACCGGCAGATATGTTCCCGCAATCCGGAAGAAATGTTCGTTACCGTGTGGCTGGGCGTGCTGGAAATCTCGACCGGCAAGCTCATGGCGACGAATGCGGGACATGAATATCCCGCGCTAAAGCAGGCCGATAAGAGCTTTGAACTGCTGAAGGATAAGCACAGCGTGGCGATCGGCGCGATGGACGGCGTGAGGTACAGGGAATATCAGATCCAGCTGGAGCCCGGCGATAAGCTGTTTGTGTACACAGATGGCGTGGCGGAAGCAACAGACAGCAATGAGCAACTCTTTACCACGGCGCGTATGATAGACGCGCTGCGCAAAGCGGACAACGGCACGCCGGAGGATGTGCTCAATGCTGTCCGCGGCGACGTCGACCAGTTCGTCGGCAAAGCGCCGCAGTTCGATGACCTGACGATGCTGTGTCTGCGGTATAACGGGCCACAGAAGCAAGACTGAAATCAATCTATAAGCTTTAATTTGTACCAAAATCCTGGAGGAAAAACATGAAAAAAGCTGCGGTAATACTCTGTGCGGGAAAAGGAACGCGAATGAATGATGATTCCAAAAACAAAGTGTGCTTTGATTGCGCAGGTGTGCCTGTAATAAAGCGTATTATTCATAATATGCGATTGGGTGGAATATCGCTGTTTGTGATCGTGGTTGGGCATCTGCCTGACACGGTAATGAGCTGTCTAGACGGTGAACCCGGTGTCATTTATGCGTACCAGAAAGAACAGAAAGGTACGGGACATGCGGCTCTGTGCGGGCTTAAGGCGCTGAAAGATATTGGCTACACAGGATTAGCAGTCATATCCATGGGAGACAAGATCATCGCATCCAGTGTCATCAGTGATCTGCTTCAGAGACTGGAGAACGCCGTGTGGGGTGTGCAGCCGGTAAACAACAATTACAACGGCGGACGTGTGGTAGTGCGCGACGGCAAGCCGTTTGGCGTTGTAGAACTGCCTGACGCAGTACTAATGTCGCTTGCTGACAAAGAAGAGTCTCAATACGCTGAAGAGATCAAAAAATATCGGCTGAATGAGAAAAAAGCAGCTAAGGTGTTGAAAGCGGCGGGGGAATGTAAACCAATTGGAACAAGGGAACTGGCGGGAACGCTGTTCTCAGCAAAGGAGATCCTTGAGAGTCCATACGCTAATGCTGGCCTTTATTGTTTTAATGTTGACAAGGTAATAGCGGCCCTGAACACATGCAACTCACAAAACGCACAGGGTGAGATCTATCTTACGGATGCCCTTGAATGGTTTGCAGCCAATGACAGTGTCTCGATATATGAAGTCAGGTCTGCCGAAGACATGCTAACATTCAGCACAAAAACCGAACTGCGTAGAATGTCTTATCATTTCATGAAGAATGCTTCTGAACTGATTGCAGACATTAATGCAGGCGAATACGATAAGACGTTCATCGAACTCTACAACAGCATTGAGCAGAAGGAACGCTATGTCAAGGTCTTATCGGGTTTCATCAAGCGATTTGGTGACGAGAAAGTCATAATAACCCGTGCTCCCGGGCGTGTCAATCTTATGGGCCGGCACATAGATCACCGCGGAGGCGGGATTAATGTAATGGCTGTCGATAGGGATACTATATTTGTTGTTTCACCCCGAGATGATGATACAGTGAATATTTCAAACACCGATGATGCGTATCCGGATCGTTCATTTGAAATCAGTTCTCTTATGATAAACAGGAGTTATGATAAGTGGCTTGATTATTTGGCGGATCCGGACGTAGTAAAGGCGCTTGCAGAAAGTCGTGGCGATTGGTCAAACTACGTAAAATCAGCTGTCGCGCGTGTTCAGTTCGAGAATGATCTAAAACTGTGCGGCATGGATATGATGGCGGACGGCAATATACCGGTTGCGGCAGGACTGTCTTCATCTTCCAGTATCGTTGTTGCTGTGATGGAAGCCATTACTGCGCTCAACTGTATGAACTATACGGACAATGAGTTTGTCAACCTTTGCGGCGAAGGAGAATGGTTCGTTGGTTCACGCGGCGGGGCAGGCGACCATGCTGCGATGAAATGTGCCAAGGCAGGCAGCATCATACATCTTGGGTTTAAGCCATTCAGAATAGGAGAAACTGCTCGTTTCTCGGACAAATACGCCGTGATCGTAGCGGACAGCATGATCAAAGCCAAAAAATCTGAGGGAAGCAAGGACAAGTTCAATGCCAAAGTTGCTGCATATGAAGTCTCATTTATGATCCTTAAGCGTTTATTTCCAGGATTGGAAGTGAAGGAATTCCGCGACCTTGCTGAAATACAGCCTTACTCGAAGATATATCAAATACTCAAGAGTTTACCGGAAACAATGACAAGAAGCGGGATAAAAGCTCTGTTACCGGAATACTCTGATGAACTTGAGCGCCTATTCAAAACGCATACCGATCCTGTGGTTTACGATTTGCGGGCAGTCACGCTGTATGGCATTTCCGAGTGCGTACGTGCTGAACAATTCATGGTCTTGCTTGAAAACAAGGATTACATACGGATTGGCGAGATGATGAAGGTCAGCCATAACGGTGACCGTATTGCCCAGTATGATGTTTCTGACGAATACCTCGACAGTCTTATAGAAAACAATGCAGATATTTCTCAACAATATGGAGCGTATGGTTGTTCGACTGAGCAGATAGACTATTTATGTGACACGCTGAATACGACTGATGGGGTTCTTGGTAGTGAGATCGTTGGAGCAGGATTGGGTGGATGCGTGATAGCGATTGTCGAAAAAGCAAAAGCCCCTCATATTATCCAAACAATTAATGCAGAGTATTATGACAAATATGGTTACGAGCATAAGGCGGAAGTATATACTTCGGCTGCTGGATCACGAGTCATATACTAGAAGCACTTAACGCAGTATAACACCCCCGATGAAACCACTTCATGGGGGTGTTCTTTATACACTATTCTTGTTGGTGCGGGAAACTTATGAACTAGATTGCCTTTTTGATCGTGAGCATGTTTTGACCATCAGTATACTCATATTCGATGCTGTCCATGCTCTTTTTCGCCATATAAATCCCAAGGCCTCCAATCTGTCTTTCCTCAGCGGAAAGAGTGATGTCGGGGTCTTCTTTTGCCAACGGATTATACGGCACGCCACTGTCAATAAAGGTTATCGCAACTCCCTTAGGATCGTTTTGCTTGGTGACTCGGATCGTCGCGGGACCTGTTCCCGGGGCGTAAGCATAGTTGGCGATGTTCACAAAAAGCTCCTCGACCGAGACGTCGATCTGCATTTGAGTCTTTGGAGAACAATCGAGCTCTTCCAAAATCTTGTCTACAAATGCGAGCACCTCGTCCAGGTTTTCCACCTTGGCTTCAAGGGTCAATTCGCTCACCGCATGTACTCCCTCTTTATTTATGCCGGGATCTGGGGCGTAGGGGAACCGGGGCAGAGTAGGTATCTGCTCGTCGCTTAACTGGTTGATTCTGGCTTATTCTTCGATGTTCAGGATATCGACGAACCCGGTAAGCTCAAAGACTTCCATGACGTCAGGACTCACGTTGCGGATGCACATACTACCCTGCTTGTTCATGGTCTTCTGAGACGCGAGCAGGACCCTCAGCCCTGCAGAAGAAATGTAGACCAAGTTCGTGAGGTCGAACACGAGGTCCTTGATGGAATCAATCACCGGGCGGAGCTCGCTTTCCAGCTGGGGCGCAGTTATGGTGTCAAGGCGTCCTTCAAGAGCTACGGTGAGGCTATCGCCGTTCTGGGTCTTATTAATAGTCATATATTCATACTCCTTTGCTGTAGCAGATGTTTTGCACTGATCGAATGCACACTTACAAGACAATGCTATCATAAATAGCTCATCTGCAAAACCGTATATGTGTTAATTTTTCAGCACAATCCGACCTATATGGGGCTTTTTTGCCCAGCATAGCCTCAATGGGAACTGTATTCTTAGTCTGCACTGGTTGGCGGAGTATCAAGCCGCTGACGTGCAACCAGTTCGGCGAAAATGCCATTCTTGGCGATCAGGTCTTCATAAGTGCCGTCTTCAGCGATCTTGCCGCCATCAATAACCAGTATGCGGTCGCAGTGCCTTATAGTGGATAGGCGGTGAGCGATGACGATACGGGTGCATCTCATTTTGTCGAGCGCTTCGGAGACCTTTTTCTGAGTTATGTTGTCGAGGGCGGAAGTCGCCTCGTCAAATATCAGAATGCGAGGTTTGGGAGCGATTGCGCGGGCGATCATCAGGCGCTGGCGCTGCCCGCCGGAGATCGTTCCGCCACCGTCCTGCAGAAGGGTATTCATGCCCATCGGCATATCACGGATGTCGTCGGCAATACCTGCGATCTCAGCAGCGTCCCATGCATCTTGCAATTTAAGAGTGGGCGCAGAAATAACGATGTTGTCAAAGATGCTTCCGGAGAATAGGCGGCCATCCTGCATGACTACGCCGATCTGGCGTCTCAATGAGCGAACATCTAACTGCTGCAGGTCTTTCTTGTCGTAGTTGATAACGCCGCGCCACGGCTTTTCGAACCCTAAAAGCAGGCGTACCAGCGTAGATTTTCCGCAACCGCTCTTGCCAACGATGGCGACATATTGCCTCGCGGGGATGGTGAGGCTGAAGTCGTCGAACAGTGGCTTGGTTTCAGAATCGTAGCCAAAGGTCACATGAGAGATCTCGATGCCGCCGGAAAGGCGTGAAACGGTCTCCTTTGTCTCGGAAGCCTCAGGGCAGGCAGCCAGCAAAGGCTTGATGAGTCCGATTATTGGCTTGATTGATGCAGCAGAAAGTGCCATGGTAGTCAGCGAAGAGAACGCGGTGGATATATAGGCATACGCTGTATTGAAAGCGTAGTAATCCGCGACGCTGACTTTGCTTTTCACTGCGACATAGTACATAATCGCAGTGCCGATCAGCGAGATTGCGGTAACGAACACTGAGGAGAGCCGGATTATATTCGGAGGATTGAAGTTGAGCTCGGCGCTCTTGGAAAATAGCTGGGACCATTTGGCAAATGCTCTGTTTTCGGAACCGCTCAAGCGGATTTTCTGAATGCCGGATATGAGCGAATACACAAAGCCGCGCTCCTTGGCCGTATGGACCATCTTTTCGGCATCGATGCGCATCTGGACCATGGCTGAGAGCATGCTGATTCCCAGAGTGAGCAGGGTGACGATTAGGCTGGGCCAGACTAAGCTCGGCGCGAAAGCGAAGATCTGAGTCAGGTATACTAGTGAGAAGATACCGGTGATGGCGGTGGAAAACAGCGAATCAACTATGGTAGAGCACAGCGAATCCATGTAGCTGATGTACTGGTTGAGCTCGCCAGCAGAATACTCTTTGAAAAAGGATGCCGGTAGCGACAATATGCGCATCATGGTTGCGGCGCTGACGTTTACGTTGAGCTTCAGGCGGATGCGTGAAAGGAGCAAGGCACGTATAATTGCCAGCAGTGTACTGCCGATAGTCGCAAAGAGCATGAAAGACATTACTGCGTACAGTAGCTGCATGCTGGAGTTTTCCACGACCGTGCTCATCAGGATCTGATTGAGCTTGGGCATAAGCATACCTACCAGGGTTATTGCCAGAGCTGCCGCACCGAAACTGACCAGGTCGCGCATGGTCAGGCAGTTGACCATGTATCTAAGCAGATCCTTCAGCTTGAGCTCACGCATTGGCAAGGGACGGTAGAAGCACAGCGCTTCGTTGCTGATCTTCTTCTCTTCAATCCCGTTGACGCGTATGATCTTTCCGGTTCTCGGGTCAACATACTCATAACCGCCCATGTCCGAAGGCAGTATCGTGATGACGGTGCCTTCCTCGCGGAGGGATGTGATCATCGGGCCCATGGCATCGGTGTGCCAGCCTTTGTTCAGGATGACCTCACGATACAGTATGCCGGTGGGAGAAAGCAGGTAATCCAGCCTGTCCTGTAAACCGTTGATGTTTGCAGGGACTTCCCGCTCCTTAAGCCCGAAATGCTTCAAAAGTGCTGAGATAGCATCACTGACATCCTCCTGATCCTGCAGGCTGCTACGTATCTTGCGGCCTGTGACAGAACGGGCGATGCCTTCAATGGAGTTTCTGAGAAGCTCCTGTTCGTGCTTTTTCCTGAATTCTATTTGCTCGTCAAACCAACCCATAATTTGTACCTCTTCTGATTGGCCGGTGGCGTTTATTCACTGGTGACCAGGGCAGTGTATGCGCCGCCCTTGGCATAAAGCTCATCATGTGTGCCCTGCTCGATGATTTTGCCCTTTTCCATAACAATGATCTTGTCACAGCTGCGTATGGTCGACAGGCGATGGGCAATGATGATGCAGGTAATACCACGATCGTTTATGGACTTGATGACTTCATGTTCCGTCCTGGCATCCAGGGCAGAGGTGGCCTCATCCATTATGCAAATTGTGGGATCCTGAGAAAGAGCACGTGCGATCTCCAGGCGCTGACGCTGACCTCCGGAAAGGTCGCGGCCGCCCTCCAGAAGCTTGTGGGAGAAGCCCCCATCGCGCTGGACGATATCGTCGTAGATGCCCGCATCGCGTGCCGCAAGGGTGACTTCGAAGTCCTCTATCGAATCGTCCCACATTTTGATATTCTGTGAGATGGTATCTTCAAACAGGGTAATGTCCTGATCTATGACGCTGACGGAACCCGTAAACACGTTGCGGTCTATCTCTTCAAGAGGTACACCGTCGAAGGTTATTGAGCCGCTCCAGGGATGGTTGAGGCCGGAAATCAGCTTGGCAAGAGTGGATTTTCCGCAGCCTGTTCTGCCAACGAATGCGATCTTCTGTCCCGGCTTGACTGTCATAGAGAAATCAGTTATGAGTGGATCTCCGAGACGGGAGTACCCGAATGTTACATTCTTGAGCTCTATCGCGCCGGTCAGTTTCTGATACTCTTCTTTTTTCTCACGTGGTTCGAATGCTTGATCCTCCTTATAGCTCATAACGTCGTCCACGCGCTCCATTTGGGTGATCATTTCCTGCATGGATTGTCCGGCGTTTATAAGGGAAGTCGCGGGCGACATAAATGAAGACAAGAAGCTCTGGAAAGCCATGATCATACCAATTGAGAATTGCCCACGAATTACAAGCATGACGCCGAGCCCTAGAACTGTCAGATTGGCTATGGAAGATATGGCAGACGGCAATGAGCCAAGCAGAAGATTAAGCCGCGTATACTGTACCGATTGCGAATTAACGCTCGCCTGATAACCGGCCCAGCGCCCGAAAAAGCCATTCTCAGCACCACTGGATTTGATGGTTTCGATCATGCTGATACCGGACATGGTAGCTGAGGACAGTTTTGCGGCGTCACGCTGCTGCACACGGGTGATGTTTACACGTTTGGAAGTGACGATTGTTGACACTAGCAGATTCAGTAGAATAGCTCCGACGCCGATCAATGAAAGCAGCCAGCTGTAGCGGATCATTACGACTAGGTAGAATACCATCATGATTGCCTGAATAGCCAAAGGTGCGAACGTTTTAACCAGCGCGGATGCTATGCTTGCATTGGTCGCCTGGCGATCAGCGATATCAGCAGACATGCGTTGGCTGAAGAACTGCATAGGAAGGCGCAGGACTTTCCACAAATAGGATGCGCTGCCGTATGAAGCCATCTTGCCCTGAATGCGCAAGGAGTAGACCGCAGAGATCCAGGTGACGATCACACTTATGATGATTACCAGACAGAACAGGAGAATAAACGGCGTGAGCCATTCGGGATTTGCACCAGTTAACAGCCGGTCAAGGAATGTGCGCGCAAAAGCAGGCTGGATGATTTGAAGAAGGGATGCTATCGTTGTGGTTACAACCACGAAAATCGTGGCGGTCTTGGCACCTTTGAGCCGTTCTTTTGCATACGAAAACACGGACCGGGGCTTGCCAGAAGGAACGAAATCCTCACCGGGTTCGAAAGTCAGGCAAACGCCGGTAAACTCTTTATCGAATTCTTCCCAATCGACGAACACGCGTCCGCGAGCAGGATCATTTATCAAAGCACGCTTGCCCTTGAAACCGCAAAGGACCACGAAATGATTGAATCCCCAGTGGATGATGCATGGGTAAGGACCTTCATTAAGTAAGTCTTCTGGTTCGATACGCCATGCCTGGGCTTTCATGCCATAGCTGCGCGCGGCGAGCATTATGTTTTTGGCGTTTGCACCATTCATGGAAACGCCACAATCTACCCTTGTCTGTTCCAAAGGGATCCACTTGCGGTAATAGTGCATAATCATGGCAAGTGAGGCGGCGCCGCATTCCAACGCCTCCATCTGCATTACAACTGGTACTTTTACTGTGCCTTTCAGCGCAGGCTTTGGGACTTTTGATTTGCTAAACACTTATATCCCTCCTTGCTCACTGGAATAAGAGGGAAATGGGTTTTAAGTCCTCTGTGACGACTTCTCCGAGATAAAAGCCTTCAGCTAGATCGGTCATGATAGGTACTTCCGCCACCAAATCACCTTTGCTCAGTTTTCCAAGAAGTAAGACACGGGCAGGTGTATCATCGGAAATGAAAGTCAAATCGAATTCATCACCGATGATTGGGAATTCTTCACCTTCTACGTTCACGACACCGCGTTTGGACACCTTGTCAATTATGTCCAGAGAAACATAGCATACATTTTTCTCTGAGCTGATCTGTATAGCGACTTCAGCTGTTGTACGGATATGGCCAAAGATGCCCCAAACTATAAAACCGACCAACAGAGTGATTACAGCTACCATCACAATCCAGATTCCAGGCGACGTTACACGCAAATAGTCATTCAGTGACTCTGGAGATTCTACAGCCTCCAAGCTTTTTTCACGAAATAGTTTGGTCTTAGGTTGTTCAGACATGGTGATGTACTCCTCTCGTTGTTTGGCATATTGAAAATGACAATACTTGCGAGATAAATATCTATCTCGGAAAATCCGTTTACAATCATTATAAGTTGTATAACTTATATATTGTCATAGCATTATCATATTATACAATACAATTGTATAATAACACATTTTCACTCCAGATGCTACCAAAATGGGAAATTTTTTACTCAAATGTACTTCAAGATGCTCAAAAACTCAACAGGCACAGATGTGGACTTTGAGTTCGATTCTGTGTATAATAAAAACAAGATGATAAGTCTGTTTTTGCAGCTGCTTGTCACCGTTATGTAGTATCTTTCAGAAAATGTCGAGACATATATGACAGATGACGGGGACGATTCAAGAGGAGTTAATACTCAAGAAGACTTGCTTATCTGTGAAGAAGTTATGCAACACCGAATACAGATACAACAACGCATTACTGGATAAAACTATACTGAACCGATGCAACATAAAGGAGGAATTGAACTATGAAAATCGGATGTGTTAAAGAGATAAAGAATAACGAGTTCCGAGTTGGACTCACGCCGGACAATGTTAAAGCGTACGTTACTGCCGGACACCATGTATACATAGAGAAGGGGGCGGGCGTTGGATCTGGTTTCACGGACAACGAATATGTGGATGCAGGAGCGTCGCTTATCGATAACGCCGCTGATGTATGGCATTTGGTCGATATGATGGTGAAAGTTAAAGAACCGCTTGAGGAAGAGTTTCCGCTTTTCCGTCCGGGTTTGATTCTTTATACATATCTGCATCTTGCTGCGGACAAGCAGCAGATGGATGCGCTTCTTGCCGGTAGAGTCAATGCAGTAGCGTATGAAACTATCCAGGAGAAAGACCGCTCGCTTCCGTGTCTTGCTCCAATGTCGCAGATTGCAGGGCGTCTTTCAATACAGGAAGGCGCGAAGTATCTGGAAAAGAGATTTGGCGGGGAGGGTATTCTGCTTGCCGGTGTGCCTGGTACGCCCAAGGCAAAGGTCGTTATACTTGGAGGCGGAACAGTTGGCATGAATGCCTGTAAGATTGCTGTCGGTATGGGTGCGAATGTGACGATCCTCGATGTAAATCTGAAACGACTCGAAGAACTGGATAATATGTTTGGAGCACATATCCAGACGCTATACAGCTCCGATTCTAACATCAGAAAAGCCGTAATTGACGCTGATTTGGTTATAGGGTCTGTTTTAATTCCTGGTGGAAGTACACCAAAATTGTTCAAGAAAGAATACTTACCGGAAATGAAAGATGGGGCAGTTTTTGTAGATGTAGCTATAGATCAGGGTGGATGTGGAGAGAGCAGCAGAGTTACTACTCATGACGATCCTGTTTTCATTGAGGAAGGTGTTGTTCACTACTGCGTTGGTAACATGCCGGGCGCCGTGCCGAGAACAAGCACGATTGCGCTGACGAATGCTACACTCAAATATGGCTTGATGATTGCCCAAATGGGGCTCGAACAGGCAAGTATGAAAAACGATGCCATAAAGATGGGTGTCAATTGTTACATGGGGAAGCTGACGAATCAAAACGTTGCAAAAGCTCATGGATACGAGTATACGCAATTTGACAGCTTAATAAAGTAAGATAAAAGCAAACTACGAAAAGCGTCAGAGAAGCTTTTCTGCGATAGAGTAAAAAATGAGGACATAGGCAAATGCTAGAAGACCTGGCAAGAAAAATTCAACAGGTGGGTTTGAATTTCAAACTAAAGGATCCTTTTTTCAGTTATGAAGAAATATGCAATGGTAACGTGAATCATACTTACCGTGCGGACTATATTCGTGATGATGGAACCGGAATGGCTCGAATTAAGAGCTATTTGGTGCAGCAGGTGAATACGTATGCTTTTAAAGACCCTGTTGCGCTTATGAGCAATATCGACAAGGTTACCGAGTACATTCATGCCAAGAATCCAAAGCAGACTTGTCTGCACTATCATCATACTGCTCAACGAAAGACTTATATCTTTGATGGGGACGAATTCTGGCGTATATGTAACTTTATCCCTTCGGTGACTTATGATACATGTGAGAACCTTGATATCGTACGATCGGCGGCTGAAGCATTCGGTGAATTCCAGATATCGCTTGCTGAGTTTGACGCATCTCAGCTGAGCTATACGATACCGGATTTCCATAACACCAGGAAACGCTACGAAACCCTCATTGCGGATGCGAACGAGGATAAACTGGGTCGTGTCAAAAATGTGAAAGAAGAACTGGATTATCTTCTAAGCGTGCAGGAGGTAGCCTGCAAACTTACCGATATGGAAAAGGCGGGAGAGTTGCCTATCCGTGTTACACATAACGACACGAAAATCAACAATGTGCTGTTTGACGAGCATACCCAGAAGGCGTTAGTCGTTATAGACCTAGATACAGTCATGCCTGGTCTTGTGGCGCATGATTTCGGTGATGCGGTACGTTTTGCTGCAAATTTCACAGAAGAAGACAGCGAGGATACAAGCAAGACCGGTGTTGATCTAAATGTCTTCTGGGCGTTTGCGGATGGTTTTTTAAGCAAGACAGCCAAAATGCTTACCAAGAATGAAATTGATACATTAGGGATAAGTGGCTTCGTGCTGGCATGCGAACTCGCAACGCGTTTTCTGGATGACTATATAACTGGCGATAAGTATTTTAAGGTTAAGAAAGACAACCACAATATTATCCGCACACGTTGCCAAATTGCACTTGCGAAAGATATGTACAAGAAGCTGGATGCTATGGATGCCATTGTACATGGGTGCGCAGAAAAGTACAAATAAATCTATGAATGGGTGAATGCTTTTATAAAGCAAGTTGAAGATTGGCATGTTGCTGAGCTCAAACTGGGCATAATGTGATTTGGAGACACATCAATGGAAAAAGTTCATTTGGGTATTGCTGGACCTGGGCGGATTGTTCATCGCGTGATGAAAGATCTGAGAAAAGCTGAACATATCGAGATTGCCGCTGTGGCTTCACGGAGTCTTGAACGTGCCCAGGCAGCCGCTACAGAGTTTGACATACCATTAGCATTTGGCAGCTATGAGGAAATGGCTGCCAGCAACGCTGTGGGTCTCGTTTATGTCACTGTTCCGCATCCTTTCCACTGTGCACTAAGCAAGCTTTTCCTTGAGACTGGTAAACATGTAATTGTGGAAAAGCCATTTGCGCTGAATGCGAAAGAAGCCAAGGAAATGATTGACTGCGCTAAAGCGAACAATTGCTTCCTGATGGAAGCCATGTGGTCTCGCTTCTTTCCTGCGGCTCAGTCTCTGAAAGCGTTGATAGATTCTGGTGTGCTTGGTGACATACGGCGAATAACAGCTGACTTTGCTTTCCGGGCGCCGCTGAATTATGAGGATCGTCTCTTCAAGCGTGAGCTTGGTGGCGGTTCACTTTTGGATGTGGGCGTATATCCACTCTCACTGATATGCTTTTACAAAGGTGGGTTGCCTGAAAAAGTGCAGGCGCTTGGAGACAAAACCGAGACAGAAGTAGATGGTCTGTGCAGCTTCCAGATGCAGTTTGCGGATGGAGCAGTTGGCCAAGGATTCAGTGCTTTAGATGTAACTACCGATCAGGTCATGAAAATCTATGGCACAGAGGCATGGGTAGACCTGCTTGACTTCTGGCATCCGACAAAGTATATCGTACACAGAACTGGTCAGGCTCCTGAGGTACATGAATTTGCTCTGGAGAATGAAGGTTTTCATCACGAGTTTGAATATGCAGCCAGAGCTATTCTTGCGGGTCAGACTGACCAGAGTGTAATCCCACTTGCAGAAAGTCTACATATCATGGAAATCATGGACGGTATGCGCAAACACATGGGAGTGCGCTATCCGGGAGAGTAATAGTCCCGCGCCTTATCACAATTATCTGCGTTATTTGATATTTGTCCGCAGTTTGTCCACATTTCTATCTGATATACCAGAATAAACTGGATTATTGTGAGTTATTCTGGACTAAACAAGATCAAAAACCATTTAGAAGCCACTCACAAATGAGATATGATAGATATCATCAGAATACGATAGACTAATGTATACTAATTGGGCAACAAAGAAGTACAATAAGTACAACAAGACGCAACTATTTTTTTGAGTACAATAACGACAACACTCAATATGGTAGGGTATTGTCGAGCGAGTACCGGGGAAAAAGATAGAATAACCTGAGCGAAACAGAGCAGCGAGATGGATTCTTAAAGATCCCTCTCGCTGCTTTGTTTTACCGTATTCTTTTTCTTTGATCCAGTATGGGGCGAGGAATGTGTTGCGGTTAGAATACTATCAGCTTGTCATTCGCGGTGCAGATCATGTGCATAGATCACTAGGCTTATCTGGTTTGCTTCTAGCTATCTGTGAATGCTAAAATGTACTTGAGCCATTTTTGTTAAAATGCCAGTGAATATT
>JAEEGL017078093.1_pt1 | contig 23806 bp, 19 predicted proteins | sample 9134231 | NCBI WGS metagenome assembly JAEEGL01 (sample SAMN16246548, study PRJNA631951) | gut metagenome | biome: gut microbiome; feature: rumen; material: fiber-attached | host: Bos | place: Iran: Karaj | collected 2018-10 | reverse complement strand
TTTACGCTTTTGACGATTTCCGATTCGGAATGAGTCAGTTTCTTCATGGCTGTTCCTTTGCTACCAAAGGTAGCATTTTGACGCAGGCGGAATTGCCTTTTGTCTAGTTATGAACAGTCCTAATTATGGGGAAGCTTACACACCCACAAGAACCTGAGAAGCGCATACTTGAGCCTAAAGCGAAACATGCCGTATCTCTGGACCTTCTATAATAATATCGAGCTGGGAATTCCCAACACGAATAACGAAATGGAATCTCTGTTTTCATGGCTGAAGCGTAAGTTGAACATTCATAGCGGAATATCGCTGGAAAGGCGAAAAATGCTAATTGAGAGACTTTTTTCTGCGCACAAGCCAAGCAGATAAAGGCTTGCGGACGATTTCAGGTACCCAAATGTCATATAATCAAAAAAGTACCTGTTTTCAGGTACCTTTTTGTCATATAGACCATAAAATGTAAAATTGATGTCGATGTTGGATAAGAAAATGACAAGAACCACGGGTTTTCCGCTGTCAAAGAGCGCTTAAACAGGTCTTTGGGGGTCAGAAATACGCGATTTTTTATTAGAAAAAGGCTTTTTTTTAAAAAACGAGCCTTTATTAGCCGTGAACTTACTAGTCCGGCTGCTTTGTTGCGAAAGTTTCTTAGAAGAGGAAGTGTAAAAAAGACACGTGAAATTTTCACGTCTAGCAAAAAAAAGCTATATTATAAACGCAAGGAGTCAAAAAATGTTACTTAGATTAATAATGAATCATTTTCTGTCGTTTGATGAACCGACTCAATTCGATATGTTTCCTAACCTGAAACGAACGAGTTTGGCTAGCCATATTTATGAGAAAAATGGGCTTAAATTATTGAAAATATCTGCAATATATGGTCCCAATGCTGCAGGAAAATCAAATGTAATCAAGGCGCTGCAATTTCTAAAGAAATTTGCTGTAAATATTGATTTCTTAAATAACAATGATATAGAGCCTTATATTTTTTGTTTGAAAAAAGAAAAGAATCCTTCATTAAACCTCACATTAGAATTCTCAACAGATGATGATAGTTTTTTTGTTTACGATGTAGAGATTTCTGATAATTATGTAATCAATGAGAAACTATATGAATCATTCCCGTTAGAAAATAAATTTGATGTGATCTACAGCCGGAAGGGTTCTGATGTGAAAGGTGTTAACGATAAATATGCAGAATTGTTAAAGAATATTCTGAGAAAAAATAAGAAAACTTCTCTTTTGGCGTTGAACTCAGAAGTTCCAATTCTTGAAGATAAGCGTGTGAATAAAGTAACTTCTTTTTTTAGAAAAAAACTAAAAATTATTGACATCAATACAAGAATTCCTGATGTTATTGAATTGGTTCGTAAGAATGAGGATTTACTAGTTTTTACAAAGAAAATATTTGGCTTTTTAGGCTTGGGAATTGATGACCTTCAGATTAAAGACGAAAATTTTGATCAATGGATAAAAAACCATAACGAACTCGCAAAAAAGCTTCCTGCATTAGAAAGTGAAAAGCAAGGAATATCGCTTTTTGAAAATGAAAGGCAATTGTTGTCAATTAAAATAGAAAATGGCATTCAGAAGGTTTATAAATTTATTTTTGACCAAATCGGGAAAAATGGTTATAAAGGACAACTTGGCGCAGAAGCGCAGTCTGATGGAACTATAAGGCTTTTAACGTTAGTTCCTGCCTTGTATGGAGCTTTAAAAAGAAATGAAACCGTGGTTATTGATGAAATAAACCATTGTTTACACCCGACATTGGTGGCTGGATTTGTTCGATATTTTGTCGATAATAATTCCTCGGCAGGACAATTAATATTTACAACCCATGATATTAATTTGCTTGATGATCGCACGCCGAATGAATCTGATGATAATTCGACAGTAAATCGCTTGCTTCGTTCTGATGAAGTTTGGTTTGTTGATAAAGTTGATGGCTGTTCAACGTTGTATTCACATAATAATTTCAAGGAACATAATACGATTTCAATGTTGCGAGGATATCTTGAAGGCCGATATGGGGCTATTAGATATTGGGGAAATAAGTAATGTTTTCTTTTTCGTATAAGAAAGAAGATGGCTCCCGGGATTTAGATAATCCCATAATTCAAAATGTTGTGGGAAATACTCAAATTGTTCTTTGCGACAACAACAATCCAGTTGCGTATGAAAAAATAGAGGGAGATATTTCTCCTAAAATAATTCTTGTTATGTCTGGTGGTACGCAACGAGAAAAGATTCATTTGCGAGCTTTGCAAGATACTATTTTTCATTCGTGTCTAAAATTTATCTTTCTGGCAGATGATCGGGCGAAACCGAAGTGGATGTGTGATTATTGGAAACGATTGAACGGAGAAATAACTGTAAATAATCAAAAAATAAAATTGGCTTCAATAGATGAATCATTTTTCATAACAGATGTTGATGAATATGGTGGGGATATTCTGCAGCTCATGCAGCAGGGTGAGCCAAAAGATGCTGAGTGGATTATTAGTAATCCTTGCATAGAAATTTGGCTTTATTATTGTTATTTTGATAATCCGAAAACGGATTTAGCGGATATGGTTTTATTATCAGAAAAAGAAAGAAGTCAATGGTTGAAGGGCAAGTTGCCTGAGTTAAAGAAAGGTGGCATTGATCCTCGAAAAGCTTTTGAAAATATTAAGTTGGGGATGGATAATGCGCGAAAAAATTATAGTGAGAATCCAAGTAATCATTTTCCAGATTTGTTTTCAACACAAATGTATTTATTTTCGGAAAAAATTTTTAATACAATAGAAAAACCTTTTCAAGATTTGCTAGCGGCAAAAGAAGAAAAAATAAGACAATTTAAAAAGAAAATGGAAATGTAAAAACTGGATGAGGAATATAATCTTAGCCGGTTTGCTGGGAAAAATTCCTCTGAACTGAATGCCTAGCCGGAGGGCCGAGCGCAATTTACTAGCGGCCCTCCCGGCCCTTCGGGCTTCGATCCCTAACGCATAAAGAAACTTCTTTAATTGACTTAACTTTAAGCAGGAGCCAAAATGTTCAAGGTCTCACGAAATTTCTCTATAAAACGCCAATCTATATTGCTAGCGTTATAGTTATTATCATCCATTCTCCATTCAGTATCTTTGTCATTCGGAAAATAAAAAGGAAGGACATAAGCACTTGTCCTATTTTTTATAACCCGATATATTGTTTTTCGTTGCCTACTATAATGGGATGGATCAAATGCTTGACTATAGCATTCGTTTGCAAAAAAATCTTTAACACATGATTCGAATGAATCAAGGTCATTTACAAATTCTTTTCTACAATTTAATCCTATTGTAGCAAACTCTTGATTCTCGAGATCCGCAGCACTAGTAGTTCGTCTCACATTTTTTCTAATTACCGTAGGCTGTTCCGTTTTCGTAATTGCCCTGCAGAAGCAATCGATAATTTCAACGCACAATGCTATTGGAGTTGGCCTATCTTTGCCAATATTTCCATCTTTATTTTTTATCAATGTTATTTCATGGGCGGTTCTGGCAAATTCAATCGTTTCCTCGAGGATCCTCATTGAAACGCCCTTAAAGCAAACGTTAAACAAGTCAACAATAAGCTGCATTTTTTCAGCATCATCTGTATTAAAATTTGATTCGAAACCATTCAATACAGATATTATAGACTTCTCAGAGTTGCCTGCCGGTACAGGGATAACCATTTGTATGAACTTCTGGAGATAATAATTTCCAAAAGGAACAGAACCCATTTTTGTAATCTTTTTATTCGAAGAATCATCCAACACCAGCTGATCCTTACCATACGCCTTGGAAATACCATAGCACAATTCATCCCGATTCATTGCAACAAACTGAACAAATTGAAACTTGTCGGTTTCCACATCATAACAAATATGATGCAGACGTTCAAGAACCTTCATTGCGTATCGTGGGGTACACCGATCGAGTTCATCTACAACAAAAACCACACCTTTCCACTCTAATTTTATATTAAGAAGCTGCCCCTGAACAACCCTTATGGTTTCTTTTAAAGGCTGATTACAATCAAAGTCCTTGCAAAATAAATCAGCCTGATCTTCCGACAAAGCCTTTCCAAGAGCCTTCTTCACCTCACCAAGGTCAACGCCCAATTTGTTTTTCAACAACGAAAAAAGGAGTGACTTAAGAAGAGTAACAGCAATCTTCTTCGTTTTCTGCGTTTTCTTATCTCGGATGGTTTTGGGTGTCTTTAGATTATTTAGTGCGTCTACCAGAACCGACAATATGGCTATCAGCGGTTCCTCGTAATAGTCGTTTTGCCAACAATTGTAATGGACAACAAGATAGCCTAACCCATTTAATCCTGCTTCCAATTCACGCACAATGAAGGATTTTCCACAGCCCCATTTACCATCAATGGCAATGGAAAGCCCTTCTTGGTTATTAACTTTAGTAGAGATGACCATCTCTAACATATCGATAAAATCCTTACGGCCTAACAAGTCTTCTTTTTTCATAACTTTTAACTCCTATGGTTAAATTAAACATTTTTGAATGACAATTTTTGCCATCCAGTCTTATGGAACCTCCCAATGGAGGATTCCTACACTCTATATTTTACACCGTATACACCACACCTCCTTCACCAGTGTCTCCATTTACATATTTTATTTTTCATGTCCATTTTTCCAAATTCTATTATCGTAACCAATTACAAGTGACTCTCCAGTATCTTTTTAGTCCGATTTTCGAATTTTCCCAAATTATTTTTGTTTAATAGTTCCAACAGGCCAATTTTGACAAAATACCAGGAAAAAGCACTCCTACAATCCTATTTAGGAGCAATATCGAAAAATGTATTGAAAATGGCGATTTCAGAACGAAATCGCCATTTCTATTTACCTCGGGCCCTCGTAGAAGGGGTTGTTCTTGTCTTCCTGCGGGTCGTATTCGTCTGACTTCTTTTGTGGACTCGGCGGAGAATATATCATGTAGAGAATCAGGAACCCGAATATCAGGCAGACCGCCAGGAGGATTAAAGCGAATACATGGTGTGCGATGAAATCGAGGACCCAGACGAAAAGCCCGAGGAGCGCGGCAACAGCAAAGAATCCGCCGCATCCAATAACGGCCTTCTCTGGACACTTGCGGATCAGCGAGAAAAAGACGGCGATACCTAACGCCAGCAGGAAAAGCGGAATCATCTTTATCCACTGCTCGATAGCCGCGTTAGCGGCTACAGGCGCCATGGATTGCCAAAAGTTCTCCCCCGCCTCGGATGCGCAAGCGAGCGATGCCATCAGCAACAGAAATGGTGCAAGCTTCCCCATAAACTAGCGACTCCATAAAACGTCAACAGGGAACGGACAGAATAATCGGCCTGCCTAGCATTCCTGAAATACTCGCGGGCTTGCTTTGCCGCGCAGGCAATTTCGCTCGCTCTACGGGAATTCAATGTTCTGCCATGCATTTTGCAGAACCAGGCTTTGACATTGTCAAAACTTTCGAGGGAGCGTAAATTTTGCCAGACTTCATATTCCGTCATTTGGACATTCCCGATATTACAACAACATATTATAGCACTTTTGGTAATATATATAAAAATGAGACGCACTGGGAAAGCTTACACTGACAGACGGAGCAGCCATTTCAGACTCGACCGCGCTGAGCCTTATGGGCGTTCCCTGCTGCGCAGGGGCGGGCTCTCGCGGCACGGAACCGTGGCGTCACCCCACGGTTCCCCCGCCTAGAGGGCCGAGCGCAGGACACCGGCGGCCCTCCCGGCCCTTCGGGCTTCGATCCCTAACGCAGACGCGGGAGACAAGACGTCCACCGGACCCGCTCTGGACAACAGGATTCTCTGGGAAGTCATCGAGAAATGGACCTAATCATAAATTTTTTTCTCTTTTCTTGGCTTATTTTCCATCTTTTAGATTAACCCTTATTTCGATTAATATTTTTTGAACTATATTTTATATTGCTTCTTTTTATATATTCTATGATTAAAGCACAAAAATGTACTCACACAGCGCTTAACCCATTCAACGGACCTCAACTAGCGGCCCATTCATTATCTTAAATCGCCAAAGCTCATGTCTCAGCTAAAAACTGGTGCGTTCCTTTCTTATGTTGTGTTAGCCCTTCAAAATCTTGTTGGGTTGCTATACACGCCATTTATGCTTCGCATGATGGGTAAATCAGAATATGGGCTTTACTCTATTGCGGCCTCCATTGTTGCATATTTAACAGTCCTCGACTTAGGTTTCGGGAATGCAATTATCCGCTATACCGCAAAATTCCGGGCCGAAAACAAACAGAACGAACAATATGAAATGTTTGGCATGTTCTTCTTGTTATATTGCGGAATTGGATTGGTTGCCTTGTTAGCTGGTGGCGTACTATACTGTAACGCAGAAAACATTTTTAACGCCTCAATGACAGCGAACGAACTTTCGCGAACAAAAACAATTCTAGCTCTGATGGTTTTGAACTTAGCGATTACATTTCCATTCAGTCTATTTGGTTCAATTATCAGCGCATACGAGCAATTTGTTTTCCAAAAAATAAATGCTATTGTACGAATTATCTTGAATACGGCAACAATGATACTCCTCCTGAATTTAGGATACAAGGCAATTGCCATGGTTGTTGTCACAACCGTATTCAATATTCTGACACTTGGCCTCAATTTCTGGTATTGCAAGCGCTACTTGAAGATTAAACTGACATTCGCGAGGTTCCGTTGGAATTTCTTAAAAGAAGTATCCATCTATTCATTTTGGATTTTCCTAAATGTGATCATGGACCGTATTTATTGGAGCACCGGTCAATTTGTACTGGGCGCCTACGCAGGTACTGTGGTTGTCGCTGTTTTTGCGGTAGCAATCCAACTGGAACACATGTATATGAGTTTTTCAACCGCCATCAGCGGCGTATTACTGCCTAAAGTCACAGCAATGACAGTTCAAGACACCGACGGCAAAGCTTTATCCGATTTATTCATAAAGACCGGGCGTATACAATATTGCATTATGGCACTTGTTCTTTCTGGTTTTTTCCTTTTTGGGCAACAATTTATCCATCTTTGGGCGGGCGACGGCTATGACGATGCATACACCATCGCAATGTTATTCTTTGTTCCCTTAACAATTCCATTAATACAGACACTCGGAATTTCAATATTACAGGCTAGGAATCAAATGAAATTCCGCAGTTTGCTTTATCTAGCCATTTCATTAATAAGTTTGGGAGCACAGATTCCTTTATCCAAATATTATGGAGGAATTGGATGCGCCATCGCTATCGCCTCAGCCCTGACTCTGGGGCAAGTAATCATTATGAACATCTACTATCATGCAAAGCAAAAAATAAACATTGTCGGTTTTTGGATTGAAATTGCCAAGATGTCCGTAATTCCAGCCGTATTGAGTCTCTCGACCTACTATGTGCTACAACAAGTAATATTAAACTCTTTTGCCAAGCTCTCTATTGGAATAAGCCTGTATCTAATCGTTTATTTGCCGCTATTTTGGCTTTTTTCGATGAATCAATACGAAAGAAGCTTAATTTTAAAACCAGCCAAGAAAATATTGGAAAAAATCAGGTGATGTCTTCCGATTTTATGTTCAATTCAAATGGCGCGGCCATAATTAACGGCTTTAAATCAATGCGCCCTTTCCTGTAGCCAGCAAACAATCCTAGAAGCTGATTTTTAGTTTCATTTCCTTTTAGCAAATAAGGTTTTGCATCTGTGATCCCGATAGATTCATAATAATCCTGATATTTAAAGGAACCGCCATCAATGTTGTCAGAAACCTTAATCCAGACATTAGGAATATCATATGTTTCTGACAAAATAAGACCATGTAGCGATGACGATATTATTTTTTCGCATGACGCAATCTGATTTATCACGGTTTGTACACTTTTGTAGTCTCGCATTTGGATAAAAAGAATTTCTTGATCTTTTTTCAAATCACAAAATTTTTTAGACGAGAAATCGGTATAATGAGGAATAATTCCCAATTTATACTTTTTCCCAGTTAACGGTTTATAAAAATATTTCATCAACAACGCCGGATCACCATAAATAGGAGGACAATCAACTCCCCTTTCCAGGAGATACCTTCTTGTCAAAGGGCCTCGAACTGCACAAACTTTTTGGGGAATTCCTTTTAGAGGTCGACTTCCGTCAATAGCGCCTGCACCCCATATAACAGTTTTGTTATTTGACAACAATGCAATGGTCGAACCGATAACAAGGTAATTCTTCTTATTACAAAAGCGGCCTAGAATAGATGAGCCAAGCAACGAGACGCTACGTTTCTGCATTCTTTTCACTAGAAACCAATTCAGGTCATCACCTAGATTAAAATGCCTTATTAAGCCAAATCTTACAGATACAATAGCATTAATAATTATCGGTTGAAGAAACAAGTCAACAAAAAGAAATCGAATTTTTCCCAAATGTCTTGCACAAATAGGCAAAGAGCTTAAAAAAATCAATAGAACAAAAAAAGAACTACCCCAAACGCCTACACTTGAGTTAAGAAAAACAAAAGATAAGCAAGACAACAAAAGAATAATTAACCAAGTTCTAGTTTTCAAATGCATGAAGAATATTTTCCCCTAGCTAATTCGTTTTTTTAAACATTTTTTTAATTTAAAACAAATTATAGATATTTGGGGAGGGCAATACAAAAAAATCCACTCTAAAAGTCGTGTTGATAATTTTTCAAATTTCAGCCATTTTTTCTTAAGGATCATAAATCTACGGCGAACACCATTAAAGTCGGCCTCATAATCTTTATATGTGCCCCCCAATATCATATGCCTATGTAAATCCATTAATGTTCCATACTCAAATTTCTCAACAACATCTCTTAAGGAAGCATCTTCTCCAACAAGACTGTACATCACTTCATATGCTTTACGAATCGATAGTTGTTTCTTTCCTATTTTTTGACGACAAACGGAGCCTTCTCTATCAATATAATTATAACATGCACGATTTGTCAAAGCCATTTTTCCAGCCATCAAAAATGCAGAAAAATTAAATAGCGTATCTTCACACAAATGAATCTCTTCTTTAAAATACAAATCCGAAATAACGTTCTTATCATAAAAACCCCAAATCGAGTTACAATAGCGCATGCTATCAAAACTTTTTTTATCCATTAGGCAAACGCCATTCTCATCATAATGAACACCATAATCAAAAAACTCTCCCTTTTTCCAGATTGGGCGAACAACCCCGACTTTGTAGTGCTGAGCGACATAAACCAAATCCATTATATAATTATCTTCAACCAAATCATCCGAGTCAATAAATGTAAAGAAATCTCCATTTGACTTAACCATGCCAAAATTTCTTGCTTTCGACACCCCTTCGTTTTGTTTATGGTAAACAATTATACGTTTATCTTGAGCAGCAACGTCATCACAGATTCGACCTGAAGCATCAGTTGATCCGTCATCAACTACAACGATCTCTATTTCTTTATAAGTCTGCATCATTACGCACTCTAATGTAGCACGGACATACTTTTGAACATTATAAACAGGAATTATGATACTAACCAGCATATGCACCTTTTAGAAAAGACTTTATTTTATGTAGATATAATTTCACTGTACGTATTACTTAAAGATTTTGCAATAAAACACCATGAGAAAGGACCATCATCTTGATACTTGTCATTTATATTTTTTTCCATCACATCAAGATTACTTTTCGTCATTTCATTTAGAGTGTCACTAAGTGAGTCAACATCGTTTGCTTTACAAATCATGCCCGTTTTTAAATTTTCAATTGTTAAAGGGAAATCACCTACATCAGTAGCCAAAACAGGCTTATTAAACGCATAAGCCGACATTACGCAGCCGCTCTGCGTTGCAGATAAATAAGGCAAGACAACATATCTACAATGGGAAATCAGATTTGCCAGTTCATCATTTTCTATAAAACGGTTTATCAAAACAACATCTTTCGGAATATCCGATTCATTATGGTTTATATTACCTTTCCCTGCAATTACAAGTTTCACACCTTCTTTTGGCAAATTGGACTTTTTATACGCTTCTATTAAAACATTAACTCCTTTGTATGGTTCAATTCTACCAAAAAACAAAACATATTGACCATAATCATTCTGATTTGCAGCAAATTGTTTTAAAATATCGTAAATGCCAAGAGAAGAAAAAAATATTCGTCTTTTTTCAATTCCATATTTTTTAGAGAATTGAGTCAAAAGAGCTTTACTTAAAAGAAGTATGTTTTTATTTGCTTTGTAAAAAAGAGTCCTTCTAATAAAATTTTCCATCCATGATAATTTATTATGAGAAATTGGATCATGCACTGTAAGTAACGTATTCTTGAAAGCAGACAAAAAGGTAGTCAAAAAAAGAATTGTTTTACAGCTCGATGTCGTATGAATCAAGTCAAAGTGATTCGTTCTTATAAATTTTTTTATTTTTTGGGATAATTTCAAACAAGAAAGAAAAGAATTGTCGGGATTATTGGCAACAAACCATTTCCCTTTATCTATAATTTTGTCATATTTATGAATCTCTTCATAATCTATAGCTGAAAAAACATCACATTCCTTTTTTAAATTGTTAATTGAAAAAGCTGACGATCGAATAGATTGTGGAGAGACAACTAGCAAAACATTAATTTCCACAAATTTACTTAATTCTCTTATAAGAGAGACATCTAAATCAAAAAAAGATGGAACCGTAATATAGAGGATTTTCATTTTACGCCTTTTTTAACTCAATCTCTTTACGATTCGCATTTATTTTATTCGACATCAAAACAAGCACAACAAGATAGAAATAATTTCCATTAAACAAGATTTGGTCCGAGCAAACAATTCCAATAAAAATCAAAAGAAAAGCATAAGAATCTTGAGTTGCTCTAAATTTCATAACAATATACGCGACAAGGGTGACAAAACCAAAACCCCCGAAAGAAATAAACATATAAATCGCAGCGTTTGCATAATTAACTGCATAACCAAAAGATCCGTTCATTGACATCAAATTAGCGAGCTGATTCAATGTAATTCCAAAAACGTATTCATATGATTGCAACAATGGAAAATATGCTAGCGGGCCCAACAGGCGATTATCACTTTTTCCCTCTGTCACTGCATATAATTTATCAAAATTATTTAAAAAGACTTCTGGAATCACAACATTAGCAACAAAAACAATCAATGGTAACGCGGCCATTCCGAAAAACAACATATACCATTTTTTTCGGCCCTCCCAATATAAACGATAAACTAGCAGGACAAACATCATAACAAAGCCCGTACTACTGCCACTAAATAGAATTGAAATTGCAAATAAACACGTTAGAACAATTCTTTTTTGGGAAAGAGCTATTTGAAATACTGGCAACATGTATATTGAAAAATGAGCCGGTTCCGTAAAAAAAGCTGAAGGTCTAAATAACGAAAAAGTTTCCAAATCTCGATTTACTTTAAGCCCAGGAATAAACACATCTTTTTGAAAAGAGCCCCAAAAGAACAACGACAACCATTGCCATATCAAAACAACCGAAGCAACAATGCCCAAAAAAAACATTGCATTAACAAAGACTTTTGTATTTATATATTTTGTTACAAAGCATAGTGGTATAAGACATACCATAATACCAAACATATTATGATAAAAAAGAACAGAATCAAACCATTCTACACCCACAACAGTGTGATATAAAAAACTAATTATGGAAATAAAACAAATACAAAACAAAAAAACAACTTCGTCATAATTAAAGTTCTTGTCAGAACAAACAAAGAACAACGGAATAAAGCACAACCACACTAAAAAAAACGCCAAAGATAATCCAGGCAAAAAACTATACACCGCCAAAGCAGGAGTAATAGCAACAATAACGGAAAACAAATTTTCTATTTTTTTTTGCATTTTAATTTTTTTCCATTATCTTTTTGTAATAACTTTCCAGCCATATAGAAGATTCGTTTATGTCATAAAATAACATTTCAGAAGTATTAATTTCTCTATCATGTCGATTAATTACATCCATTTTTCGAACAACATAATCACCCCAAGCTGCAGCACTTTGACTAAGTGGTAGCATTTCAATAAGATCTGTCACAGAAATTTCCTTAGTAATTACATCCGAACACACAACAGGTAAACTAGACGTTTGTGCTTCTACCAACGTCACAGGCAAGCCTTCGTACAATGAAGGAAAAAGAAAAATGTCAAAAGCCGACATCATTTTATGCACATCAGATCTTAATCCAGCAAAAATAACACTTTCATTCAAGCCCAATGTTTCTACTTTCTGTTTAATCATTGGCATCAGGTCCCCAACCCCAACAAGCATCAAAACTGATTCGGGTCTTTGATCATGAACGGCTTTGAAAATATCAATCAAGAAAGTGTGATTCTTCTGCGTATTAAACCGACCAACATGGCCAATTACAAATTTATTACCAAGATTAAATTCTTCCCTGATTTCATTTCTATAAGAATCTGAATAAGCGAATTTATTTACATCTATTGCATTTTTAAGAATAGCACATCTTTTGGAATGCGCTATTTTATAGCCAAAACGATATTCTGCAGCAGCAGCAGAACAACCAAAAAAGAAATCTGCAACCTTACGCGTTTTATATGTAAACAACCGATACAAAAAGTTCTTAAGCGAAATGCCTTTAGGTTTTGTATTATGACTATGTGCAATACTAAAACATCCATGTTCCTTTGCTATTTTCAAATAGATATGAGCACAACTTCCCAAATGTCCATGAACGATTTTTATTTCAGGGTGAGCCTTAAAAAAATCATCTAAAGCTGTTTTATATTGTTTTCCATTTATAATCTTATAGTACGGAACAAAATAAATATTCCCACCCAGTCGCCGAATTTCATCATCAAAAAAACATTTCTTTTTTGTATGCACTAAAAAATCAAATTGAACTTTAGAACGATCTATATGCCGGTAGAGATTCATTATCATGTTTTCTGCACCGCCGCAATCCATTCCATGAAAAACTTGCAGAACTCGAATCATTTGTCTAACTCCTTAAAGGCTTTGAGAAGTCTTGCGTTATCTTCGTGGCTACGAACCGCTATTCGCATGTACTGTTTGCCGTCGAAGCCCTTCTTGTCGCTGCAATCACGCGTCAAAATGTTGTATTTCTTGAGCATCGTGAGGACAAGGCTGTTCGCGTTTTTCGGCGGAAGGATTTCGCAGAGGAAATAGTTCGCTTCTGACGGCATCACCCTCAGGAACTTGATTTTACGTAGCTCATCTCCAAAGGCATCCCGTTCCTCGATGAACTGTTCACAGGCAAGTTTGTAGTCCTTTTCGTACTTGGTGTAAATCTGCATGAAGAACTCGGCGAAACTATTGAGGTTCCAAATGCTCACGACCTTCTTCATTTTGGCAATGAGGTCCTTATCTGCAGAGCAAAGGATTCCAAGGCGAATTCCCGGGACGCCATAACTCTTGGAAATACTCTTCATTACCACCAAGTGCGGGTGCGCTTCCAGAATTTTGTCATCAAGAAGCGAATTGTCCTCATAGCCATGGCTGAAATCTACGAAGCTTTCATCCACTATCAGACGGGTGCCATTTTTTTCGCACCATTCGGCCAACGCCAAGATATCCTTTTTAGGAATAAAATTACCTGACGGATTGTCCGGATTAATCAACAGCAGATTGTCCGCATGATTCTTGCCGAAGAATTCCATCAAATCCTTGGCAGAATAGCGGTAATCGGCGTTCTTCGGAACAAAGGTGACAAGGGTTTCCGGATTGCGGCGATTCGGGTACTCCTCGAACGTGGGACGGGTCACGCCCAGCGTGCCGGGGAGATCTTCCATCAGGGCCTTAATCAGTTCGGCGGCACCGTTGCCGGGGATTACATATTCTTCCTTCACTCCCCAGCACTTGGAGGCAAGGAGCGTATTGACCTTCATGCCAGAAGGATATTCGCCAATAAGCGTCCTAAAATTGGCATTCATCTCGTCAATGATGCGGGAATTGCGGAAATACGGGTTCACCAGATAGCAGTAATCAAGCATCTTCGGGAAACGCCAGAATCCACCATAACGGCCGTAATACTTGCGGAGAATATCCTTCTCTTCTGCAAAGAGAGCTTCGGCAATATCCAGGTCCTGCTTGTCGTCTATCTCGTACCATTTCTCGTTGGTGATGGGCAAGGCCTTGAGGTCGCTCTTGCTCAAGAAAGAAATAATACGCAAGACATTCTCATAATACTCGTTGTTGCCTACGGCCTTGCTGTATGCGTCCAGGAAGGGGACATACTTGGTACGCGAGAATTCCTTGCTGAACTTGTAGATGTTGACAGTCTTGTAATAGCTACCAACCTCATCATAATTGAATGCCGCCTTGGTCACAAAATTGACGATATTGTTTTCCCGGTCAATCTTGACCATAGTCCCGTCCATCCAGGTTTCATACTTGGCAACTAACGCCAAGTTGGGGAACGGATTGTCCAGAAGGAGCCCAAACATTCCGTCGTCAAAAATCAGGTCGCTTTCGATGAGGATCGTATCATCTTCTTGAAGCTGTTCTTTCGCAAGTGCAAGGGAATAGATATTGTTCGTCTTGTCGTAAATCGGATTATTTACATACTCGATTTTCAAGCCGTTCCGTTCCGTCCCGAGATAGTCCATCAACTTCTTGCCTTCGTACCCGACAACGATAACAACACGGTTCAGTCCCAGTTTACTCAGCTGATTAAGCGTCCTGTCAATCAAAGGAGTCCCATTCACCGGGACCATGCACTTCGTATTGTTCTTGGTGTATTCACCAAGACGCTTGCCCATTCCAGCAGCCAAAATTATCGCTTGCATATTTTCTCCTGGATCCAGTTTTTCTAGAGTTTTCTGCAATATATCTTCAAAGAATATAGAAAAAAAAACATTAATCAATTTCAAGAACTAGATCCAAGCACAAGATTGTGGAATACAAAGCCAAATTATGCGGTCAAACAAAAAAAACAAAGTTGAAAGTAAGGCTATCTATTCTATTTTTATGTTCAGAAAACTTTTAATGTTAAAGAGCCTATCGCCTATGAAACTTATTAGTCCAAAAGAATTAAAAGACATTCAATTAGAAATAATGAAGCATGTCCACCAATTTTGCGAATCAAACCTCATCAACTATTCACTGGCGTACGGTTCTCTTTTAGGAGCAATTCGACACAAGGGTTTTATACCTTGGGACGACGACATCGACATTGTCATGCCGAGAAAAGATTACGAACGTTTTTTGCAACTGTATCCTAAGCATTCTGATTTGTACAAACTCCACTCCTTAGAAACAGACCCCAACTACGCGTATGCATTCGCAAAGGTTTCGGATCCAAGAACCTTGCTCATCGAAAATGTAAACACACAAAATATCGGCATCAATATCGATATTTTCCCTTTGGATAACGCGTTCGACGATCTTCAGCAAAGTCAAAATTACACAAAAAAAATATCATTACTCAAATACTTATACCGGCTAAAGTTCCTCAAACCATCGCCCAAAAATCCTCCATGGAAACGTTTTCTTATGAAAATCGGCAAGTTCTTCGTTTTTCCCCTAACACTTCGCAAACTCGCTACAAAAATTTCCTCCTATGCAAAGACCAATACAAATCAGAATTCCAAGTATGTCGTCATGATGGTTGGAACAACGCCGCAAGCAACCTTACGACAAATCGTGGACAGGTCCTGGTTCAACAGCTATACAACAGTTCCTTTTGAAGGCACTCAATTGAAGATTATTAAGGAATTCGACAAATATCTATCCCATGAATATGGCGACTATATGACTCCGCCAAAGAACAAGACTTCGCCTCATACGCTTAACAAAGTTTATTGGATTTAATTCAAAGGATTCTTATGCCCAAAGTATCCATCATAATTCCCATTTACAAAGCTGATTCCACTTTTTTAAAAATCGCTATCGACTCGCTGTCAGCACAGACGTTACAAGATGCTGAATTCCTTCTTATTTTTGACGGAGAAGACGAACCTTTAGAAAAACAATGCGTGTCGATGACAAGCAGAGATCCACGTTTTGCCATTTTCAAAAAAGAGCATAGCGGGGTTTCTGCCACTCGTAATTACGGAATAAAGCAAGCAAAAGGAGATTACATTTCCTTCGTTGATGCAGATGATTGGATTCCCTCTGACATATACGAAACAGCTATTACATTTGCAGAAAAAAATGATAGCGACATTGTTTTTTGGGACATGACAACGGTAACGCCACAAAACCAATCTATTTTAAAACAATACGAAGACCACGACATCAACAACCTGTCTATTGAGCAAAAAGAACACCTCATGAAACAGTTTGTTTGGGTATCGCAAGCAAAATACGGGGCAATAATTTCTGTATGTTGTAAGTTGGTCAAAAGAGAAGTTCTTTCAAAAAATAACATCTTATTCGATAAAAATCTGGCAATAGGCGAAGATCGTATTTTCTTTTCCTCTCTATGGAACAACGTTCATACCATATCTTACCTAAACAAAAACGGTTATTTTTACCGAGAAAACCCATCTTCGGCAATGCACAAATATCATGCAGAAGGAATATCTCGCTTTATCAAGTATTTAAACTCGTTTGACCAAGCTTTTTTCAAAAAAAATAAATCTATTTTTGGCAGAGAAATGTACCGTCTAATTCTTTTAAGTTGTCGAATCACCTACATGAATCCACTCAATCCGAATTCATATTGGACAAGAATGAGACAAATGACAAAAGACCTACGGCAAAAATCCATTCTATCTTATTTAAAGGAAGTTGAGGAAATAGGACTAGCAAAAAAGGAAAAAATCGAACTGCGCTTACTTCGCCACAAAATTTTTTGCACACTGTGGATTCGCGGATTGCTAAACAAAATTTGATATCGATGTTTTAAACAGAGTTAAAAATGTTCCTAAAAACTTTGATAATATCCGTTCTGCAAAAGCTTCCCTTAAAAAGAGTTATTCTTTTTGAGTCATATCCAGAATTAGGGGGATCCCCTTGGATGATTTACCAAGAAATGCTCCGATTAGGATATGACAAAAAATACAACCTTGTATGGGCTGTAGACTCCTCTTTCAACGCCCCTTCAAATATCAAATGCGCAGCCTTTTTCGGAAAACTTTCCAAAATCCAGAAATTTATACGTTTTCTGTACAACTCTTTAGCTAAAGTCAACATTGATAGCAATCGACCACTTTATAAAAACAATCCTGCAACCATCCGTATTTTCACACGTCATGGAGGGCCACTAAAAAAATGCCCTGATTACATGCATTCTCTAGGTAAAATGGACTACATGTTAACGCTCTCCCCAGCCTTGCAAGATGTTGATTTTATAGACTGTAAAGATTACTGCGTTAAAAATAAAGAAGACATTTTAACATTAGGTTTTCCCGCAAACGACAGTCTATTCGAAAGGAAGGATTTGTATTCAAACGGCTTCTATACAAAACTTTGCCCAAACAAAAGCCGATTTGAAAAGATTATCGGATGGCTTCCAACATTTCGTCAGCACCGGAATGGCGACACTATATCATCATCAAAAATTTTTCCTTTAGGCATACCCCTTGTCTACACAGAAACGGAACTATCGCAGATTAACGAATTTTTAGCAAAGAAAAATATTTTGCTAGCCATCCAAATGCATCACGCACAAGCAAAGAATTTTCCCAAGATACATTTTTCGAACATCATCCTTATATCTCAAGATTTAAAATACGAGATGAACGTATCCACAGCCAATCTAATGCAATCCTTTGACGCAATGATTACGGATTATTCTGCAGCCTATCATGAATACACCCTTCTGAATCGTCCCATTGCATTAACCATTGATGATTTTGAAGAATATTCATCAAAAACAGGCTTTGTATTCGATTATTTCGATTGGATTAAAGGAGTCTATCTAAAAAATTCAACCGATTTAATCCATTTTATCGAAGACATTTCAAATGGAATTGATTCCGCCAAGAACGAAAGAGAAAAAGCAATACATCGTATACACAAACACGTTGACAACCAATCTACTAAACGCGTTCTAGATTTTCTCATTGATAAGGCAAATCTATGACATTTGTTCTCGCAATATTCGCCTTAATCGTACTCTGTTCCATAAAACGAGCGCCCAGCGATCCTGCAGCAGCCTTATCTGTAGGACACACCCAAGCACTCAAAGGCGTATTTGTCATAACCATTTTCTTTTCGCATTTTTGTTCCTACATCACATTCAACAAATGGATTGACACGCCAATGCAAACATATTGCCATTGGCTAGGACAATTAATGGTCGCTCCTTTTTTCTTTTATTCCGGCTACGGCATCTTTGAATCTGTACAAAAAAAAGGTCCGCACTACATCAGGAACTTTCCAACTAAAAGAATTCTCAAAACGCTTCTCCATTTTGACTTAGCAGTCCTCTTATTCTTATTATATGATTTATTTTTAGCCCCAGAACGGCTATCTGCAACAGGAATTTTGCTTTCTCTTTTTGCCTGGGAATCCATCGGCAATTCCAACTGGTTTATTTTCGCGATAATCTGCGTGTATCTGTTTTCCTTTTTAGGACTTCTTATATTCAAAGGGGACCGATTCAAGTCTCTAATATTTACAACCATATTTTGTCTAATTTACATGATAATTGTTTCAAAACTCAAGGACAGTTATTGGGTCGACACCATATTAGCATTTCCATTAGGAAGCTCCATTTCCCTGTGGAAAGATAAAATCATCCCCTATATAAACAAGAAATGGGCAATTCTTAGTATAATCAGCTTGATGTTTCTTATTGCAGCCCAAAAGCATTTATTTCCCAATTATTTATTGTGCACGCAATTAGCATTATTTTCATTTTCCATGTTAATATTACTTCTTTCAATGCGAGCCATCCTCGAAAACAAAATACTTTCATGGTGCGGTCTATATGTATTTGACATTTACATTCTACAAAGACTTCCAATGAATTTCGGCAAGTACTTTCATTGGAACGAACAAAACCCATATCTTTATTTTATTTTCTGTTTTGCAACCACGATATTGATAGCAATCATTTTTCATAAAACAACAAAATTGATTGATTCAAAATTATTTAAGGAAAGCTGATAAAATGTCCTCAATGGCTTCAAAATCCATACACGGTATCATTTGGAGTGCCGTAGAACGTTTTTCTTTGCAAGGCGTTCAATTTTTTATTGGAATTATCCTTGCTCGACTACTATCGCCATCTGATTTCGGCATGATAGGCATGCTTTCCATTTTTCTAGGTGTATCTCAAACATTTATCGATTGCGGATTTTCTAGCGCTCTGATTCGTCAAAAAGATGTCACGGAAGAAGACTATGGCACTACATTCTTAATTAATTTGACAATTAGCATCTTTGCATTTACCATTCTTTTCTTTGCAGCCCCATTTGTAGCCGAATTCTACAATATGCCCGAATTACAATCCGTTATGAGGGCGGTATCCATTACATTAATCATAAATGCCCTATACGCGGTTCACAAGGTAAAGCTCACTCGAAAAGTCGATTTCAAAACGCAATCAAAAGCATCTTTTTGCGCAGCCATCATCTCTGGAATTTTTGGAATTTGTCTTGCCTACAAAGGGTTTGGCGTATGGAGTCTTGTGTATCAATCCATTTGCAATTCCACATTGAATCTCATTTTAATGACTATTCTGCTAAAATGGCATCCATCCATCTCTTTTAGCAAGAAATCATTCCATACTCTTTTCGGTTTTGGATCCAAGTTACTGATAGCTAGCATCATTTCGTCCATATATTCAAACTTATACAACATCGTTATCGGCAAACAATATTCCGCTAGCAATCTCGGTTATTACACACGAGCAGACCATCTAGGCAATTTCCCATCACAAAACATTGCCGGGATTTTATACAGGGTTACATTTCCCATTCTGTCTCAATTACAAGACGACAGTGAACGCCTTAGAGCAATCTATATCAAATATTTGCAGATTACTTGTTTCGCGGTTTTTCCGCTAATGTTAGGTCTTGCCGCTTTGGCAAAACCACTCATTATTATATTGCTCGGCGAAAAATGGCTTCCATCAGTCATATTATTGCAAATTCTTTGTTTTGGTCTAATGTTCGATCCCATCTGCAACATCAATTTAAACTTACTTTATGTAAAGGGACGTTCCGACCTTGTCCTTAAGCTTGAAATTATCAAAAAAACGATTGCTGTAACCATACTCATATCATCGCTTTCATTTGGTCTCACAGGGCTTTGTATTGGACGTGCCATATATGGAGTTGTTGCCACACTCCTGAACATGACGTACACAAAAAGCTTTATAAATCTTTCTATATGGGGACAAGCAAAATTCATTTTCCCAGCACTGATTCTATCATTACTCATGGCAGCATGCTCCTTCAGCATCACACTGTTAGACATTGCAAGCCCCATTCAATTGGGAATCGGCATTATATCTGGAATGATGCTATACCTAATTACAGCAAAGGCGTTCAAGATGAGTGCCTTGGAATATATTTGGGGACTAGCTAAGAGCAAGCTTTTTAAAAAAAGCCCATCCTAAATAAAATTACAGATTTTCTTTTTCTAACTGAGCTAAATTATTTTCAGGATCATCTTCTAAATCATCCTGAAATTTAATGAGCATTATGCAGAGAATAAAGAAATAGTTCAATTCAAGACCAAGAAATGTCGAAAGGGTATAAGCGCATATAACAGCAACCGGCATTGCCGTCTCCGCAGCGCTCATCAACTTGTATCCGACCAAAAAGATTCTGCAATACAACTACGCGATGCAGCTATTCGACCTCGTCAAATATATACTCATTGCCTACCCGATTGCCTGGGGTATCACGAAGGGAACCAAACCGACATGCACCTGCTGAACATTATTCTGTCAACAGCGATCTTCATGCCGGCCTACTGCCTCGTGCTCTACTTGATTCGCGACGCCATCGCCCTGAAATACTTCAGGAAAATCAGGAACAGATTCAAGCACTAGTCTGCCTTTGATTCTTGAAGATCCTTTTTAGGGTTGATGTCGGTTTCGTCATCCTCTTTGATATTCTGCCGCGCATTTTCTTCATCATTCCACGCATAGAGTTTTATCAGAATGATACTCATAATGAAGAAAAAGTTAATTTCCAATTCAAGGAACGTCGACAATGTATAGCCGACAATTATGGCGAGTGGCAGAAATTTTCCTTCAGGGCGAAACCTAGTCAAATTACGATGAATAGACACGATGCAAGATAAATAAGCCAAGGCGCCCAGGAGTCCGTAATCCACCAGGAGCTGAATCCAAATACTTTCGGCACCCAAAATATCCTTATCTACCGCCTTTACAAATGTCCAAATAAAAGCATAGCCATTTCCCCAAATGGGAGAATTCAGGAAGAACGGAACAATCACCGCAAATTGCATTAAGCGCATATCCAAGCTGCTTCCGGCGACAGCCGTATCGGAATGGACGAACGAATCTATCAGAGTAAGGATCCAGTTCCCACCTACAAAAACAACCAAGCCAACAATACCTATTTTCAAAAGAGCAAAACGACCATCTTTAAATACTTCACGTAGAACCGGAATTAGGATAATCAGTGCCGAGACAAATACGGAACGAGCCCCCGTAAGCCACGGCAAAATAAAGCACATTACAATGAACACGAAAAGCAGTAGGATTTTTTCTTCCATCATCTTGTACTTTTCATAAAGTACATAAGCAAAGGTGGTCATGGCAAGCCCCATAGACATGGGCGTACAAAAAACACTCTGGATACGCTTGACACCAAAACGTACTTCTGTATAGTTCAGCACATTTTCATTCACCATTCTTTTCTGAATAATGGTTTCAAGAATTATATTCTGATCCAGAGCCAATTCCACCAAAGCATAAATAGCACAGAGCGCAAAGAAAACAATGTTGCTAATCAACAACAGATGTAAATCATCTTTTTCTTCCAAGACACTCCACACTGCCAAGGGATAAAGAAATACCGTATTATAAAAGATAATTGTACTTGGCCAGTGAGTTTCAGCAAGTAGATTTGTTGTGCAATAAGAAACTAATACTAATAAGGTCGGAATCAAAAACGGATATGTTTTTATTTTCGTAATGATATTTGTCTTTATCGGAAGCAAAACGGTCAAGCCCAAACAGCAGAGATCAAATATAGACGTATATTGGCCATCCACGGCAGGAAAATGTCCTAAAAACAGTCCCCACGGAGCCAGAAGGAGTACGGCAACACGATAGTTTATAAAAGCAAACGCTATATATATGGCAATAGCAACATGCATAAATTCAGAATTTCTTCAAGTTCAGTTTTCTATAGAACCACTGAAACAATTGACGAACGGCGAAAATTTTCTTATAGGAAACGCCCTTCGCCAACAGTCCCATGAAAAATTTATCCAACTTTCGAGTCTTCAGATCCTTAAAATACATTCTACCTTGAGAAACATCTTCTATCAACGCAGGAATTTTACATTCCAATTCTTTAGTTCGACTTGAATAAATTTTTTCAAGGAAGTTAAAGGCGCTCACCGATAGCCGCACCACAGATTCCTTTTCAAAGTTCCACTCCCGCGCGAGTTCAACATTCTTGCGCAGTTCCTCTATAAAAATATATTGCGAAAGATTTACCGTTGAATTAACAATACTTCCTTGACGCTGTCGATAATGGTAAAGAGATTTCCCCGTAAACGCAATACTGGACACTTTTATAAAAAGTTCTCTTGCTACAGGAATGTCCTCATAGCCCTGCTTGGGATACGTCAATATTCCAGCAAGATCACGGTGATACAGCTTGTTCCATGCCCAAGCCGTAAGGCGATCGCTAAAGAACCTCCGCAGGACTTCATCACGTTCTATAGCAGATTTTTCTTTTGCAAAAACAGTCTGTTCTGTTGGCCAGCCGCATTCCCAGTTAATAAAAACATTACAGACCGAGACAGGAGCGTCAAATCGCACGCACGAATCCAAGAGTTCCTGATACATATCCGGCTCGCACCAGTCATCGCTATCAATAAACCCAAAATAGTCGCCCCTCGCTATAGCAACACCCGCATTGCGAGCATCGCCAAGTCCTCCATTCTTCTTATGCACCACCTTAATTCGGGAATCCTTCTTGGCCCACGCATCGCACATTTCGGGGCAGCGGTCCGGAGAACCATCATCAACCAGGATGATTTCCAAGTTCCGATAAGTCTGGTTGACGACACTTTCGACACATTGGTCCAAATATTTCTCGACCTTATAGACAGGAACAATAACAGAAATCAACGGTTGTTCTTGCGGCATGCTCGTTACCTATAAACAGACATCATCTGTTCCAAGTAATTGTCCTTGGAGAAATGCAGACGGAGAGGTTCCACATCAAAGGAATAGTCGCTGGAAAGCATCTTGCGGATTTTTGCCTTAAGGTCTTCGGCGTTACCCATCTCAAAAAGCTCGCCAGTCTTTCCCGGTTCAATCAATTCGGGAATTCCGCCGATATTCGCTCCCAGCACGGGAGTTCCGAGGCAGAGCGGTTCAATCACCGAAAACGGATTGTTCTCATACCATTCGCTCGGCACCACGCTGAACTTGGACTTGAGCAATACGGACTTGCAAGTTTCCCAGTCGCAGTGCCCCATAAACTGAATCTGCCTTGCCGATGCGTATTTCGCCTTGAGTTCGGCCTCGAGCGGGCCCGTGCCGAGCACATAGAGAGTCGCCTCTATTTTCGACGCCACGCGCAACAGCGTTTCGGCGCCCTTCTCGCTGGAGAGTCGTCCCACGAAACAGTAGGAATTTTCG
>JAEEGL013250163.1_pt1 | contig 23807 bp, 12 predicted proteins | sample 9134231 | NCBI WGS metagenome assembly JAEEGL01 (sample SAMN16246548, study PRJNA631951) | gut metagenome | biome: gut microbiome; feature: rumen; material: fiber-attached | host: Bos | place: Iran: Karaj | collected 2018-10 | reverse complement strand
AGGTTCTTACGACCACGGGCAGCCCACTCGTCAACATGCTCCGCCATTGGCGAAGACGGGGTGATGGGGTAGATAGCAGCTACCTCCGAGAACATATAGCTCACATGAGCAGCAGCCTCGTTACCATCACAGGTGATAAATTTCTTTTCTTTAGCCATTTTTGTAATGATTAAAAATGAATGTATTTGTTTGCTTTTAGTTTTTTGTCACTTTTACTTTTTTACCTTTTTACTTTTTTACCTTTTAATAAAGGAATCCCATTAGCCAGAGGGGTATTTGATTGTCCTTGCCTATCTCCGTGTTGTAACGGGCATAGATGGTATCGGACGTGTACTTTATTTTATTATGTACGTCAGCATCACATATGCGGAATTTCAATTTCCCGTCAACTAGGAAAAAAGGCTCGCGTCCGCTCTGGTTCACCTTATGATCCTTCCAAAGAGCGTTTACAAAGAAGGTTTCCATTGCCGTTTGCTTCTCTACGTGAATAGGGTAGATGGCATAGAGCAAGTTGGAGTTATGGAGCATCACCTTTGAAGGCTTTTTGGGGAAGTCCTCGCCCTCGGGGTAAATCATATTCAGCAGACGAGCATCGGTGAGGTATTTGATATAGTTCATCACCGTTGCACGACTGGTCTCGATATCGGCAGCCAATTTCGATACGTTGGGTGCCTTAGGACCTTCTTCAGCCAGTTCGTAGAAGAGCTTCTTGATCTTAGGCAGATACTTCAATTCAATCTGCTTGATAATCAGAATATCTACCTCAGTCATCATATTCATCGTCTTCAGCAGGTTCTCGCTGTAGTTGCGATCCTCCTGAAAGAAGGGGTAGAAACCATGATGGATATAATCTTGGAAATAGCGGCGTGGTGATACCTTAGGCAGAATCTGCTTGACAATATGCTCGTGGTCACTCAGAATCTCTTCTAGAGTGTAAGAGCGGAAATTGTTGCCTGTCAATAAGTTAAGGAATTCACGGAAAGAGAAGCCTCGAAGGTTGTAGGACTTCACAATACCGTTGAGCTCTGGATTCTCGTCCTTCAGGCGCATCACGCTAGAACCAGTAAACACAATTTTAAGACCTGGATAGAGGTCGTAGCATTTACGCAGTTCCTGAGACCAGTTGTCCTGCTTGAAGACCTGGTCTATCAACAGCACACGGCCACCGCGATGATAGAACTCGCCAGCAAAATCAGCAATGCCGCGTCCCTGAAAGTAGAAATTGTTCATGTTGATATAAAGACATTGCTTGTCGCTTATATCAAACTTTTCCTTGGCATACTGCAGCAGGAATGTTGTCTTTCCAACGCCCCTCGTACCCTTAACACCAATCATGCGGTCAGACCAGTCGATCTCATCCATAAGACTGCGACGAACTGGTGCGTTCACATGCTCTACCAAGTAACGATGCGTTCTGAAAAAAGCTTCCATTTACAGATTCGTTTTAAAACAGCTGCAAAGGTACGACTTTTTTGCGAAATTGCAAAGCCGAGATAGCAAAATCTTACTAACTCGGCTTATTTTGGTCTTGTCTAAATAAAAATTATAATTGATTGAAGTAGGCTGCCAATGGTATTGTACTGTATTCAGGGTCAATGAGGAAGCCCCAATGGTCAACGTCCAGATACATGATTTCGCAGTCTGGATATTTACGTTTCCAGAATCCTGGGGTTCGGTCGAAATAGATTTGTGCCCAACGACGATGTTCGTCGGTAATGATGTTGGATTCGTGATGTGGGGTGATAACATCGGCCATCGGATGCTTGGATAGGATAGATGTGACACGCCCCTCATAGACAAAGTCGGGCATCGTGGTGATGAGTGTTTGGTCGGTCTCTAAGCGGAAAAGGTTTAATTCCGTGGGGAAGCCTTTGAACATCAGTGGGGTCAGGTGACTCTTGTCCTTATCGCGGTCAACCTCACCATCGAGAACAACGACATGTGGCTTGGCGCCTGTTTGAAGGTTTAGCTTGTGGGCCAGATAGAGTCCCAGTTCTCCACCTAAACAGAAGCCTGTGATGATGTCGATGCCATATTCCTGTTGAACAGGCAGTACGGCCTCAAGGTATTTGTCGACAAGTTGTTCGCTTGTCTGATGGTAACGAATACGGTTATCATGATAGGATTCGATGACAAAGATGTTGTATTTCTCTGCTATGAGTTGAGCAAACATGGAATACAGGAATACAAACGAGGTGTAGCCGCTGACAAGTACCATCGTCTTCTTCCCACGTACAGGCTCCTGATACCAGTAGGACATCTTCACATCATTCTTCTGACTGGCCAGCAGACGGATGGTGGGGTAAGCGTAAAAATCTTTGGCCGCCATATAGATGCCTGCATAGTCGAGCATGGCAATGGTGTCCATAACTTGAATGGAACTGAGTCCCAGGTCATTAAAGAAATGAGCATCAATATTGATGGCTTCAACCTGCAGGATTTTTGCCATAACCTGCATGATGACATTCTCGGTACCCGACAGTTCACCATCGTTATGAGTTAGTTTTTCAAGTGACGTATTTTTCAGAAGGTGTGCATCAATCTTGCCGTTGGAATTAACTGGGAATTGATCAACGAAAACGATAAACTGAGGTATCATATACGATGGCAGACGAGCGGCGAGTGTCTCTTTGATACCCTCATTGGATTTCCCGTCCTGCATCTGGATATAAGCCACGATGTGCTTATCTTCTCCGAGAAATTCCGTACGTACAAAGGCCTGCCAGACGCCTTCGCATTCTTCTATGCAGCGTTTGATTTCATTCAGTTCGATGCGGTAGCCGTGAATCTTTACCTGAGAATCTCTGCGTCCGATGAATTCATAAGAGCCGTCGGCTGCGAGACGGACGATATCGCCTGTACGGTAGAGGCGTGATACACCAGGGAATGGATTCTCGACGAAGGCCTCTTTGTTTAATTCCGGCTGGTTCAGATAACCAATAGCCAATTGGTTGCCACCTAAGAGGAGTTCGCCACTTTCTCCTGTCTTGACTGGTTGCAGATTCTCGTCGACAACATATCCCGTGATGCCCGACATGACGCGACCGAAGTTTTGTGTTGGTACGTCCTCGCTCATGTCACGCATAGAACTATAGACGGTATTCTCTGTTGGACCGTAGGCATTCATGAATCGATAGCCGTGACCCAGAATCTTTTCTCTCAGCGTGGGCACCATAGCCTCGCCACCAGCCATGAGGGTGTCCATACCTGGGAAATCGAAGGAAGGCATACGCGTAAGTAGGGACGGGGGGAGCAGACAGAAGGAGACGCGCTCTTCGCACATCAACTGATAGAGTTTCTTGACGTCGTTTCGTTGTTCCTCAGAGGCAATGATGATACTGCCTCCATGGAAGAGGGCACCATAGGTCTCGGCAATGGACGCATCGAAATTGATGCTGGCGAAGAGTAGCACGCGACTTTTGTCAGAGAAGTTGGTGGTGTGTGGGTCGCCAAGATTCTGGAGTAAGGTATAAAGGCCGCAATAGGAGATGCAAACGCCCTTTGGTCGACCTGTAGTACCTGAGGTATAGATGATATAGACACATTCTCCGTTGTCCTCAACAGGTTGGAATGTCTGTTCGCAATCTTCACAGTCATGCACATTGACAATAGGGATTCCTGATAGTTCATCACAACTGACGCCCGAGGTCAGGATGAGTGACATCTTACAGTCTTCCGCGATATATCTGATACGTTCATGGGGAATGGCCGTAGAGATGGGCACATACGTAACGCCCAGTTTAAGTAATGCCAGAATGGAAGGAATGATATATATGTTACGTTCCATATAGACCCCAACACAAATATTCTTGTCGGCAGGATTAAGGTGTTGACCTACCAATGCCGCAATTCTATTACTTATCTGGTCGATTTCACTGAGCGTAAGGGTAAAACCATCGCCAATGACGGTCTGTTTTCCAGGTTCCGTCAGGAGATGCTCTTTAATGGTGTCTAAAATCTTTTGGTTATAAATATTCATTGTCAATTCCTATAGTTTATATGCAATTTCACCTAACAGCCACATGCCTTGCTGCTGAATGGGACCGATGCTGGTGCCACCCTGCTCGTAATGATGGTTAAAGGTGTTGTAGCTTTTGATGCCAAGACTGAGTTTTTTTATTTGATAGGTGGCTCCCAGATTCACAATGACTCTTGAAGGAATGGATAGCTCGTTATAGATAGGCATTCCCATCTCATCAGGGGTTTCAAGTGTGGTCTTCTGGTCGCTCATATAGTTGATGTTGGCATAGACATTCAGATCTGATGTTATTCTGTAGGAGGTAACCAGATTTGCTGTCAGGTTGGGGATATTATAGATTTGTGAACTGGTTGCCTTGTAATTCTCTGAACTGATAAGATGTTGCCATGAAGCGTTCAGCCTTGTCATAAAGCGATTCTTAGTATAGACAGCCGTGAGCTCTACACCCATATTCTTCATGCTACCGGAGTTCCAATAGTACATGCCTTCTGGGTGTACCAGATTAGTGGCACGGTTATGGAAAGTGTTCACCTCCACTTGCAGACCCTTGATGAAATCATGACTACTGAAGGTCAGTTGGATAGAATGCAGGTATTCTGGTTCAAGGTCGGAGCCGCCCATATAAGTATCGAGGGTATTATAGCGATAGAAATAGGGGGCGTCGACAAACGATTTAGAATAGCTCAGTTTCAGGTTCCATTTCGGTTGGAGGAAAAGCACGGCAAGACGAGGTGACCATTCGTTGATGCTACCAGCCCAACTATCCTTACGGTTCTTCTTGTCGAATCTGACACCCGTGTTCAGAATGAAATTATTCCATTTGTGCTTTAGCTGGAGGAAAGCGTTGAAACTGTTTTCCGAACCGGTTTGAAGGTTCTTCACGTAGTCGTATGTCACAACGACTCGTTCGAAAACATCGCCCTCAAAGTTCTGCGCATCATTCAGCACGAAATAGTCATATTGTGCTCCTGAGACAATAGAACCGCTATGGCCGCCTGGCAATTGGTAGGAATAGCTGCCCTCCAGTCGGGCGCCGTAGTTCTCTTCGTTCCATTTCAGATTCTGGAAAACGCCTTCTGTGATGCGAAGGAAATTGTCAGTACCTGCGAGAGGTACCTCGTACACATAATCATCGGGTAGCAAGTCTGATCCTACCTGGTATCTCATCTGTGATTCTGAGTCGTAGTTGAGAGATGCCTTCAATCCGAATTTCCCAATGCCTCGCGTGTATGATACCTCGGTGTGGTGAGCGCTATTGGCAAAACCAGGAAGACAGCCGTCGAACCTGGTATATTTCTTATAGTTGTAAGGCGAGAAGAAATAGCTCAGCGTATAGGGGGCTACGGTCTTTGAGAAACAGGTGTTGTGCATGAGGCTTAATCCCTTATATTTCAGGGTGATGCCTGTGTCATAGGTAGGACGGTGATTGTAGCCGCCAATGATGACATCACCTTCTACCAGTGCTGTTCCTTTTAATTCACTCATTGGCAGGAAGTATTTCTGACCTTCTGCATTGTAGATGCTGGCCCATCCCATAATATCGAGGTCCAAATAGTGTGAACCAAATATGGCATCTCCTTTCAGCTGACCATAGTTGCCGGCAGCACCCTTTACTTGAAAGCCGTCCACCTCTGTACCTCTTTTCGTAATGATATTGATAACTGCCGTCAGAGCCACGCCGCCGTAGAGTGAAGAAGCAGGTCCTCTCAGTACCTCAATCTGTTTCACTTTATCCAGGCTCATGGCAAAATCGGGACGTGCTACATTTGTGCTATAACTGTTCAGGCGGTGTCCGTTGAGCATGATGAGAATCTTCTCCTGTCCTGAACTGTAGATGCCTCGCATGGCTACGTTCATTTCCTCATTACATTCCACATTACTCATTCCTGGCACATAGGTGATGAGCAGTTCTTTCAGGTTGCGTGCACCACTCATTTTAATCATCTGTTCAGAGATGAGCGTTACGGGAACAGGTGCTTCATCCACACTCTCTTCCTGGTTTGATGCCGTTGTAATGGTGGCACTATTGCCTGACCTCAGACGGTTCACCATTTCCTCAAAGCGTATAGGATCCTGTACAGATGTGTAGTAGGGATTTTCCTTGAGTAATAATACGGCATAGGTCTCTGACTGGCTGATACTGTCCTGTGCCATAAAACAGAGCGAGAGCAGACGGATGGCATTCTGACGAAGGTTACCTTTAAAAATACTAAGGTTCTCCGTCAACAAGTCTTTAGCCTGATTCAGACGCCCTATCTGGTAGTCGCTTTCTGCCTGAGCATAGATCTGTCGCGGTGTGGCGTTGTCCTGGGCCCGTGCGGAGAGTGCTACTGCAGAGAGGCAGACTGTAAATAGAATATGGTGTAGGTATCTTCTCATTTCTTGATGGGAATGGTGAATGTAAATGTTGTGCCGATTCCTTCTGTTGACTGTAGGTCAATATGACCACCATGCTTGTTTTCGATGATGTCACGGGTGATGCCCATTCCCAAGCCGGTGCCCTGACCAACGGGTTTAGTGGTGAAGAAATTCTCGAAGAGATGCTGTTTCACCTCGTCCGTCATACCTTCACCATTATCGGCAATGGATATGATGAGAGAATCACCACTGGCAGACACGTTGACAATGACCTCTGGCTGATAATCTGAAGATGCCGTCTCTGCTTTTTTCTTGACGGCATAGCAGGCATTATTCATCACGTTGAGTACAGCGCGACTCAGGTCCTGCGGGATAACCATCATCTGGGGAAGGTCTGTCTGATAGTTCTCTCGGATAGCGATATTAAAACTTTTGTCGTTGGCACGCATGGCATGATAAGACAGCCACACATACTCCTTGACCAGATGGCAAATATCTGTGGGGACAAACTCATTCTCCTTACCGCGAGAGATGAGCAGTATGCCTTGGATGATACTGATGGCACGCTCACCGTGCTCCACAATCTTAGACATATTCTCTTTCAGGTCAGCTACGATATCTTCTACTTCTTCGCGGTCTTCGTCGCTGAGCTTATCTTCGTTGTCTTCTATGATCTCTGTCAGGTCGCCTAGTAACTTGTCTGACATCTTACTGAAATTGATGACGAAATTCAGGGGGTTCTGAATCTCGTGGGCTATGCCTGCGCTGAGCAGTCCCAATGATGCCAGTTTCTCCTGTTGTTTCAGTTGCTGTCTGAGGTATTCCATTTGCTTCTCCATAATGATATCAGTTTTGAAGAATTGGTAACGTAATGGTTATTGTCGTATAATTGTCTTTCTCGGACTCCACACTAATACTGCCATTGTGATTCTGTATCACTTCATGGCTGAGGTATAGCCCTATGCCAGCTGCTTCACCTGTTGGCTTGGTGGTGAAGAATGGGTCGAATATCTTGTCAATAATGTTCGATTCAATACCGATACCTGTGTCGCGAATCGTGATAACGACATTTGTATCGACCTGTTTCAGCGTGACAGATATTTCAGGCGTATATTGCACACGTGCTGCTTTCTTCTCTACGGCATACATGGAATTTCCGAGAATACTCATAAACGTCATGCTGAGTAATTCTGGATTACCATTGATGGTGACGCTTGTTTCGGGTAAAGAGAATAGAACCTGTATGTGATAGGTTGAGATTTTCTCCTTGAAATAGTTATGAAGCATCTCTTCATCCTGTTTCAGAATACTGCAGAGGTCCATGGATATCTTTCCTCCTGTGCGGTCTTTCAGGATTTCCTCCATAGCCTTCAGGGTGCGTGTGGTGTTCAATCCGTGCTGCTCCACCTTCTGGAGGTTCTGATCCAACATGTCAAGAACATCAAGTGTATCCTCGTAGTTTTCCTTGTCCATATGCTCCTCTTCGTCCTCGATATTGGCTTTGAGGTCTTTCAGCAGGCCGCACGACAGTTTGGAGAAGTTGTTGATATAGTTCATGGGGTTGAGGATTCGGTCGATAAGACCTTGGGTCAGTTTACCTGCGGTGGCCATCTTCTCCTGACGAATCAGTTCGTGCTGGGCTTCTTCCAGATCCCTGAGGGCCGTCTCCAGACTCTTTGACTTTTCTTCAATCTCATCTTTCTGTTTCACCACCTCTGCCGTACGTTCCTGAATGACGTGCTCCAACTGAATCTTATCATTCTGAAGCTTACGTAGTCTCAACTGAACAAAGGCATAGATGATAACTGCCGTGATGATGAAATAGAGCAGGTACATGTACCATTGCCTGTAGAAAGGTGGGGTAATATAGAATTGTATGCTGACCACATCAGACTGGCGTCCCATCACATCCATTGCCTGGACGCTGAATGTGTGGGTGTGGTAAGGAATGTTGGTAAAGTTGGCATGTGTATTGGTAGACCATGGGCTCCACTTCTCATTATCCATCTTGTATCTGTATAACGTCTTACCTACAACAGAGGTATAGTTGAGCGAGTAGGTGAAATCCAAGTCGTCCTCATTGTACTGGAGGTTTGCCAGTTTCTCAGGCATTTCCCCATAACCTCCCCATAGTACGCTGTCACCACCTAACACCACGGAACGAATGACCAATTTCGGCTGCACCTCCAGTAAAGGATCTTTCCAGTGGGTGTTGATAATTGTCAGACCATCATCACTTCCTAACCATAGTTCACCATTCCTGACGTACATCGTGCTGATAGCTTCCTCATGAACTGGAAACAACAGTTGGTCCATGTCATGCAGTCGCTTGCCATCTTTCCATCTATAGAGACCCTTACCTTCGTTGTTGGTCAACCATGTGACGCCAGTATTGTCGTAATAAGACATCAGAGGGTAAGGGAACGGGGTAGTTGCAACGGCACTAACAACCTCTACACGTGGTCCGATGACTACTAATGCTGATGCATCATCTGTTGTTCCTTTCTTATAGGGATGGAAATCCTTCTCGCTGGCAGTCTTGCACCATACCTCACCATAGGTGTTCTGAAGCCATATGGTGCCTTCGCCGTCTTTAACGATTTTGTTTACATAGCCCAGTTTGCAAATGGTCTTTCTGCTTCTGTTGCTATTGTCGTATTGATACACGCCATCAATCTCTCCGCTATAAATATATGGCTTATCTTCCAATAGTGCCATCGTATTCATGGTGGTAAGCTGAGTGATGGTATTATTGGCTGAAATGAGATAGATACCGTTTGCTGTTGCAGCCAACAGATTTTGTCCACTTCTCATCAGCATCCAACAAGAATGGAGTATGCCTGGAACCTGCTTGAATTCCATGTTCTCTAAACGATAGAGAGCACTGTTTGTTCCAACATACATCTTACCGTCAAACTCTTCGATGGAAAGCACTTCACCATCCAGTCCTTCATGGGCAGTGAAATTTGTGATTACGGATGGGACCGCCATAGAGAAGACACCGTTCTCTGTTGCGCCCCATAGGGTGCCGTGACCATTATACGATACCCATGTCACGTTATTGGTACTCAGTCCGTTAGCTTCTGTGATGGTGTAGAGCTCCCTACCGTAATTATTGATAATGCTCAGTCCGTTTCCTTTCTTAACGACAGCTTTCAGACCATAGTCTAAAGGTTCTGAGAGCGTGACATCATTAAGTTCTACCACTTCGCCCCTTTCAGCTAATGCTTCCCGCTGGACGATATCCGACAGACCGTATGCCCTGTTATAGTTCTTGGCCGCCATTTTGAATTCCACCTTGTCTTCTGCAGCATGGTATATATTACCATCGTTGACCAGAAAACCAACGCCGTCAGCATTCTCCCAAATCTCAAGAACCTCACCATGAAAATCCTTTGCTTTGGAAATACTTTGCAGAGACAACTCGCCATTGCTCTTCTTTGCAATACGTCCGAAGAAATTGTATCCTCCTGCCCAGACTACGTTATGCTTATCGATAAACAGCACTGTGATTCGTGTGATGCCAGGATTATGAAGAATACGCCATTCTACATTATTATAATATAACAAGCCTTCGAAGTTAGCAAAATAGACCGTACCGTTCTGGTCTGTCACCACGTCGAAATTGCGGTTGTGGGCATGGTAATCATTACTCCTAAAGTTATGTAGGAAAGGTATGCCCTGTGCGTAGGTCATACAGCAACACAGAGCCGCGATACAGAAAATGACTATCCGCTTCATTGTTTTGCCTCCTTTCCTTTTTGTGACATGAATGACTCAAAAGGTATTTTGCGTCCTATGTAGTAGTTCCATTCTTCAACTGTGAAGTCGCGTTTTAGTTTGCTACTGATTCTATCCACCATCATAGGAACAGAGATGAGTGCCATCGTCAATACACCATTCTGGTCGCCCATCCAAACATACTGCTTGGAACCGTCAAAGATAAAATTCATAATCCATGACCCTGTAGTGATAAGCGTCATGGGTTCTATCTTATCACTATTGGTGTTCCAGAGTTTCATGGTACCGTCGTAACTTGCCGAGTATAATTTGGTACCATTCATCTTTAATTTTGAGATGCGCGACAGGTGTCCGTCTAACTTACTGATCTTGCCGCTTTTTTCATCAAAGAGATAGATGGTGCCATCGCTCATGCCGTAAACACGCTGTTTCGTATTCTTGGAACTGGCAAAGGCCGTTACTTTTCCGCGTACAGGGATATTTGTCGTAACGAGCTTGTTGATGTCCTGTACCTGATGCTGGCGTCCTTGGTCGTCGAAGAGTAGTGGCTTGTAGTCATACCTGCTTGATGATATAACCTTGAAATCCAACTCTTTGTAGGCCGTAATCATTTTCTTTTTCTTGTTGTACTGAGCAATTCCGTGGTCGCCAATCAGCAGCAGGTTGTCCTTGTCCAACTCAGAGATTGCAGATGGATGAGTCAACTTTGACAAGTCCAGGATTTGGGTTGTCCCATTGGCAATAATGGCAAGATGGCCATTGCGACTGATGGCATAAATCACTTCTTCGTCCACCAGGATATCACGGAAATCATAGGTGGGGTTGCTCAGTAGCGTCTTACTCTGCAGGTGGTCTCCATTTCTTTTGTGAACCATTAATTCACCATAGGTGCTGCATGTTGCGATCGTATTACTCTCCTTTGACATCTCAGCAATTCCAGAGAGTATGCCGTTGTGTTCCGACCAGGCACGCTTACTCTGACTTGAAGCCATTAATGACTGAAAGATTGCTGGATGATAGACATCATCTTTATATCTGTTAATGTATAAGTATGACGAGTATGCCAAGAGGTCAGCCAGTTCATTGTTTCCAAGTTGCGATTGTATCAATGAGAGTGAACCCAGTGAACGGGCTAAAGCCACATAGCTCAACGTATCCGTCATGCGTTTCGATAACTCTGCCTGAATACGCTGGTGCTCAGCAATCTGGCGTTCATCCTCTGCAACCTGACGGGCTTCCTGCGCCTTTACCTCAGAGGCAACAGCTTGTTGCTGAGCCTTGAGGGCATTCTGACGTTCTATCTCCGAACGCTGGCGCATCTCGTCGGCTGTTCGCTTCTGCTGAATGGCTTCCTCACGTTGCTCGTCAGAGATTTCCCTTTGCTGATAGGCTATCTCCTCCATCTGTTTACTGATGCTACGATCCACAGCCGAGCGTTTCTCCTGTAGTCGTGCCTCGTCGAGTTGACTTTCCAGTTCCGTCGCATGACGATGTTCCAGATACCAACCCGTAAAACCAGAGACAGCCGTTGCTGTGAGGACCAGTCCTACTACTCCTATGGTGATGTCTTTTCTGTTCACAGTCTCTTCAAAGTCAATACTGTAATGTCGTCACTCTGCTCTGCATCGCCAGCAAAAGACGATACATCGAGCTTGATGGCCTCTACCATTTCCTGGCAGTTGTGCATCGCTACGTCTTCAAGTGTATCTTTCAGTCTCTCTTCGCCAAACTGCTTATAGTCGATATTCATGGCTTCCGTCACACCATCGGTGTACATCACCAGCGCGTCGCCTTTCTCCAGTGTAAGCGTACTTTCGTGATACTCTAGTCCGTCGAGAGCTCCCACCATGCAATCTCCCATTGTGGGCAGTTGCTCCACCTTTCCGTCTTTTTTCAGAATGAAAGGAGGGTTATGTCCGGCATTACAATAGTTTATCTCGCCAGTATTGATATTGATGATACCATAGAATACTGTAACAAACATACAGTCTACAGACTCGGCAGCAAGCAGCCTGTTGCTATAAGCAATACATTCTGCAGGACTACCGCCGCGCACACCCGTGGCACGAATCAGCGTACGACTCACAGCCATGAAGATAGCAGCTGGAATACCCTTACCGCTGACATCGGCTATGACAAAACCTATGCGCTCTTCGTCAATACGGAACACGTCGTAAAAATCACCGCCTACATCTTTCGCAGGTGTCATAGAAGCTGCAATATCCAGCTGGTTCGCAATCTCAGGGAATGGGGGGAATACCCTTGGCAGAATGGCCTGCTGAATTTCACCAGCAATAGCGAGGTCACCTTTCAGCAACTCTAACTGACTGTGCTCCTTTTGCATCTGGTGCACATAGTTGATCTGATCGATGGCTTTCTCGATAGTGACACTCAGATCATCAAGGTCGATAGGCTTTGTGGCAAAGTCGAATGCACCATTGTTCATAGCCTGACGGATATTGCCCATGTCACCGTAGGCACTGACCATGATGACCTTCAAGGCTGGGTTCCGCATTTCGTTGACCTTAGCCAAAAGTGTCAGACCATCCATCTCGGGCATATTGATGTCAGAGAGGATTATTTCTATGTCGGGATGCTTCACCATCATGGTGAGCGCTTCAAGTCCGTTGTGTGCAAACACGAATTCGTACTCTCCCTTGCGAATCTTTCTTCTGAAATATTGTGTCAACAAGAGTTCGAGATCCATCTCGTCGTCAACACTTAGAATTTTTACTGGCATATTTTTATAGATAATGATTTACGAGAACAAAACTGTGAGACCTGCCATCACGATGCTGACCATCGACATCAGTTTGATGAGGATATTCAGTGATGGACCAGATGTGTCTTTGAATGGGTCGCCTACGGTATCACCTACGATGGTAGCCTTATGGGCAAACGAGCCCTTACCTCCGAAGTTACCTTCCTCAACCATCTTCTTGGCATTGTCCCAAGCACCACCGGCATTAGCCATAAACACAGCGAGGGTGAAACCACTTGAAAGTCCGCCGACAAGCAGTCCCAAAACGCCGGCAATACCAAGTACACATCCAACGACGATAGGAATAGCGATAGCCAGAAGTGATGGTATGATCATTTCGTGCTGAGCGGCACGGGTTGAAATCTCTACGCAGGAACCGTAGTCGGGGGTACCTGTACCTTCGAGGATGCCCTTGATTTCACGGAACTGACGACGAACCTCTTCTACCATCTTTTGGGCAGCACGTCCCACAGCCTCCATTGTGAGTCCGCAGAACAGGAAGGCTGCCATAGCGCCAATGAAAGCGCCTACAAGGACGCGAGGGTTCATCAGGTTCACCTGGAAGTAGTTCATGAAGTCAGGTATGGTAGCGTTGATAGCGTCAATCTCCTGACCAGCAAGATTCACGATGATATCACCAGAGCGGTGCATCGCAATCTTAACCTCTTCTATGTAAGATGCCAATAGCGCCAGAGCCGTGAGGGCTGCAGATCCGATGGCAAAACCCTTACCTGTGGCGGCCGTGGTATTGCCTAATGCATCGAGGGCGTCTGTACGATGACGTACCTCTTCGCCTAACTCACTCATTTCAGCATTACCACCTGCATTGTCGGCAATAGGGCCATAAGCGTCAGTAGCCAAGGTGATGCCCAGTGTAGATAGCATACCCACAGCAGCAATACCTATGCCATAAAGTCCTTGCGACAGAGCGTTGGCATTCATCTCCATCACAAAACCGTTGGCGCAGAGATAACTCAGCATGATAGCCACACCGATAGTGACCACGGGGATACATGTTGACATCATACCAGTACCGATACCCTTGATGATAACTGTTGCTGATCCCGTGAGACCTGCCTCTGAAATCTTCTGCGTGGGCTTATAGGAATGCGACGTATAATATTCTGTGGCTTGTCCAATGATGACACCTGCAGCCAGACCTGTGATGACTGAGAACGACAGTCCTAACCAGTTGTCGATTTGTAGCAGATAGAGAATGCCAAAGGTGGCTACAGCGATAAGGGCTGCAGAAACATTTGTTCCCAGCGACAAAGAATGGAGCAAATCACGCATCGTAGCGCCTTCCTTAGTACGAACAAGGTAGATACCAAGGATACTCAGGAAAACACCCACGGCAGCAATCAGCATAGGGGCGATGACAGCTTTCAACTGCATCTCACCAGAAGCAGCAAAGGCTACAGCACCAAGGGCTGCAGTAGAAAGGATACTACCACAGTAGCTCTCGTATAGGTCAGCACCCATACCTGCCACGTCACCTACGTTATCGCCTACGTTATCTGCAATTGTAGCAGGATTACGTGGGTCGTCCTCGGGGATATCAGCCTCCACCTTTCCCACGATATCAGCACCAACGTCAGCTGCTTTTGTATAGATACCACCTCCCACACGGGCAAAAAGCGCCTGTGTCGATGCACCCATGCCGAATGTCAGCATCGTGGTGGTGATAGAGATAAGTCCGTCTGCATCGAAATAATTCAGGATGAGGAACCAAACTGCGATGTCCAAAAGGCCCAATCCTACAACGGTGAGTCCCATCACGGCACCACTACGGAAGGCTATCTTCAATCCACCATCCAGACTTTTACGGGCTGCGTTGGCCGTACGGGCAGAGGCATAGGTAGCCGTCTTCATACCGAAGAAACCTGCAAGACCACTGAAGAAACCGCCCGTTAGGAAAGCAAACGGCACCCAAGGGTTCTGTACACCAAAACCATAAGCCATCACAGAGAAAATAATGGCAAGAATAATGAATACAATCAGTACGACTTTGTACTGCTGCTTCAGATAGGCCATTGCACCACGTCGAACGTGTCCTGCAATCTCAATCATGCGAGGTGTACCCTCGTCAGCCTTCATCATACTACGGAAGAAAAAGTAGGCCATTGTCAAGGCTGCTACTGAGGCAATGGGAACGAGCCAAAAAGCAAAAGGAATATTCATACTGGTTATTGTTTTTAAGTTCATTATGTATTACATCCTGCAAAAGTAAAGCATTTTTTTGAAAAAAACAAAACAGTTTGCATTTTTTTGAGTAATTTTGCCGAAAAATTTAAGAAAATGACTTTGCACGTATTTAATCCAGAGCACGATATTGCCCTTGCGGCCAATCTCAGCAACTTCACTGCACCCCATGCAGGCAGGCAGTTGCGTCATGATCTTGGCTTTATTCCTGCTTTATGGGCTGATGATGGTGATTGCATATTTGTCGATAATCCAGAACGGGCGGCATACGACTATGACAGATTCGTTCATTCACTTAATAGACAGTTAAAAGATTACTCCCCAGTTAGAAAAAAAAATTTCCCTCGTTGGGAAAATAAAATTCCTTCGTCGGACATCAGGAAAATTCAGCCTTGGGGATGGGATGTAGCTTTGAAGGCTCGCCTGAAGCGGAGTGGGGCAGATGATAGCTTACTGCCCACTGATAGTCAGCTGGATGCTATTCGACAGTTATCTCATCGTCGAACCTCGACCCGGCTCCTTCCTTTATTGCAATGTGATGGTACTGTTGGAGAGGCTTTCGAATGTCAGTCAGAAGAAGATATACGTATTTTGCTGCAACGCTATGACCGACTTGTCTTGAAGGCTCCTTGGTCGTCTAGTGGCAGAGGACTGCGTTTCGTTAGTCATGCCACTTTTACCACTCATCAAGCTGGTTGGCTTCGTAATCTTTTTGCTTCTCAAGGGTCTGTAATGGCAGAACCATTTTTTGACAAAGAGAAGGATTTTGGAATGGAGTTTTATGCCACGGAAGATGGTAAAATCCGTTATGAAGGTCTCTCGCTCTTTCATACTTCAAATGGTGCCTATACAGGAAATATCCTTGCAACAGAATATAAAAAGTGCGAAATGATAAGTCGTTATATATCAATTGAATTGCTAGATAGTATTAAGGAAAAGATTTGTGATAGTTTGCCAGCTATCCTTGAAGGAAAATATACAGGACCTTTTGGGGTTGATATGATGGTGGTGAAGGGAGAACGGTTCTTGCTTCATCCATGTGTAGAAATTAATTTACGTCGAACGATGGGACATGTAGCGTTGTCGCTATCGCCTACCGACGATGAGATGGTGCGTGTCATGAGGATTGAATACGCTGAGGGCCGCTATAAATTGAAGGTAGAAAGGGTATAGGATACATGATGAATCTTTTTGATATCTGGATGCTGTCAGTGGCGCTGGCAATGGATTGCTTTACTGTTTCGATAGCCAGCGGTGTGATAATGGGCAGGCGCGAGTGGCCTGTCATCCTCCGTATGTCATTCCTCTTTGGACTCTTTCAGGCTATGATGCCGTTTTTTGGCTGGCTTGCCACGAATTACTTTGCACATTATATTGAAGCCATTGATCATTGGGTGGCCTTCGGCTTGCTGGGTTTTCTGGGTGGCAAAATGATTTATGAGTCGTTTCAGCCTGAAGAACAGCATTTCTTCAACCCTCGAAAACTTCGTACACAATTATTGTTGTCCGTAGCTACGAGTATTGATGCTCTGGCTGTGGGCATCTCGTTTGCCGTAACGGGATATTCCACCATTAACCTCCTTCTGGAACCGCTCGTCTGGATAGGCATCGGATCGTTTCTCTTTGGCGTCTTCGGACAGCTGTTGGGTGTCCGGTTTGGTGAGGTTGTAAGACGTCGTCTTCACCCTGAATTATTGGGTGGTATCATCCTAATATTGATAGGCATTAAGATTTTGCTCAGTCACATATCAATTTTTTCTTCATTTTATTTGTCAGAATGATAAAGAATAGTTATCTTTGCAGACAAATTAATAAATATTTCTAATGGCTGACGAACAAATTCTTAATTCAGAACAACGACTACAGCGCGAGCAGTTCAGATCAGAAGATAACGTAGCTCCCCAGATGCAGCAGATGATGCAGGGGCAGGCAGCTACTGCCAACGGTATCCCTTGCCCTAAGTGTGGTACTATCAATGACCCCGATGCAACCTACTGTGCATTATGTGGCGCTTTCCTTATTACGGGTGTGTGTCCCAACTGTGGAAGTGAGATAGATCCCGATGCTGATTTCTGTGAGGCTTGTCATCATTATATCAAGACTGATGTGTGCTCTTTCTGTGGCGCAAGTTTCAACGAGCAGGATGTTTACTGCCCCGAGTGCGGACAGCCTCGTGGTGGTATTGTGTGCCCTGCATGTCATACTTTGAATGACTTCTCCTTCTGTAAGCAATGCGGACGGCCTCTGACAGAACAGGCGTATGCCATATTGCAACAGGTGCGTCAAATGCCTGAGTATAAGGAGTTGGTTGCTCTTGCTCAAGAGTATGACGAGTTACAGATGCAGTTGCCCTACGAAACGGAACAGGATAAGCAGCGTGACGATGATCTTCAAGACTTGCGTAAGCGCGTGCTCACTCTCTTGGCTCAGGATAAAGGACAGCGTATTGAGGTGAAGCCAACGCCCAAACGCCAACGCGTGACAAAGGAAGAACTGGCTGAGATGAAGAGTCGTAAACTGGATCAGCTTGCTGAGTTGCTTAACCGATTTGCCATCCCGGAAGATCCCTCGCCCGCTACGGTGAGAAATTATGCGATGGCTCAGAAGCCTGCAGGTGTTCGCTTGGCTTGGAAATGTAACTACAAAAGTGCCCTGCACTCTAGTCCCTGTGGATGTGCTAAGCCTCAGATGGGTGGCAAATGGATAATATTGGGCCATAATTCAAAGCAGGAAATTAAGGACGATAAATAATGGCAGACGATTTAGATAAGACCGTCGTGTTCGACGAACCCGATATGGACGATAAGACCGTGGTGATGAAGCGTGACACGGAGCCTGTCGATAATGATAAGACAATGGTCTATGCTGACAATGACAAGGCAGAGACTACTGACGACGACAAGACAGTGGTTTATGGCGGCGATGACAAGACAGTAGTCTATGGCGCTGACGATAAGACCATGATTATTGGCGGGAAATCATCAGGTAACGATGATGCTACTATTGTTTCAGATGCCACTATCGTAGGAATGGCAGATAACGATTCTTCCGAGCGCACCATGCGTCCGGAAGGTGCGGCATCTCGAAATAATACTAACGAGTTGGCGGCTAATATGTTCAATCTGAAAGGGTTGGACTATGAGCAGGTGACTTGTCTGAGCGATAACTCAGGTGAGGCTCAGGTGTACCTTGTCAGGAGAGAGGGTAGGGAGTATGTGTTGAAACTCTACTATCCTAATTTCGATATCAACAAGAAACTGCTCCAGTTGGTACGCTCGTTCCAGTTTGAGATGATTGTTGATCTTCTGGACTACGGCCGTACTTATGTTGACGGAAAGAACCGTTACTATGAACTGATGGAGTACCTGAAAGGCGGTACACTGAAGGATGTTAAGATTAATGGCGACTTCAACCGTTTCCGTCGTCTGACCCTTCAGGCTGCAGCAGCTCTGGCATACTGTCATAAGAACCACTTGTTGCATAAAGACGTTAAGCCCACCAACTATTTCTTCCGTGATAAGGAACAACAGGAACTGGTGCTGGGCGATTTCGGTATCTCATCAATCCAGGAGACGTCAGGTAAGTCTTTCCGTACCACTCAGGCTCGTACGCCCATCTATGCCGCACCTGAGATGTACACCGATGTGATTGACGGTGTGGTGGAAATCACCTTTGCGGCCGACTTCTATTCACTTGGTATGACCCTCTTCACCTTGTGGCTCGGCGAAAGTCCGATGAGCTCTAACGAGCGTGCCATGATGAAGCAGAAGAACGAGGGTCGTCTGCCTCGTCTTAACGAACTGCCTGATCCTGTCAAACGACTCATCCAGGGTCTTACCTCCGTCAACCAGAACACCCGTTGGGGATACGACGAGGTGGAACGCTGGTTCCAGGGAGAGGATGTCGCAGTAGATATCTCATCACCATTCCTTCGCTATCAGAGTTTCGTGGTTGACCCCGAACGTAACCTGATTGCTGAGAACGTGAAGGAACTGGTGCCTATGCTGATTGCCAATGAGCAGTTGGCTGTCCATTATTTCTATAGCGGACGTATCGTACAATGGTTGGAGCAGAGTGGTAATATCAAACTCGCCACTCTGATTAAAGACATCCTGAATGTCCGTTATCCCAACGACCAGAAAGCAGGTTATATCGCGTCGTGCTTCGCTATGGAGCCCACGTTGAAATATATCGATGTGGACAATAAGGAGTGCGAGGATGTGTCTGACATCGTGATGACGCTGCTTTCTAATCAGGAGAAGTATGCCATCCTACTGTTAAACCCCAACGATGCCCTGTTCCTGTGGCTCGAAGCCAGGGGATATGGTGATGTGAGGCGTATCCGTTCATATTTCCAGCCTGATGTTGATGGAAAGACCAGCGTGCTTCGTATGGTCTACGAACTGGATAAGAGTATACCTTTCATTACTTATCTTCCCTCGTCGAACATACAGGAAATTGTACGTGCTTTCGGCTACGAGAAAGTGAGAGATGAAGACTGGCATGCCCTGTGCGACGGACGTTTGCTTTCTTGGCTCTATTCACATGCTGATATGGCCGTTTGTGAAGCCGTCAGACATCTTACTCAGGGACAGGAATACTCTACGGCGTTGGCATATAAGGTGCTCTATAAGATTGCTCCTGAGGTGGGCTACGACTTGCGTGATGCTGATACTCCCGAGAAGATTGGTACGTTGCTGGCCTATGAACTGGTGAAGGTACAGCGCTCTACCGATGATGAGATCAGGCAGCAGCTCGTGGACTTCCTTGATCCTAATGACCGTTTCTATTTCTACGCTAAGCAGAAAGGATGGAAAGGCCTGATTAATGAAGCTAATAAATGTTTCGACTTATCCTCTGAGGAAAATAGAGAGCGCCTCAGCGCTTACGACCTTCATACGGCTTTGTATCGTTTCTGTAAGATACTGGGAGGTAAACCCATCTATTTCATCACGGGTGGTGTCACGTTGAACGACGGCAGGAATCTGGATTCCGTCAAGCACCCGCAGATCAAGGTGGAACTGCGCAACGGCTCTTTGATGCAATGGCTCTCCGTGTTCTATCACGAAGATCCTGCACAGTCTTTCGAGATTGAATACAGTTATGAACGCGAACTGGAGAGTTGGGTACTCAAACTCGGTGAACTGGATCCGCAGTGTATCTATTACCGTCGTTACACCAAGGCTTTGGAAGAGACGAAGTCGCGTGTCAATGAGGTACGCCGCGAGTGGCAGTCCGCCCATTACCGCGATGTGTCTATCCGTTTCGGTTTCTATGGACTGATGGCTTTGTGGTGCCTTCTGGTATTCATCATTGGTTTGGATGACCGTACCTATCTTTTCAAGCATCATCTTACCACGATGATCTATCCCCTGGGCGGAATGACGGGTCTCATTGTGGCTGTGCGAGCCTATTTCCGCGGTTATGGCGCTTTAGTGTCGCTGTTGTTTGGCGCCTTTGGTCTTGCCACGTCGTTCGCACCTTATTACGCGTTGAAATTTGTCAACGAGCAAGCTCCTGCATGGTTCCATGTCACCGTGTTCTTCATCTCTATTATATATGCGGTGGTAGCCAGACTTACCGACTTCAGTCGCGAAGAGAAGGCAGATGCGAAGTTTATTACAGATACCCTCAAGACGGAAGACATCAAGTCTACGCTCCTTGAGCCGTTATACTATACCTTCAAGACCAAGTCACAACGATATAAGGCATCCCATTTCAGTGTGCTCGATGAGGTCGACGACCAGATACACTCAATCTCTGGTGAGTCGGTTATCCATTACCTGCTGTGGTCATTACTTGTTATCGTGATGATTTTGGAGTTGTGTCTGTTCAGTCCTAAAGTGATTGGCTGGCATCAGAATACAAACACTAATCAACAAGAGAGTGTACAATGAAATGTGAACATTGTCATAAGGAAAACAGAAACATAGCTAAGTTCTGCAAATGGTGCGGCAAGCCAATGGTGTCGCAACATGTGCTCGATAAGCTTGTGGGCTTGGAAGATGTGAAGTCGCAGCTTAAGAATATAGTTGATGCTTATGCTTATCTGAGGACACGAAAAGATATCACCACCGTTCGCCTGTCGGTCAACTCCATCATCATGGGTGAGACGGGTACTGGTAAGACGGCTCTGGCAGAGATTATCCGTGATTATTTCTGTCAGCAGCAGATTATCAGTAAACCCAAGCTGACAATGGTAGATGCTGTTGACTATCAGCGTTTCGTGGACCAGTGGGATGATAACATCAAAAAGGCACAAGACGGTATCCTGTTTTTTGATAATGTGCAGAAACTGCTGCCCGATAAGTATTCCAATCAGGTGAACCCACTCGACAAACTCTTTGTGGAGATGGATAAATGGGAGGGTAATCCTATCGTTATCCTGGCTGGTCTGCCTAAGGGTTTTGAGGAATTCCTTGAGAACAACCCCGCCATCAAGAACCGCTTCAAGTATATGTTCCGCTTGCCCGTTCCTAATTGTCAGGAGCTGTGCGACATGGTGAAGATGCAGTTGAAGACGAAGTATGGCATCACCGCTTTCTCTGAGGAGGCCGACAAGCAGTTGACGCGCTATTTCAAGTATCAGATAAAGATCAAGGACGAGACCTTCGGTAATGCCCATCTGGCTATGAAGACTGCCGAAGATATCTTCTCGTCGTTTATCAGTCGAGGCAGTAAGGAGTCCGTTGTCGAGAAAGATGATATCAAGGGCTATGTACCCGAGGAGCGCTCGCTCGACGATATCCTGAAGGATATGGATTCCTTCATTGGTATGAATGAGGTGAAGCAGGCCGTTCGCGAGATGGCTTACACCGTTCAGAATAATATGCAGCGCGTGGAGCGCGGACTGGGTGAGGCTCAGAAGATATCGATGCACACCGTGCTGACGGGTAATCCTGGTACGGGTAAGACCACCATCGCCCGTAAGTTGGGTGAGATACTTGCCGCTATCGGCTATCTGGACTCAGGTCATGTGGTCGAGGTGGACCGTTCTAAGATGGTGTCGCAGTATCAGGGTGAGACTCCCAAGGTTGTTAACGACCTGTGCGACAAGGCTATGGGAGGTATCCTCTTTGTCGATGAGGCCTACACGCTGGCACCTGTCAGCTCCTCTGGCGAGCGTGATGTTCAGGGTGCTCAGGCTTTAGAGACGTTAATGAAACGTATGGAGGACGACCGCGATAAGTTCGTGGTGATTGCTGCCGGCTATCGCATGGAGATGGACAACCTGTTCCGCATCAACCCCGGCGTGCGCAGTCGTTTCAATTATTTCCTGAATCTGGAAGACTATAACCCCGACGAACTCTTCCAGATTATGCAGGTGTTTGCCCAGGGCAAGCAGTATGTCTTCTCGCCCGATGCCGAGAAACTGGCTCGTAAGCAGATTAAAGAGATGTACGACACGCGCGAGAAGGATTTCGCCAATGGACGTTCTATGCGCCAACTCTTTGACGAGATTTGTAAGCGTCAGGCCGGTCGTTTGCAGAAGGGCGATATCTCAGCGATGTCCAATGAAGAACTGATGACCATCGAGGTACAGGATATTCCTTACGAGGAGCCAAAGGCTGTGGATTGCTCAGAGTGCCTGAAGAAGTTCGATGGTATGGTCGGTCTGGAATCCGTGAAGAAAGAGGTTACCAGTCTGGCTGCCTTCCTCACGCTGCAAATCAAGCGTGGCGAGACCAACACCTTCCAGGGCAAGCACTATGTCTTCACTGGTAATCCTGGTACAGGTAAGACCACTGTGGCACGTATCATGGCCGATGTCTTCAAGACGTTGGGCATCCTCTCTCGCGGACAACTCGTTGAGGCCGACCGTTCTAAGTTGGTGGCAGGCTTCTCTGGTCAGACGGCTATCAAGACCAACCAGCTTATCGACTCCGCTATCGGTGGTGTGCTGTTTATCGACGAGGCCTATACGTTGAAGTCTAATGATCAGGACGCCTTTGGCAATGAGGCCATCGACACCCTGCTGAAACGTCTGGAGGACGATCGTGGTAAGTTTATCTGTATCGTGGCTGGCTATACCAACCAGATGCACGACTTCATCGACTCCAACCCTGGTTTGAAGAGTCGCTTCACGCAGACCATCCATTTCGAAGACTATACACCCGACGAACTCACGCAGATCTTCGTCAATATGGCTACGAGCAAGAAATTCGTGCTCGATGACGAGATGCGTGCCGCTGTTCATCGTCAGTTCGAGCAGCTTTACCTGCGTCGTGATAAGAACTTCGGTAATGCCCGCGAGGCGCGCCGTATTTTCGACCAGACCGTTGAGCGTCAGAGCGAGCGACTGGTACGTCAGATGAGTGAACCCGATGTACAGGTATGCGACGATGTGGCCGATGGATTCCAGTTCGATGATATGTACAAGCTGACGGTGCAAGACCTGCCTATGTCTCAGAGTTCATCTGCCCGTCCGCTCGACGAGGTGCTCAACGAGCTCGACGACTTCATTGGTATGCGTACCGTCAAGAATGCTATCCGCCGACTGGCTGTGCAGAGCATGTTTATCAAGCAGCGTGCTGCTATGGGTGCCGGTAACGTTCAGCAGATGACGATGAACTTCATCCTGACCGGTAATCCCGGTACGGGTAAGACGTCTATCGCCCGTAAGATGGGTGAGGTGCTCCAGGCCATGGAGGTACTGCCTACGTCGAATGTTATCGAAGCCAGTCGTGCTACGCTGGTAGGAAAATATATGGGTGAGACGCCCAAGATTGTCAACGCTATGTGCGACAAGGCAATGGGTGGTATCCT
>JAEEGL012082705.1_pt1 | contig 23807 bp, 19 predicted proteins | sample 9134231 | NCBI WGS metagenome assembly JAEEGL01 (sample SAMN16246548, study PRJNA631951) | gut metagenome | biome: gut microbiome; feature: rumen; material: fiber-attached | host: Bos | place: Iran: Karaj | collected 2018-10 | reverse complement strand
TCAAATCCCCGCTATCAGGATGTGGTGATTGCCCAGGGGCGTGCGCAGGAAATAGCGCTTCAGGTCGGATGCCGGATGGTTTAAGGGGCTCACCAGCACCTGCGTACGGCACAGGTTGTCTTCGTAACTGTTGGCGTACAGTTCCACTTCCTCGTCGATGCAGCTGAGCATATCGGCGCTTATCTTGTATATCCTTGCCTTGCCGGCGGGAAGTTCGCCATGTATGGCCACGCCCATGCCCGACTCGAAATGGGTGTCGTAGCAATAGTCCGAGACCATGTTCAGCGGCACGGTACAGTGCGCAAACAGGAAACTTCCACCGGAAATACGTGACAGATTCACTTGGAAGCCGCTTTTTCCATATCGCTGGTGCAGCACCGCCATCGAAAGCATGGCCGGAATGTCGCCTTCGCAGGCGGCCACGAATCCCTCGGCATTCAGCATGGAAAGGGCGAGGCAGCCGGTGTTGCCAAGGGCGGTCAGCAAGTCGAAGCAGCGCAGTGTCAGACCGTCCAGATTGTAGTCAGCAATTATCTGCCGCAGAGCACGATAGATGGCCTGTGCCCCGCTGAAATCCGCCTCCGGTATAGGATTTCCGAACTTCGGTTCATTCATGGGCTTGAGAGGGACGACAGAAACATCGGAGCCGACCCCTGCCCGCACCATATCCAGCAGCTTTTCGATCGGAATGTCCACGATTTCCGCCCCGAGCATATCCCGCACCTGCTCATAATCCACGGCACTGCTTATCAGCCAGTCCGAAGGCCGGCCAACCACTCCGTAACGCTTTCCGTCCAGCACGCCTAAATCGGCGAATGGCTGAATCAGCGGCGAGACCACGCGGGAGCGCCTGGGGTAATAGCGGTTAAGCTCAGAGGCGATATGCTCTATGGAACCGTGGATGATCTCCCCGTCCATGCCCTGCGCGCGAAGCCAGGCAAGGATTTCCATGGAGGCGGCGAGCGAATTGCTCTGCCCGCTGGTCAGGAGCCGCACGCGGGCGCCTTCGTGGCCGGCAAAGACCTCCTTGAAAATGGCTTCCGTGCCTCCGGTACGCACATAGATGATGTCGCCGACGGCCCCGTAGTCGGAATAGTCGGTTTCGCGATAATCGAAGGCCTGCCCCACGGCGGCCTCTATATCTTTGATAAACTGCTCGTTGTGGGCGTTTTTTGCGAGCTCGCCGTGCAGGTCGGAGGTAAGTGTGAAGAGTCTCATAACGAACAAATATAGCGATTTTGCGCGAAAATGTCCATCTTTGTATCATGGAGATTTTCTACAGCAACGACATAGACGGCGGGTTGCTCAGGCTCGACGCCGAAGAGTCCGCCCACTGCGTGCGGGTGCTGCGCCACCGCGAAGGCGACGCGATCAACGTGATCGACGGCCGCGGAACCCTTCTGCGCTGCACCCTGACCGACGCCGACCCCAAGGGCGCCACCGCACGCATCGATTCGCGCGAACCCGGATTCGGGGCGCATCCGTACCGCCTCACCATGGCGGTATGCCCCACCAAGAACATCGACCGCTACGAGTGGTTCGCAGAGAAAGCGACTGAGATTGGAGTGGATGTCCTGGCGCCTGTCATAGGCGAACGCTCGGAGCGCAAGGTACTGAAAACCGAGAGGTTGGAGCGCCTGGTGAAGTCGGCGGCGAAGCAGTCGCTGAAGGGTGCTGTACCCGAGGTGCTGCAGCCGCAGTCAGTGCGCGATTTCATCCTCGCCGCCCCCGACGGCGCCGTGAAGATGATCTGCTACTGCTTCGAAGGCCCCAAACACACTGTCGCCGACGTGCTGCACGGCATAAGGCGGGAGGCGAGCAGCGGTGGGACTCTGCAGCTGCCCCCTTTCTCCCAAGTTTTCCGGGGGCAGCTGCAGAGTCCCACCGCTGCTTCTTCCGTCCCGGAAATCTGCATCCTGATAGGCCCTGAGGGCGATTTTTCGCCGGAAGAGGCAGACCTCGCGCTCAGCCGCGGATGGGCCCCGGTCACCCTGGGCGCCAGCCGCCTCCGCACCGAGACCGCCGCCCTCGTCGCCGCCACAATGGTTTATGCCGGGTTCTAAACAAAAATACTTATATTTGCATATATGATAACGATGACATCCATACTTGCATGGGCGGTGGTGACGCTTTCGTCAAGCTTCATGCGCAGCACGCCGGCATACGACGCCGAACTCGACAACCAGCTCATGATGGGAGCCCTGGTCGAAACCCTTGAGACCAGCGGCTACTGGTACAAAGTCCAGGCCCACGACTACACCGGCTGGGTCACGGAAATGGGCATAAAGGAGCTTACGGACGAAGAGAAAGACGCGTACCTCCGCGCTCCCAAATGGATATGCGTCACCGACTACACACGCGTCCGCGAAGCGCCCGCCGGCAGCGCCGCACCGATCTGCGACTTCACCATGGGCGACCTGGTGCGCCAGACCGGCGTCACAAAGAAAGGATGGACCGAGGTGCTCCTGCCCGACGGCCAGAAGGGCTGGGTCCTCAGCCACGAGATCATGGATTTCCGCACCTGGGCCGAAAGCCGCAGCGGCGTAGCTCCGCCCGACAAGGTCAACCGTGACTTCTGCGTGCGGGAAATCAGTTCCCTAGCCTGCAGCATGCGCGGCACCCCCTACATGTGGGGCGGCAATACCATCAAATACTTCGACTGCAGCGGCCTCATGAAGTTCTGCTTCTTCATGAACGGAATCATCCTCCCCCGCAACGCCAGCCAGCAGGCCAAGTGCGGCATTCCCGTCAAACCCGGCGAGCAGCAGCCGGGCGACCTGCTCTTCTTCGGCAACGAAAAGACCGGGCGCGTCACCCACGTGGCCCTCTACCTCGGCGACAACCGGATAGTACACTCTTCCCTGCTGGTACGCATCAACACGCTTGACGAATACGACCGCAAGCCCATCGCCGCGGCCCGCATCATAGGCGAAGTCGACAAGGGCACCGGCGTCGTTTCCATCCTCAAGAGTCCTTATTATTTCCCTCAGGATGGCGAGTAAAGCGAAAACGGTCTGGTTCTGCACCAACTGCGGAAACGAGAGCCCCAAATGGATGGGGCGCTGCCCCGCGTGCGGCGAATGGAACACCATGGTGGAGGCTCCGGCTGAAGACCGCAAGGCCGCATCTGCCGGCTCTGCCCGAACGGCCGCCAGCGACCGCAAGCCCCGCAGGCTCAAGGATATAGACTTTTCCGCCGAAGCCCGGATGAGCCTCGGTATAAGTGAACTCGACCGCCTGCTGGGCGGAGGCGTGGTTCCCGGCTCTCTCATCCTCATCGGAGGCGAACCCGGTATCGGCAAATCCACCCTAAGCCTGCAGATCCCTCTGGCTTGCCCGTCGCTCAAGACCCTCTACGTCAGCGGCGAGGAAAGCGAGAAGCAGGTCCGCATGCGCGCGGAAAGACTGGGCGCCGGCGGCAGCATGCCCGACGACTGCCTCATCTTCTGCGAAACCCGCATCGAAACCATACTCGACTACGCCCGAGAGCTCGCGCCCGACCTCATGATAGTGGACTCCGTGCAGACGATGTTCACCGACGGCGTGGAATCCACCCCAGGCTCCGTGAGCCAGATAAAGGAAGTGGCGGCGATACTGCTCCGCTTCACCAAAGAGAGCGGCGTGCCTGTAATCCTCATCGGCCACATCACCAAGGACGGATATATCGCAGGCCCCAAGATACTCGAGCACATAGTGGACGTGGTGCTGCAGTTCGAAGGCGAGAACCGCGGCTCCTACCGCATCCTGCGCGGCATCAAGAACCGTTTCGGAAGCACTTCCGAGCTGGCGGTGTTCGAAATGACCGGCAAGGGCCTGCGGGAGGTGGAGAACCCCTCCGAGATGCTGATTCCCATGCACGAACAGGGGCTCAGCGGCACCGCCATAGCGGCGATGCTTGACGGCACCCGCCCGCTGCTGTTCGAGGTGCAGGCGCTGGTATCGTCCGCCGCATACGGCACGGCGCAGCGCTCCGCCACCGGCTTCGACGGCAGGAGGCTCAACATGCTTCTGGCGGTACTGGAAAAGCGCGCCGGCTTCCGCCTGAGCGCCAAGGACGTGTTCCTCAACATGGCCGGCGGCCTCAAGGTCGGCGACCCGGCCTGCGACCTTGCCGTGGTGTTCGCAGTGCTTTCGTCGAACTTCGATTATCCCATTCCTTCCGACGTCTGCTTTGCGGGCGAAGTAGGCCTGAGCGGCGAGATCCGCCCCGTGGCCCAGACATCCCGCCGCATCGGCGAAGCGGCACGCCTGGGCTTCAGGAAAATCTTCGTCAGCTCCTTCAGTCCCGACGAAGGCAAAGCCCCCAAGGGCATCGCGGTGGTCAAAGTCGCCGACGTCCCGGAGCTGGTGAAGGCGCTGTTCAAATAGGCATCCTAACGAAAAAGGCACAAAAAAAGGCGCGAATCTTCGCGTCTTCTTTCGTTTGTGCGGGTAAAGGCGGAATTACTCGGCCTTCTCAGCGTTCTGGCAGTTCTCGCAATTCTCGCAGTTTTCTGCCTTCTCGCAATTCTCGCACTCACCGCAGCAAGCCTTGGTGGAGTCGCATGCCTCGCACACCTCGGTAGCTTCGGCCTCGCCCTCGGCAGCCTTCTTGCTGCAGTTGTTGCAGCAGCAGGAGCTAAGGAAGAGAGCAGCGATTGCAAGAGATACAATAACCTTCTTCATGGTAATGAATTATTTAAAAATTTAAGTTAAACATTATTAACTAACCCGCAAAGTTAATACTATTTTTCGGAATTTCAAAAACTTCCATGTTTTTAATCTCTCCGCCCTCTATTTTGAAGCGCAGTGCAGTGCGCATGATCTGCCACCCCTGAAGCCCTGCGGCACCGGGATTTACATAGAGAAGGTTCCTGGAATCATCCCTCATCACCTTCAGGATATGCGAGTGACCGCAGATGAAAATATCGGGCTTGACCTTGTCTATGACGGCCCTGGCTTCGGGATAGTAATGCCCCGGCGAACCGCCTATGTGCCGCATGAGGACAGTCAGCCCCTGTAGCTTAAGTATCTGATTTTCAGGATAGGTATAGCGGATGTCGTAACCGTCGCAGTTTCCGTACACTCCAACTACCGGCTTGAAGGCGGCGATCTCTTCGGCCACCGCCATCCCGCCCCAGTCGCCGGCATGCCAGATCACGTCGACGGGAGCGAAGAACTCCTTGAACGGCTCGCTGAAAACGCCGTGGGTATCGGATATCAGGCCTATGTACATGGTCAGGGCCGGAGGATCTCCACCTCTCCGCGGAGGCCGAGCTTGATGATCTGGGAGGCGCGCCCGGTGGCTCCCGCCTCGAACTTGCGGGGAGCGCACCAGTCAACGGCGGCGCGGATTCCGGGGTCGATTTCGGCGAAGCACGACGGCGCCGGCTCCCCGGAAACGTTGGCGGAAGTGGACACCAGCGGCTTACGGAAGCGGCGGCACAACTCCACGCAGAACTCGTTCAGGGGGATGCGTATGCCCACCGAACCGTCTTCGGCAACCACATTTGGAGCGAGCCCCTGGGCGCCCGGGTACACGATGGTCATGGGTGAGTCGTTCACCTCCACCAGGTCGATGGCGATGGACGGGATCTGCCTGATGTAGCGGGCCACCATGTCCAGGTCGGCGGCAAGCACCACCAGCGACTTGGCCTCGCTGCGGCGCTTGATCCCGAATACCCTGGCCACCGCCGCCTCGTTCGTGGCGTCGCAGCCTATGCCCCATATCGTATCGGTAGGATAAAGGATTACGCCGCCCTCCCTGAGCACGCGTACAGCTTCGTCGATTATCTCTTTCATATCACGTCACGTTCGAAAAGTACGCCCCTGCGCCTCCACCAGCGGATCAGCAGCCAGCCGATGAGCATGCCGCCCAGATGCGCGAAGTGCGCCACTCCGTCCACGATGCCGAAAACTCCGGTGAAGAGTTCGATGCCGGCGAAGATGATAACCATCCACTTGGCGCTGAGCGTAACGGGCGGGAAAATGAGGGTCATCTTCGATTCGGGGAACAGCATGGCGTATCCAATCAGCACTCCGTAGATAGCTCCGGATGCGCCCACGGTGGGCGTGGTCTTGAGAGCCACGATGTTCTGGAGCGCCGTCGCCGAGTCGGAATTCATGAACATCTGCATCTCTATCCACTGGGTGCCCATCTGGAGCGCCGCGGCGCCCAGGCCGCACACGAAGTAGAAGAACAGGAACTTCTTGCTTCCGATAATGCGTTCCACCACCACACCGAAGATGAACAGGGTGTACATGTTGAAGAAGATGTGCCAGAAGCCTCCGTGCATGAACATGTGGGTGAGGACCTGCCACCAGTGGAAATATGTTGAGCTTGGGTAGAACAGGCCGAAGGTCCCGATCATGAAGTTCTCGTTGAAGATCGTTGCGATGAACATCAGTATGTTCACCAGAATCAGGTTCCTGGTTACGGGCGGAATATTCTGTAAAAAACCGCGGCGGTTGTCTTGATAATAGTACGACATCAGAATCTCTTTTCAATATCCTCCACCGGCATCAGGCTCACGATTCTCCTGCCTCCGGGGGTGAATTCGGCATTCTCACTTGCAAAAAGCGTGTCAAGCAGGCGCACGGCCGCCTCGGGCGTCGACGGCACTTCGGCGTTGACTGCCCCGAGCATGGCGAACTTGGCCGCCATCTTCTGCCGCATCACCTCTTCCAGAGCCGGCTGGCAGTCGGAAAGGATGAGGGCCAGATCGCCCGTCATCTGCTCCACCTTGCCAACCTCGCAGCTGTACCCTTCGGGCACTCCGCGCACCTCGATGACGTCGTTGCCTATCGGAGCGATGTCGAAGCCGAGGCTCGACAGCAGGGCTGAGTTGTCGTCGAACAGCAGGCGCTGCTCCACGCCCACCTGCACCTGCACCGGGAAGAGCGCCGTCTGGGTGACGTGCTCGCCGCGCGACATGGCTTTGAGGGCGCGTTCGTAAAGCACACGCTCCCATGCACGGCGGATGTGAACCAGCATGAGGCCGGAAGGCGATTTCTTGACGATGAAGCGCCCCTGCACTATCATGATTTCGTGCTCCTCGGGGCTGCTGCGGAACAGCTTGCCGTAGTCCTGGCGGCCTGCGGAGAGGCCTCCGGAGGCATAGGAGGGAGCCTTCGGCCCGGAAGCGGACGCCTCGTGGCGGGGTGCAAACTCGAAAGGATTGTATCCGGCATCGGGCTCGACGGCGGGCGACAGCGATTCCGCCCTGTACTCCTCGAATCCGCGGCCCAGGTTCGGGATTTCCACCGCACCATCGCGGTCGAAGTCGATGCTGGCGCCGAAACTGTTGCGTCCGAGCGCCTCCCGCACGCAGGCAAAGAGCACCTGGAAGATAACGTTGTCGTCTTCGAACTTGATCTCCGTCTTGGTGGGATGGATGTTTACGTCTACGGCGCCGGGATTCACGTTCAGGAAGATGAAGTACGACGGCGTGAGCCCGTCGGGGACGAAGTCTTCGTAGGCCTTCATCACCGCCTTGTGCAGGTAGGAGCTGCGGAAATAGCGGCCGCCGACGAAGAAATACTGGTTGCCGAGGGCCTTGCGGGCGCTTTCCGGACGGCCCGCGAATCCGCTGATCTTGACTATCGAGGTGTCGGCCTCGAGGTCCACTATGTCGCCTACCACGTTGCGTCCCAGCAGGTCCAGGATGCGGAATTTGATCGACTTGGCTTTGCGCAGAACATGCACCTGGCGGCCGTTGTGGGTAAGCGTGAAGCCTATTTCGGGGCGGGGAATCGCAACCCGGGTGAATTCTTCGACTATGTGCTTGAACTCGACGTTGTCGGACTTGAGGAACTTGCGGCGCGCGGGGGTGTTGTAAAACAGGTTGCGCACGGCAAAGTTGGAACCGATGGGCGCCGAGACCGAGGAAGTCTTCACCGCATCTCCGCCTCCGATTACAACCTGGGTGGCGGTTTCGTCGCCGGCACGGCGCGTGCGGAGGGTGACTTCCGACACTGCGGCGATGCTGGCGAGAGCCTCTCCGCGGAATCCGTAGGTGACTATGTTCTCGAGGTCGGCGGCGGTTGCGATCTTGGACGTGGCGTGTCTCTCGAAACAGAGCACTGCGTCCGAAGGACTCATACCGGCGCCGTTGTCGATGACCTGGATGAGGGTGCGGCCGGCATCGGTGATGACCACGTCAACCTGCGTGGCGCCGGCGTCCACCGCGTTCTCCATGAGTTCCTTGACCACGGACGCGGGGCGCTGCACCACCTCTCCGGCGGCGATCATGTTGGCGATACGCGCAGGAAGTACTTTGAGCCGTCCCATCTACAGCATCTGGTAAAATTTCAGTATGAGATAAAGCACGGCGACTATCAGCAGCAGCGTGATGATGCCGATGATGGTCTGCGTCTTGCCCATGTGGGTGCGGGTACGGCTGTAGTTGCCGTCGCGCAACGAGCCCTTGATGTAGGAGCCGGGCACGTAAGTTCCCTCTTTCTTCTCCTTTTCAAGGGTTCCGTCAACGGCCCCGAACATCTGTCTGCGTTTCTCTTCCTCCGGGTCGTAATAGATCGGCTTGTAGTTGAACACGCGGTGCTCGCCGGCACCGAAAAAATTGAATAATGCCATAGGACTACAAAGATAACAAAAGAATTTACGATATTTGCGAAAACTGATGACCATTATGAACAAATCCAGACTCTGGCTGATTCCCGCAGCGTTTTTCCTTGTCTGCTGCGTCCTCAATCTCTACGGCTGCCTTACCGACGGCTCCGTCGAGCAGATAGTAAAACCGTCGCTCATGACCCTGCTGTGCGCCACCACCCTGGCGTATCTTTACGGCAGGACAGGCGCATCCGGTACCGATGTGGCGTTGCTGGTTACGGCCCAGCTCTTCGGCTTTGCCGGCGACACCATGCTCCTCGGCAGCGGATTCATCTTCTTCGCCGGCGGCATCGGCCTCTTCCTCATCGGGCATGTCTTTTACATCACCCTGTTCGGTCGCACTTCGCTCAAAGGCCTGAAGGGCTGGCAGTGGGCAGTGGGAATCGCCGGCGCCGTGGCTTGCGCCGCCGCGCTCGCGTTCGGAATCGGCGTGAACGGAGTGATGCTCGCCCCCATGGGCATCTACGCACTCGCACTTATGATGCTGATTTTCAGCACCCTCATGGGCGTTATCCGCAAAGGCGGCTGCACCTGGTGGATACTGCTTTGCGGCGCCCTGCTGTTCACCTTCTCCGACTCGCTAATCGCCGTACGGAACTTCGGCAACCTCAGCCCTTTCATGTCCGGATTCGGAGTAATGTCCACCTACCTGCTAGCCCAATCCCTCCTCGCCATCGGCGGCGTCCGCCTCATCCTTAACCGCAAAAACGCCCGATAATGTCATTCCTCCTCTCGATTCTCGCCGCAGCCGTAATCAACGTGATTCCCGCACCGGCAGAAGTAAAGCCGGGCGACGGAGAGTTCCAGTTGCGTTTCTTCACGTGCATAAAGGCCGAATCCCCCGAGGCCGCGGAAGTTGCCCGCACCGTTGCGCCCAAGCTGCGCAAGGCCTCCGGGCGCATACTTCCCGTCCGCCGGCACAGGGGGCGCATAGAGCTCAGGCTCGACCCCGCCTGCGGCATTCCCGACGAAGGATACCGCCTCAGCGTGACTACAGACGGGGTCTGTGCGCTGGCCTCGGGGCGGGCAGGGCTGTTCTACGCGCTGCAGACGCTCCTGCAGATGACGGACGGAAAGAGAATTCCCTGCGCAGATATTTCCGACGCGCCCCGGTTTGCCTGGCGCGGATTCCATATCGACCCCGTTCGGCATTTCCTCAGTCCCGACGCCATACGCAAGCAGATCGACATACTCTCCGAATACAAGATCAACACCATGCACTGGCACCTCACCGACGACCAGGGCTGGCGCATCGAAATCAAGAAGCACCCCCGCCTGACCGAGGTCGGGGCATGGCGCACCGAGTTTGACGGCAGCGTACACGGAGGCTTCTACACCCAGGAGGAAGTCCGTTCGCTGGTGGACTACGCCGCCAGGCGCTGTGTAACGATCGTGCCGGAAATAGAGATGCCCGGACACGCCTTTGCCGCCGTCTGTTCTTACCCCGAACTGTCGTGCCGTGGAGAACAGTTCAGGACGCTCTACACCTGGGGGTCTCCGCACGACGTTTTCTGCGTGGGCAGCGAGAAGGTGTATGAATTCCTTGACGACGTGATTTCGGAGGTCGCCGGACTCTTCCCGGGAGAGTACATCCACATAGGCGGCGATGAATGCCACAAGGATGTATGGGAGCAGTGCCCGATCTGCCAGGAGCGCATACGTGAGCTCGGGCTGGAGGCCGACGCCGAATTCACCGCCGGGGAGAAACTGCAGAGCTACGCGGTACACCGCATGGAAGAGATACTCGCCCGCCACGGCAAAAAGCTCATAGGATGGGACGAGATACTGCAGGGAGGCCTGTCGCCCGGCGCAGCCGTAATGAGCTGGAGGGGCGAGGAAGGCGGCAAGAAGGCAGCCCTGTCCGGGCACTACGTGGTAATGACACCGGGCAGCGGCGGAATGTATTTCGACCACTACCAGGGAGACCCGAAAATAGAACCGGTGACCATAGGCGGCCGGTCCACGCTTGAAAAGGTCTATTCCTACGACCCCGTGCCCGATGTGCTTCGGGAGAATGGCAAAGACGGCTTCGTAAAGGGAGTCCAGTGCAACAACTGGGCGGAGTACATGTACAGCGAGTCCCAGAGGGAGTACATGCTGTTCCCCCGCGCGTTCGCCCTTGCCGAGATTGCCTGGACGCGCCCCGAGCGCAAGGATTTCGACTCTTTCCTGACCCGCTGCGACCTTGCCTGCAAACGGCTCGACGCACTGGGGGTGAATTATCACATCCCCCTTCCGGAGCAGCCGGACGGCTCATGCAACTCTCTGGCGTTCAGCGATTCATGTACCGTCGAGCTGGGCACGACCCGCCCCTTGCGCATAGTATTCACTACCGACGGCAGCGAGCCTTCGGCAGACAGCCCTGAGTACTCTGAACCGCTGACGTTCACGGATGACGCCGTGCTCAAGGCAGCGTCCGTCCTCCCATGGGGCAGATTGAGCCCTGTGCGCACTATCAGGCTCCGCAAGATGTCTCCTATGCCCGCCATGCGGCCGGAGGACGTCTTCGGGCTGCGCGCCCGCCGCACCGAAGGGCGCTTCATTTCGGCCGGCGACATACCTGCCGGCGCCGTGTGGACTCCGGTGGAGCTCAGCGCCCTGGGCGAGGCCGGCAAGCTTGAGCCCTACGACAACAAGCTCCCCGATTCCACACGCTTCTACGCCGCTGAAGCCGAAGGATGCTTCAGGGTGCCGGAAACGGGGACCTTCCGCTTCTCGTCGGACTGCGACCGCGTATGGATAGACGGGCAGCTGCTGATCGACAACGGCGGCGCGGTCAAGCGTTCCTCCCACAACGACGCCGAACTGGTGCTTGAAGCCGGCGCACACAACTACAAGGTCCTGTTCATCTACAACGTGATCGGAGGGTGGATATCGCTCCGGAGCCGCTGCGACGTACTGTTCCGCCAACCGGGATCGGAGTCCTGGACGTCAGTGGCGGGAGATTCCGCCAGGCTTATAGATTAGCATATTTTTTGTATATTTGTGCTGTTATGAAAAAGATATTACCGCTTCTGTCCGTCCTCCTCATGCTCTGCGGATGCGGAAGCACATACAACCAGCCGGCTTCGAACGGCGGTTCCCTGCCCACCACCAAATCCGGCGGCGATGTCACCGCCACGCCTGTTAACCGTTACAGCGAAATCACTACCGAAAATGGCTATTCCCCAACTTCGGAAGACATTTCTCGTTACAGCAACGACCTTGGCAAATTCCTGACTTCATGTGTCAAGGGATTCTCGAATTACCGCAAGGGCCTGGTTGTAATCGACGGCAAAGAGGCCGACTCCTTTTCCGGAATCAGCCTCAGCAGGGTCAAGACGGTATCGGTACTGGAGCCGAAGAAGGCAGGGCCCCTGTACGGCACAAAGGCCGGATACGGAGCCATAGTCATCAAAACGAAGTAATCAGCGCACCTCGGCGTCCTGCAGTCCCCATCCGGTCAATGTGGCCACGTATGGGATGAAGCAGTGTGCCAGCTTGCGGTGGGCCTGGTAGTTCGGGTGCGAGCTCGCGCCGCGTTCATCGCTGCCTGAATACAAGGCGCCGACGCCGAACATCGTAACGTTTTTCATCCCGCAGCGCTCCACCGCCTCCAGCACGTAATTGTAGTACTCGGGGCGCGATGCGGCGCAAAGTATGGGATGCTCCGGACCGTAGAAGTCCTTTATCTCTTTCAGCAGCCTCAGGTAGCCGTCGGTGAAAACCTTGATGGTTGGCTGCCGCTGCACGGAGAAGTCGTTGGCGGCAAGGTAGACAATGGTGATGTCGGGCCTGGGCGCGTTCGCGGGGTTCCAGAGCGGCGTGTCGTCGCGCTTATCGAAGCCGTCGTCAAAGACGTTCAGGTAGCGGTCGGGCATGCAGTAGCCCAGCAGTTTGTCGCGGTAGTTACGGGCTATGCCCATGCCGGAGTGGGCAATCAGGTACACGTCGGCGTCGAAGTAGCGCCCCAGGATCGAAGCGTAGCTCTTGTTGCAGTTTTCCGTCTCCTTGGTGAAGGGGTCGCTGGCCACGCTGTTCTCGCTGCCGTAGCCGCAGGTGTTGGAGTCGCCAACCACCTCGATGATGCGGGACTTGACGCCGGGGGCCTGCAGCAGGGTGCCGTCGGTGAGCACCGCGTGTACGGTGGTCTTGCCCTGCTCGCCTTCGGTGCGCTTATTCAGCCAGATGGTATGCTCCGCGGGCTTGACTTTCCTGGCCGCTTTGGCGGAGAGGCCTTCGCGGGCGTCGAACAGCACTATCGTGGTGTCTTTGCCGGCCACGGCGAGCACTCTGTCCGCCTCCGCGTCGGGTTCGCGGTCGATCCAGAGGTTGTAGTAGTCTTTGTCGGTGTCGGAGACGCGGACCGACAGGCAGGTGCCGGTGAAGCGTATGCGCACGCCGCTGGCGCTCCAGTCGAAGGTGACTCCGTCCGGGCCGGCAAGGCTGCGGCCTACATAGGTTATCCTGGAATCGGTGCCGGGAAACTCGTTCAGGGAAGGCGCCGCAGCCTGCAGCACGAACGCTGCAAGCGCCATTGCGGCAAGGGCAATAAGTCTTTTCATTATTACAGCGGATTATTGGAACAGGTAGAGCGTTTCTTCGTAGATGCGCTTGGCCATGTGGGCATGGCCGGCGGCATTGGGGTGAAGCTGTTCGTAAACAGTCACCTGCTTGTCGTTGCGGAAGTCCACATAAGGGATTCTCATATGCTCGGCAATAGCCTTGACCGAATTGCCGTACTCGCCTTCGATGTGGTTGCCGACAATGCAGATCAGCTGGGCCTCGGGATACATGCCCTGAAGGGTCTTGATGACCCAGATGTACGACTCGCGGAAGCGTGCGTACTTGTTCAGTGTCGAGAGCGGACTCGTGTAGTCGAACTCTCCGAGGGCAATCTTGCGCTCGGTCTGGCAGTCGTTGGTGCCGCCGAAGATGATGATGACGTCGGGCTTCTTGAACAGGCCGCAACGCTGCACGAACGGAGTGCGCACCACGGTGGGATCGCCCGCCGCCACGCAGCTGCCGCTCCACGAGGAGTTCACGTCCAGTTCGCAGTGCCAGTATTCGTTGATGAGAAGGCCCCAGTAGGTCTTCGTCCACGAATTGACGTCAGCACACGCGGCATTGGTGGAAGGATAGTAAGCCCTGTGGTCGGAAGGAATCTTGCCGCTGTATGTGGAGATGGAATCGCCGAGGATAGCCAGACGGGTGGGCATGTGCTTCTCGCCCTCGATCTCGGCATCGGCCAGATCCAGCTTGATGTGCTTGATATAGCCGGCCTGGAGGGCAAGGCCGTCGAGTGTAAAGGTGGCCTTGAAGCCCTCGCCCGTAACGGTGACCGTACCGGTGAAGACGCAAGGCAGCACCACGGCGCCCAGGCTCACCGGCTTGTCGGTCGTTCCGACCGTCAGATTGCCGGAGGAGCAGTCAAACGACAGGGTTGACGAGGTGTTGCTGAGTTCCCCGATGCGGGAGGCCTCGAGGTTCAGCTTGATATCACCCGCCAATGCCGCTCCACCGGTGGAGGCGACGGACACGGAAGTGAATTTTTTGCCGCACTGCTTCCCCCTGGAATCCATGATATCCAGCACGATGGCCGACGTAATCGGCTTGATTGTGCCGGTAAAGGAGGTTTCCTTCTTGCTGAGGGCTATCGTGTTGGTGCAGAACACCATCCCGTCGAATGACGCGGAAGGATCGGGAGTGGCGGGGATACTGTACGCAGGATTGGGGTAGCCCCTCATGGAACTCGTTTCCACAGAATAACACCACAGCTTTGAATCCTTCCCGGGAGTCACTTCAAAAGTGCCTGTCATTTGTCCCGCACCTTCACGGGTCATATTGACGGCGCCATTGAAGAGAAAGATGTCAGTAGCATATAATACCACGCCAGCTTCCGTAAAATCATACGGAAGGTCGCCGGCGGCGTTGGCAACGGAACTATCGGCATTAAGCGTTATCTGTACCATCCTGCCGCCGTCAGCCATGCGCGTACATGACCCCAGAGCCATCAGGCACGGCACCAGCAGCGCCGCAAAAACAAATCTCTTCATATCCTAATACTCAAACTGGAACAGCACGGGATAATGGTCGGACAGGAAGGGAACGCCGTAGTCGGAGGTGTCCACCCAGTACTTGAGAGGCTTGACGGTCTTCCCGCCATAGTAGATATGGTCGATGATCTTGCTGCTGTCGCCGAAGCCGTTGAAAGTGCTCCTGTTCTTCTCCGAGCTGTCTGCAGAGTTGCGGGCGTAGAACATATTGTCGTTCAGAGGCTTGAGAGCGGCATTGTCGGAAGTGGTGTTAAGGTCTCCCACGTGTACGATCACGACTCCGCCCTCCTTCAGGTCGGTTACCTTGCAGAGGGTCTTCATCTGCGACAGCATCAGCTCCGCGGATTTCTTGCGGGCGTCGTCGCTCTTGTGGTCGTAATGGGTCGGGAAGAAGTACACCATCGCACCGTTGTTCTTCTTGTCCTTCAAAAAACCGTACACCGTAACGCGGCGGCAGGCCGAATGCCAGTCGCCGTACGTCCCGTCGCTGTTCTTCGCCGGGATGGAGCGGGTATTGGTGTCCAGCCAGAAGAAGTCTTTGGTGACCAGTTCGAAGCGGTCCTTGCGATACATGAAGCCCACTCCTTCTCCGCCCGCGGTCGCTACCGTGGAGCCGGAGGAACTGTCGCGGCTGACATCATAGTAACCGTAATCCTTGGCAAAGGTGGACGAGAACCATGTCGACTGCTCCTTGCGGATTTCCTGCAGGCCGATCAGGTCCGGCTGCGTGGTATCGATGAATTTCTTCACCGACGGGGCGCGGACGGTCCACGCGGCGCTGCTGCCGTCGGGATACTTGTCGGCGGTATTGGCATAACGGATGTTGAAAGTGCAGACCGTCATGGTGGTTCCGCTGCCGCCTTCCGGCGCCTGGCCGTTCCCGCCCGACCCCTGTTCGGGCTCCGGTTCGGGAGTGGGAGGGGTGACGGGATTCACCACGTCCTGCGGCCTGCAGGCCATGACTAGCATGGCCGCAGGCACCAGAACGCTGATAAGAGCTTTGTTGAAAAAGCGTGTCATTCTTTATTCGAATTTGCAAGTCTTGCGGGGGTTGCCGCCAAGCTGTGACCAGCCGGTGGCGGGTTCCGCCACGCCCTTAATAGCCGAGAGGGTCGGCCTGCCGTCCTTCACTCCGTTGCAGTAGATGGTACCGTCGGGAGCGATGGTCGGAGATGAGCAGAGGCTCTGGCCGAGGGTGAGTTCGGAAACCTTGACGCCATCGGAGTTGAGCTTGACCAGCTTGCCGGCGCTCAGGTCGGAAGCGGTCTCGCTGTAATAGACATAACCGTTCTTGTCCACGGCCGGGCAGCCGAAGACCTCGTTGCCGACGGCAGGAGTGTACCACTTCTTGCTTCCGTTCGGGCTGACCGCGGTAACACCTGTAGTGGTGGTCACATAGATGGTACCGTCCTCACCGATAACGGTGCCGAGACTGTAGTACATCTTGTTCTTGCCGTCGAGGTCGAGAGTCCACTCGGGAGTGGCTCCTGCGGTCTTGTCGTACTTGTTAAGGTCGTAGCAGAGCAGGGTTGCATCGCCTTCGGAACCGCTGGCTCCATCCGCCTTGGCGAAGAGGATGTAAGCCTTGTTGTCCTTGTCGATGGCCATGTAGCTGGTGAAACCTATCTCGGTGTTCTTGTTGCCGATGTAGCCCAGCATGAAGGCATTCTGACCGGCTGCGGCGCCATAGTACTTCCACTCATCGCCCTCCTTCCAGTAGACACGGGTGCCGTACTTGCTGTCGGTGTGGACCATGAAGTGCTCCTCCTTGGTTGCAGCGAGTCCTCCGTGCGAGCCACGCTTCACCTGAAGGAATCCTGCATAGGAGCCGTCAGCCTTGTTCAGCAGCAGACCGTTGTCGGCCGAGCCTGAAGGCCAGAGCTCAGGGAAGTCGGCGGGTGCCGGGTTACGCTTGGTGGCGGTGAAGATCTTGTCGTTGAGCACCAGAGGGATGACGTTGCAGAACCAGCCGTAGCCGTAGGCATAGTACCACTTCTGCTTGCCGTCGGGATTCACGGCGTAGATACCGGACTGGTATGTGCCGGTCTTATCCTGGGTGTCCTTGTTGCCCACGATGACGAAGACTGTGCCGTCGGTATCCACGGAAGGAGTGCAGGAGCCGAAGTTCTTGGTCGTTCCAGGGTTGTGGGCGCCTGCGTCGAAGCTCCACTTCTGCTTGCCGTCGCTGCCGAGAGCTGCGAGATGCAGGCCGGAGGAGAAGGCGTATACGGTCTTGCCGTCGGGGCTGACCGCAGGTGACGAGAAGATCACGTCGCCGTCGCCGTCATAAGGCGTGGACCACAGGAGTTCCATGGAGTTCTTGTTCTTGTCTACCTTGACTATCTTGGTGACGGAACCCTTGCCCCTCTGGTTGTCGGTGACGGTGAGAGTGACCTCGATGTCGCCGAACTCATTGAAGGTGAACTTGGGATTCTGCTCGGTGACGGTATTGGCGCCGATCTTCCACTCCCAGGCGACGATCTTGCCGTCGGAATCGGTGGACTTGTCGGTGAACTGCACCTCGTCGCCCGCCATAATGCCGGTCGAAGGCGAATAGCTGAAGTCGGCCACAGGACGCTTGTTGGTGTCCTGCACGGTGATGGTCTTGGTGCAGGTGCCGCTGACGCCGCTGTCGGTGACCACGGTGAGCTTGATTTCCTTCTCGCCCACGGAGTCGAACGACAGGGGCTGCTCGAACTGCTTGCCCCAGAAGTGTTCGGAACCCCATTCCCACTTGCAGGCAATGATTATGTCATTGGTGGAAGTGGAAGTGTTGGTGATCTTGACGTCCTCGTAGATTTCGTAGACATCCTTGTCGGTGGTGAAGTCGGGGTTCACCGACACCACGGGCTTCTGCAAGCAGGAAACCGCCAGCAACATGGATACCGAAACGAGGAGTATGTTCTTTACTCTTTTCATAATCAAAAGCATTAATCGTTACCATCCGGGGTTCTGCTTGAGGGCGTCGTTCTTCTGGATGACGTTCTCGGGCACCGGGTAAATGTACATGTTGTCGTTCCACTTGCGGGGCATCTCGTAGCCGAGCAGGTAGCCGCCGTTGGGGTCGTCGGCAATCTTGACGGCCTTCTGGTGGTCGTTCAGGGTCATGGCGATGGACTTGTAGGTGCCGCTCTTCTGGTAGTTGGCGTCGGCGGTCACGTACACGTCGTTCTCGCCGTCGCCGTTGAGGTCGACGGGAGTGTCGAGCGCGGGGATGTAGACGCCGTCCCATGGAGCGTTCTGCCAGTCGCTGCCGCATGCCCAGCGCTTGAGGTCGTTCATGCGGAAGCCTTCGAGGATGAGCTCGATGGCCCTGTCGCGGCGGACTTCAAGGATGACGGGGCTGTTGACGTTGGGATAGAAGGTCTGCTGGAGATAGGTATCCACGACGGTCGGGAGTTTGTCGAGGTCGCCTCCGGTGATACCGGCACGGCGGCGCAGGGCTCCGATGGTCTTGGTCCAATCGTCGGCGGTGATGGTGCCGAGTTCGGCCTTTGCCTCAGCGTAGTTCAGCAGGACTTCTGCGTAGCGCATCAGGGGTACGTCGTTGTCGTTGGAACGGGCGTTGTCGTAGCCGGAGTCGTCCATCACGTACTTGGTGTACTGGTAGCCGGTAAGCGAGAGGCTCATGTCGGCGGCGGTCTTCACGTATGCTCCGGACTTGTCCTTGCGGGTGTAGTCGGCTCCGCGGATGGTCTGGCACATGCGGGCGTCACGTCCGGTGGTCTCCTCTGCGAAGGTCTTGTAGGTGCCGTTGGCCTTCTTCTCGTTGTAGATGGTGCCGTCGGCGTTGAGGTAGGTCTTCGCGAAGGCGCGGGTCATCGAGAGGTGAGGGCCGTAGGAAGTGGAGTTGTAGTACCAGTTGGCCTCGCCCAGCACGGAGAGATCCTTGCTCTGGGTGTATGCCAGCATGACTTCCTCGGTAACGGGGTTGTCGCTGATGAAGAGGTCGCGGTAGGCGCCGCGTCCGCCGGACTCGTAAACGTTGCCGGTGTGGAGCTTGTACGGGCCTTCGTCCATGATCTTCTTGGCGGCGTCGGCGGCAGCCTGGAGCAGCTCGTTGGCGCTGATGGTGCAGCCCTCAAGATACTGCGGACCGTACTTGCTGCCGGTAGCGTGATACTTGCGGAAGGTTCCCTCGAACAGGCAGATGCGGCTCTTGAGCGCAAGCGCCGTCCACTTGTTGGCGGTATTGGAGTAAGGGGTGATGCCGGTGACAGTAATGTTCTCGGCGGCATAATCCAGATCCTCCATGATGTGCTGGATGATTACGTCGCGGCTGTCCTGGGTCTTGTACAGATCCTCGTCGGTAGGGTCGAGGGGCTTGTCGATCCAGGGAACCCTGCCGTAGGTGACCAGCTTGTCGTAATAGAGAAGCGCACGGAACATGCGGGCGATACCGGTGTAGTTGTTGCGCACTTCCTCGGGCACGTTGGGATCGACGTTGTACTTGATGAAATAGTTGACGTTGCGGATGCTGCCCCAGCTCCAGGAAGTGGAGGTACTGGTGGTGTATGCACCCTGCTCGTATGTGCCTATGTTCATCTTCGCCGAATGGTCGTGCATCACATTGATCTTGTGTGCGTTGCTGTAGTCCGGCAGATAGTCGTAGAAACCGTAGACATAGCTCCGGATACCGGATTCGTCACCGAAGACGATGGCACGTCCGGCCTGGGCCTGCGGATCTTCGGTAAGGTCGCAGGAAACTGCCAGAAGGCCGAGGACTACTATGGAAGAAAGAATGTATAAAATGTGTTTCATGGCTGTTCCTCCTTATTTTTTGTCAATCTGTCCGAAGGTAACCTTGACACCGAGGCTGACGCTCTTCATGGTCGGGAAGTTGTAACCGTCACCGGTGGTGGACAGCACGCTGTCGTTACCGTAGATGTTGGCGGTCACGTCCACGTCGCGGGTCCACTTGTAAACGGGAGACCATGTCCAGAGGTTTTCACCTGCCACGAATACGGAGACCTTCTGGAGGCCTGCCTTGCGGGTGATCTTCTCGGGAATGTTGTAGCCGATCTGGACACTCTTGAGACGGATGTAGGAAGCATCCTGCAGATACCTGGTATTGGCGTTCACCCTACCCTTGTAGAACGGGGCGAAGTAACCGGTATAGCGGGGGAGGTAGGCATCGGGGTTGTCCTCCGTCCAGTAGTTGCCGAGGTGCCAGGAAGGCATCTGGTTGTAAGGACGGTTGTACATGCCCCAGAATGCGGAAGACTCGTTGTCGGGATACCAGTCCTGCTTGCCCACGCCCTGGAAGAAGGCGTTGGCGAAGAGGCCGGCCCACTCGAAGTCGAATCCGAAGGAATAGATGAAGCGGGGCTCGCTGTTACCGATGATCAGACGGTCACCGGGATCGTCGACGGTGTTCTTGCCGCGGTCGATGTAGCCGTTGCCGTTGCGGTCGACGAAGCGCATGTGGCCGGGGAGAGGTACGTAGCTCTCGGTCTGCTGCATCAGGGGGTTGAAGTGAGCCTGGCCGGCTGCGGCTGCGGTAGCCTCGTCGGCGTCGATCTCAGCCTGGTTCTGATAGAGGCCGTTGCACTCGAAGCCCCAGAGTTCGCCGAGTATCATGCCCTCGTAGTAGGAGGTGTTGTAGGCGTTGTTGCTCAGGGACTTGAGGGCGTTGTTGTACTTGTCGATCCTGGACACGTAGTCGGCCAGGGTGGCGTGGATGCCATACTTGAACGGCTTGCCTGCCAGGGTACCGGCGTCGTCCCATCCGAGGGTGATTTCGAAACCGCGGGTGGTCATCTCGGCGTAGTTGCCCTTGGGCGAAGAGGCGCCGTAGACATCCGGGAGGGTCGGGCCCACCGTGTACATGTTCAGGGTCTTGCGGGAGTAGATGTCACCGGTGAAGGTGAGGCGGCCGGAGAGGAAGCTCAGGTCGATACCGCCGTCGAGCGTCTGGGCGGTTTCCCAGGTGAGGGAGTCTGGAATGGGCGAAGGGGCGGAGGTATAGCGCACCTTCTGTCCGTTGATGATGCGGCCCGTATCGAAGTCGAAGGTCTCGTCGTATGCGTACACGCCCACGTTACTGTTGCCGAGCGAACCGTAGGAGGCGCGGAGCTTGATGTTGGAGACTATGCTCTGGTCCACGTTGAACCAGGGTTCCTGGCTGATGCGCCAGCCGGCGGAAATCGAAGGGAAGAAGGCCCAGCGCTGGCGTGCAGGGAACTTGGAGGAACCGTCGTAACGGCCGTTGATCTCGAGCAGGTAGCGCTCGTCGAAGTTGTAGTTCAGGCGGAAGAATGCGCCTGCGGTGCGCCACTTGCTGTAGTCGCCTTCGATGGCCTTGTTGTCCAATCCGAGGGCCAGGTTCAGGTTGTCCACGTTCGGGGAAAGCAGGCCGTCATTATAGGCGTAGGTGCTGCGGAATGTCTGCTGCTCGTAGTTGTAACCGACGAGGGCCTTGAAGTTGTGCTTGCCCCAGCTGTCTTCATACTCCATGTACTCGTTGGTGGCAAGATAATCGTAGGTGCGGAGGGTTTCGCTGATGTAGTCGGCAAGACCCTTGATCTCCGCGAGCGACTCTGTCACGCCCTCATACCTCGAGAACGGGGTGGGGAGACGATGAACGTGGGTGTCGTAGGAACGGGCCCTGTAGGTGAAGTCGGCGTTGAGCCTCAGGCGGTTGTCGAAGAACGTTGCCTTGGCAGCCACGGTGTTCTGGGCCTGGCGGTTGGTGTACTGGCGGTTGCTGGTACCGTAAAGGATATCGCCAACCGAGTAAACGCCGCTGTATGAGAGGCTGCCGTCGGGGTTGAGGATAGGAGAGCAGGGGTGGCCTTCGTCGGCGATGTTACGCCAGATGTTGCCGCCGCCTTCGCTCTGGGTCTCGGGCATCACGTACTTGCTGTAGGCGATGTCGGTGTTGGAAGTGATCTTGAGCCATGGGAAAACCTGGAATCCCACCTTCACACGGCCGTTGTACATCTTGTAGGAGTCGGGGTTCACCTCGCTGTCGAACAGACCGTTGTTGTCGTACAGACGGGCGGACACGTAGTAATCGAACCTGTCGTCGGCTCCGGAAACGGAGAGATTGTGGGTCTGGGTGAAGGTGAAATCCTTGTACAGGTAATCGTAGTAGTCGGTACCGGTGTGGTAGTAGAGCCAGCGGCCCTTGGTGCCAATGGATCCGTCGGACACGAGGGTCTCGAAGTTGCCGCTCTCATGCCTCAGGCGGTATTCCTCCAGCCATGCGGTGGAGAATTCCATGGTCTTGTTGATGGCGGTAGGGTTGCTGCCCTTGTAGTTGTACCAGGCATCATAGAAGTGCTGTGCCCAGACGTAACCGTCGGAGACCACGTCCGGCATGGCGGTGGGAGTCTCGAACGACAGGTTGGTCTGGTAGTTCACGGTGGCGGTGCCCTTCTTGGCGTTCTTGGTGGTGATGAGAACCACGCCGTAAGGAGCGCGGGAACCGTAGATTGCGGAGGACGCGGCATCCTTGAGCACGGAAACGCTCTCGATATCGTTAGGGTTCAGGAGGCTGGCGTTGCCCTCGACACCGTCGATGAGCACCAGCGCGCTGCCGCCCTGTCCGATTGAGGTGCGTCCGCGGATGTTGAACGAAGGAGAGGAGTTCGGGCGGCCGTCCGTGAACTTGAGGTTCAGGTTGGCCACACGGCCCTGGAGCATCTGTGCCAGGTTGGCGTTCGGACGGCCGTCGAAGGTCTCGGCACCGACCTGGTCGACGGCGCCGGTGAGGTTGGCCTTCTTCTGCGTACCGTAGCCGACCACGACGACCTGCTCGAGCAGTTCCTGGTCATTTGCCAGAGTAACGTCGATCCTTGAGCGGCCGCGGACGGGGACTTTCATCGTCTTGAAGCCTATGCTCTGGATGACAAGGGTTGCGTCGGAAGGGACCGAGATGGAGAAGTTACCGTTCACATCGGTAGCCGTTCCCACCGTCGAGCCTTCCACCATTACACCTGCACCGATGACCGGCAGCCCCTGTTCATCCAGGATCTTTCCGGACACGGTGGTCTTGCCGGTGCCCTGACTGCCGCCCTGCGCGAACGCGGGAACAGCAAGCATCAGAAGCGCCAGCATTAATGAATAGATTTTGGCTTTCATAAATTGGACTTTATGATTGAATTGGTTTGGTTGAGTCAGTGTTATGAGGGTTACAAGTATCAAAGATACTAGTAACGCATGAAAAAACCAAGAATCCCGTACAGATTCAGAAACAATTCGTATTTTTGCAAGGATAGCAAACCGACCGAATGAACTTGATCCAACTTTTCAAGAACATACACCCTTTCGTGCGGCCGTACCGTCTACTGGTGGTGATAACCCTGCTCCTTACCCTTGTCGGGTCAATGATGCAGCAGGTCAACGCCATAGTGCTGGACCGCACCGTGGATGCCATCAACGCGCTGATAGGCACCGACTTCACATGGGCGAGCGCCTCCCGCATACTGATTATCATTTCCGCCGTGCTGCTGGGCAAGGAAATCCTCTCCGCCGGCATTACCTTCGCCCAGAACTACTACGGCGAGCGCATGCGGATTTTCGTTTCGCGCGACCTCTCCCAGGCGGTAATCGAAAAGGTGCTCACCTTCCGCATGGCCTACTTCAGCGCCGACGAGAACGCAACCGGCAAGGTCCAGGCCCGTATCGACCAGGGCGTCAGCAGCATTTCCCGCACGGTGCAGAATTTCTTCATCGACTTGCTGCCCCTCTTCACCAGTGCGGCGCTGGCTCTGATCCTGATGTTCGCCGCCAACGTGTACGTGGGTCTGGTGGCACTGGGCATAGTGCCGGTGTATTTCTGGATTACCGTGCGGCAGGCAAAGCGCCTGAAGGGATGGCGCCGTGAGATGCGCTCCCACCTGGAGACCAAGAGCCAGGGCATCAAGAACATCATCGACTCCATCAACGTAATCAAGTCCTTCAACCGCGAAAAGATCGAGGGTCAGAAGCAGCTGGACATCCAGAACCAGGTTACCGCCAACCAGATGAAGACGAGGCGGGTGGCGTTCTATTTCAACGGCCTCAAGAGTTTCGTGCGACAGATAGGCACGGTGCTGGTCATCATCCTGACCGCATACCTGGTACTGATCGAATACCCGGGGATGAGCATAGGTAAGATCATGTACCACGTGATGCTATTCTCCAACGTCATCGCACCCATCACCCAGCTGCAGCGCATC
>JAEEGL010975767.1_pt1 | contig 23808 bp, 20 predicted proteins | sample 9134231 | NCBI WGS metagenome assembly JAEEGL01 (sample SAMN16246548, study PRJNA631951) | gut metagenome | biome: gut microbiome; feature: rumen; material: fiber-attached | host: Bos | place: Iran: Karaj | collected 2018-10 | reverse complement strand
TACGTGCTGGCCAAATCAGGCGAAAAATGGGGAAAGCACCAGAAGGAAAGGGCACACCTGCTCTTCGAACTGTATCCAAAGCTCAGGGAGGCGTATTCACTGATCTGCACCATACGGGCCATGTTCCGCAACAAAAAGCTTGCAAGGGAGGCGGCAAGAGGCTATCTGCACTGCTGGTATGAGAAAGTCAATGCTTGCACCATCAGGGAAATCAAGTCGGCAAGAGACTGCATCAAGGCCAAGGAGGAAGAGGTGCTCAATTACTTCAACGAAAGGCATTCAAATGCCTCCGCAGAATCACTGAACTCGAAAATCAAGGGCTTCAGAGCACAGGTACATGGAGTGGCGGATGTCCCATTCTTCATGTATCGTTTGTGCACTATATTCGGATAGTTGTCACAGGGTAGGCATCCACGGAAGAATTGAACTGCGCCACTATGTGGCCAAGTGTATTAACGAAGCACAGCCGACGGCTGAGAAGCCGTTCAAGTTAGGCTGCCCGACAGGCAGTTCACCTTTGGGCATGTACCGCGAACTGATTGCCATGAACAAGGCCGGTAAGGTGTCGTTCCAGAACGTGATAACGTTCAACATGGACGAGTACGTGAACCTCCCTGAGGATCATCCCGAGAGCTACCACTCCTTCATGTGGAACAATTTCTTCAGCCATATCGACATCAAGAAAGAGAACGTCCATATCCTGAACGGCAATGCCAAGGATCTGAAGGCTGAGTGCGAGAACTATGAGAAAGCCATCGTAGCAGCAGGCGGCATCGACCTGTTCATGGGCGGCATTGGCCCCGACGGCCACATTGCTTTCAACGAGCCAGGCTCCAGTCTGCAGAGTCGTACTCGCCAGAAGACCCTGACCACAGATACAGTCATTGCAAATAGTCGTTTCTTTGACAATGATGTCAATAAAGTCCCCAAGACAGCCCTCACCGTAGGCGTCGGTACGGTGATGGATGCCAAGGAAGTGATGATCATGGTGAACGGCCACAACAAAGCTCGTGCCCTCCGTCATGGTGTAGAAGAGCCCGTCAACCACATGTGGACCATCAGCTGCCTGCAACAGCATCCCCATGCTATTATCGTTTGCGACGAAGATGCCACAGACGAACTGAAGCACGGCACTTATAAATACTTCAAGGATATCGAAAAGGACAATCTTCTGTAAACTGAATAAGGAATTCTGGCTGCTCAGGTGGTAGCTTTGCGATGTAATTCGATACAGTTACAGGACAGATAAAAAAAGGGCAGGCTCTGCCTGAAAACTTTTAAAAGTTAAACTATACGATACCTTGTAAGGTAATCCTGCCCTCTTCAATTTGAAGAATTTATCCATAGAACATCAGACATCTGCCATCTATAGAGGTAGTTTTCGAGTCTGGACGTCGTAATTGATAACTTATAGGAGAAGGTGTCGGCCAATAGGTTTTTGAGCAACTTCCTTAGGAAGGCACTGACTCCTTTAAATTGTGACTTATTAATACCTAATGATCTATAAAAACAAATTTGACTATGCCTTTTTGGCCACATTAGTTGATACATTTGTCTGATCTTGTCGCCCTTTTCAAAGGTTTTGGGAACTTCTTTAAAGTTGACACAGATTCTGTTAACTTGAATATGTGATTTATGGCAAACAATAATTCTTCGAACAAAAGGATAGCAAAAAACACCATATTTCTTAGCATAAGAATGGTGGTTGTTCTTCTAATTACATTGTTCACAACCCGTATTGTTCTCCATGGTTTAGGAGTTGTTGACTATGGAGTTTATAATGTTGTTTGTGGTTTCGTGGTTATGTTTGGATTTCTCAATACTTCAATGAGTAATGGAATTCAAAGATTCATGAATTATGAACTATCAAAAAATGGTATCCAATCTGCAAACAGAGTTTTTTGTAATGCAATATTTATACAAGCTTCACTTGCCTTTATTGTTGTCGTCATAGTCGAGCCAATAGGTATATGGTACCTAAATAATAAGATGGTAATACCAGAAGATAGATTATATGCTGCAGGCTGGATATTCCAATTTGCAGTATTGAACTTTGTTGTTGGTATTATGAAAGCTCCGTTTTCAGCGGCAGTAACCGCTCATGAACGCATGGATTTCTATGCAATTATGAGTATTCTAAAGGCTGTATTGGATTTGGCTATTGCTTTCATTATTATTAATATACAAACGGATAAATTAATAATCTATGGACTCCTGATGTCGTGCGTTTTTATAACAGACTTATTGATTTTTGTTTGTTATTGCAAAATGAATTTTGAAGAATGTCACTTGAGAAAGGCATTTGATGTTAATCTTTTTAAAAAGATGCTTGGCTTCTCTGGATGGAATTTGTTCGGTTCTTTAGCAGGAGTTGCAGAAAATCACGGTATAAACCTTATATTAAACTTCTTTTTTGGACCAGTTGTTAATGCGGCTCGAGGAATCGCTACACAGGTAAATGGTGGAATTAGTGCATTTGTATCTAATATTACTATGCCAGTAAGACCACAAGTTATCCATTCTTTTGCAGTCGGTAATTTAAAAAGGACGATGAATTTAACTTATACAATTAGTAAAATGAGTTGCTTTTTTCTTTTCATGTTGGCTATTCCAATTTCGCTGGAAATAGATTATGTTTTAAAAATATGGCTTGGAGATAATGTACCAGATTATGCGTCAATATTTACGATTTTGGTTCTTATGGATGCTATAGTTCACAATTTAAGTTCTGCTGCTTCAACAGTTGTACATGCATCAGGAATAATGCGGAATTATCAATTATGGGGTAGCTCATTTAAATTATTAGCGATACCAATCACAATTATTATTCTCAAGATATACGAGAGGCCAGAATTAGCATTACTTATTGTTTTGTTGTGTGACGTTTTCTCACATACTGCATGCTTATTCGTAATGAAGAGAATCGTGTCTCTCTCACTGAGAGAATATTTTTCGAAAGTCATTATCCCAATATTAATTGTATTAATTATTTCTTTATGCTTAATAACACCATTACACTGCTTTTTGTCTGAAGGTTTTGAAAGGTTGGTTATTGTTGCCATTTGTAGTATAGTTATAGTTTTCGGTGTATGTGTTTTATGCGGGTTTAATAGACAGGAAAAGGAAGTTGGATTACAATTGACAAAATCAATGTTGTATAAATTAAAACAAAATATATGAATATGACAAAATTTAAAAGGGTTATTTTGTATGGATCTGCCTTATTTTTACGCCCTTTCTTACCAATAAAAAAAGGACAGGTTGTCTTTTGGTCTCACGTTTGTACGCAATATAGTTGCAATCCTAAATATTTGTCGGAATATTTGCAGAAACATCATACTGATTCTTTTACTGTATTTTGGCTTCTAGATAGTAGAATAAAAAAGCCACATCCCAATGGAACTACTTTTGTCCCATTTCCTTCTTTTATGGCAATGATTATTCTTAACACCTCAGAGTTTGTTGTAACAAATTGGTTGACCACGCCACATTCTTTTTGTTGGAAAAAGTCCCCCAAACAGAAACTGATTATGACTTGGCATGCAAATATGTCATTGAAAAAAATAGAGGGTGATATAACACAAAGATTAACAACAGAATATGTTAAGGGCATAAAACGCAATTCCTCTTTTGTGGATCTTTTCCTCTCTGGTAGCAAATTTACAACAGACCAGATACGGAGGGCTTTTTTCTATGAAGGAGAAGTTCTCGAAAGTGGATACCCTCGCGATGATATCCTCTTTGACACTCATAAACATAAGTCAATACGTAACAAAGTATTATCGTATTATGGGGTTGATGAGCATAATATGGTAATTCTTTACGCACCAACTTTCAGAGATGATTATAGTTTAAAGTATTATAATATACAATGGGGAAATGTAACATCAGTTTTTTGTGAGAAATATGGTAAAAATGTTTCGGTTCTTATAAGATTGCATCCTAATTTTTTTGGAAAGAATATTGACATGTCATCCTTGTTCGAAGGACATAATTTATATGATGCTACAATGTATGAAGATATCCAAGAATTAATAATAAGTTCAGACATATTAGTGACAGATTATTCATCGTGTATGTTTGATTTTGCATTGTTGAGACGTCCTTGTTTTACATATGCAACCGATATTAGTGATTATAATAGAGGTTTTTACTTTGAATTAGAAGATCTTCCATTTCCTTTTTCCAAGACAAATGATGAATTAGAAAAGAGAATCAGGGAATTCGATAACAAAGAATATCAGATTAAACTTGAAAGATTTATTAAGAATAGTTGGGGGAATAGTGAAGAAGGACATGCCTCTGATTCTGTTACCAACTGGATGATACGTAATGGTGAGTAGTAATTTAGTACAACGAGCAAATGTTTAGTATTTTTCAGACAGAACAGACCTATGGGATGCTCATTTATAGCACAGTTTTTTATTGTCTAATGGCTATTCTTTTTTGGAAAGCCTGCATAAAAAAATATTGTCAATCAAACAAAAAGCATGATGTGTTTTTTGCTTTTCTATTTTTGATTTATTCAGTGACGGCTTGTTATAGTGGAGATTTTTGGCATTATAAGGCTATTGTTGATAGTTATGCTCCTTATATGCCTCATACTCTTGAGGACGTTTATTATTTGATAATGAGTTTAACGGGGGCAAACTATATGAGTTTTAGAATAGTGGTTTGGGGGCTTGCCCAAATTATAACGATGTTTATTTTTTATCGATTTGGATTAGATAGTTATAAAACACTATTTTTGCTTTTTTGTCTTTTTGTGTCAACATTTACATATGCTCGAGTTACATTGGCGATGTCTGTTTATTTTTTGGGGCTTGCATTGATTCTCATCCCAATTGAGAAAATTCCTTTTGTTAGTTATATTTGTGGAACACTATTGTTGTTTTTGTCTGTTTCTTTTCATGACAGTATGATAGCAGTAATAGTATTAACTCCTGCCATTTTTGTACCTTTAAATAAGAAATGGAATATCGCTCTTCTTGTTATTATGATTCCCATATTTGCATATCTATTAAAGACCCTTTTGTTTAATGTCGCCCAGTTTGTGAATGATGAAGAGATTATTAGGTCGGCTAATGGATATCTTGAGAAAGAACGAGAGATGGGCAGTTTTACGGCAAGGGTTCTTTATTGGTGGAATTTTATTTCATTCTTTCTTTGCTTTGCATATATAACAATGGTGATGATAAAGAACAGAAGGAATAAAATTAGGAAACATATTGTATGCCTTTATCGTCTCGTTGTTGCATTATTTATCTTTTCATGGAGTTGTTTTTTTATGGATTTGGATAATACTATTTTCTTTTATAGATATTTATTTATGACAATGATACCCTTAACAATCCTTTTTGCATTGATTAGGAGATTAGGCTATATTTCACAAAGGCATTTTTCAACGGTTGCAATGTTGGGGCTATCCCCTACATTAGCGGTTTTCTTATATAATCTATTTGTTCACTTTTCTCCAGTAAGATGAAATTATGAATCATCCTATCATTTCGGTGGTAATGTGTACATACAACACCGAGAAATATATTGCTGAAGCTATTGAAAGCGTGTTGGCACAGTCTTTCACGGACTTTGAGTTTATCATCTGGGATGACGGTTCTACGGACAGGACACGTTTCATTGTAGAATCTTTCAAGGATGAGCGTATCCGATATTTTTATCATGAAAATACAGGTTTGGGAATGGCATTGAAATTGGCTTGTGCAGAAGCTCAAGGGAAATACATTGCTCGTATGGACTCAGATGATGTTTGCCTTCCAGAACGCTTAGCTAAAGAAGTTGAATTCTTAGAAGAACATAAAGAGTATGTACTTGTATCTTCAGCAGTGTATTATATTGACGAAAAAGGGAATAACATTGGCAGGTCTTTCCCCTGTTCGGATGATAAGGTTCTGAAGAAGATTTTGCCGATTTCAAGCATGATAGTACATCCGATGGTGATGATGCATCGAAAAGCTTATGAAAGTGCAGGAGGTTATGTCCCTATTGTGAAGAGTCAGGATAGGGTTTTTTGGAGTCGTTTGGCAAAACAAGGTAAATTTCACAATATCATTAAACCATTAGGTCGTTATCGGATTTTGCAAAATTCGTTAAGCCATATTGAAAACCCATATAACAAGGTGTTATATGAATTGAGAAGAAAGATGATTCTTGACGATATTATTAAAGAATCGGATGTGGAATGGTATAACAATTTCTATCAATACAGTAAACAATTGTCAAAGAAACATTGTGATGAAAAGACTTTAAGAACAATGACGGTCGAAGAAAAAATATATAAGTATGTCTCCCCAATATTAGGTAAGGGCTTTATAGAGAAACTAATCGTTGGTTTAAAAAATTATATATATAAAGTTAAGTTGCACAATCAATATTTATAAAGACAATGAAAGCAGTTATTTTGGCAGCAGGTTTAGGTAGCCGTTTACGCCCTATAACCAATGAGGTACCCAAATGTATGGTGCCTGTGAATGGAATACGAATTATTGACAAGCAGATTGATAACCTGCTTCAAAATGAAGTGACAGAGATTTATGTAGTAGATGGCTACAAGGCAGAAATACTTGCAGATCATCTTAAACAAATCTACCCTCAGGTGTATATCGTTTCAAATCCTCGTTATGCAGAGACGAACAACATGTATTCTCTTTATCTAACAGCACAGTTTGTTAAAGGAGAAGAGTTTTTGTTGATGAATTCTGATGTATATTATGATGCCAATGTCATTGAGGGGTTACTGCAAGGTAAGAATCAAAGCAAGATTGCGTGCGACCGCTCTGGGTATATGGAGGAATCCATGAAGATAACCTTGGATGGTGATCTAATTAATCATATCAGTAAGAAAATTACACCAGAGGAGCATTATGCAGTTTCAATTGATGTATATCGAATCTCTTCAGATGATTCAAATACTCTCTTTAAAGAGGTTGAAGATACAATTCTCAAGAAAAAAGATGAAAATTCATGGACAGAGGTTGCTCTCGATAATATCTTCAAGGATACTAATTTTAAGCCTTATGTCATAGAAGGTCGTTGGTTCGAGATCGATAACCACGAAGACCTTCATAAGGCAGAGGAAATCTTCAAAGGCGACAAGTTATGCAAGATTTAAAATCCATTCAGCTTTTTATGCTGGATATGGACGGAACCATATACAATGAGGATACGCTTATACCAGGTGCATTAGAATTCTTTGAACTACTTAACAGGCAGGGCAAAGATTATGTCTTTATGACAAATAACTCCTCAAAAGGAAAAGCATCTTATGTTGAAAAACTTAATAGGCTCGGAATTAAGGCGACGGAACGTAATATCGCTTCTTCGGTTAATGCTACGGTGATGTACCTAAATGAACACAAACCTGGAGCTAAACTATATTTGGTTGGAACTGACTCGCTAAAATCAGAGTTGATAGAAGATGGCTTTGATATTGTGCCCATTGATTATAGAGACAATGATATTGACTTTGTTTTACTTGGATTTGATACAGAGTTGAATTATGATAAGGTACGTGGAGCGAGCTATTATGTAAGCAGAAATTATCCATATATTGCTACAAACTGTGATTTGAAATGCCCCGTTCTCGATAACAAGTTTATTCCAGACTGTGGAGCTATAGCGAGAATGATAGAGTTGGCGACAGACAGAATTCCTCTTTTCTTGGGTAAACCTGAGCGTACAATGGTTGACGCTGTTTCTAAAGAGTGGAATATGCCGATAGAAAGAATTGCATGTGTTGGAGATAGACTATATACAGATATAGCGGTTGGCATTAATGCAGGTGCTTGTTCTATTTGTGTCCTAACAGGAGAGGCTACGAGGGATGAGATAGAACGTTCTGAATTCAAACCAGACTATTGTTTTGATACTATTAAGGAATTATTTGATGCAATAAAAATATAATCTCATGTTTTATCGTGAATTTAAGTCACCGGCTATAATCAAGACGGGAAATAATATAATAGGGAGAATAGATGAATTGCTTAAATCAGCACACCTGTTCTTTCCAAAGAAAATTTTGATAACACAAGAATACCTATATGATATATATAGAGAAGAATTGGTTAAAAATGATTTTGTAGAGATTATTTTCGTAAAGGGTGGAAATGTTGAAGAAGCCCCATATGTGATAAAACAGATTGACAGCACGGATGCATTGATACTAGCTTTTGGTGGTGGAAGCGTGCTTGATATAGTGAAATACTGTGCGTCAAAATGTGACGAACCTTATATTACTGTACCATCTACTCTTAGTAATGATGCTGTATATTCTTGTGTATCTCGTCTGACATGCAATGGCAAGAAAACCAGCTATGGAGTTCAGCCTCCTATTGGCATTATTGTTGATTTAGAAGTGATAAAGAAATCGCCTCGCGCCCTAGTCTTGGCTGGAGTAGCAGATTTAGTCTCAAATCTTTCGGCACTGAAGGATTGGAAATTGTCTTACAAGGTCAATGGAGAACCGATAAATGAGTTAGCATACATGCTCTCAAAAGAATCTGTAATGCCTCTATTCAATTATCATACAGCAGATGATTTGATGACGGATGAATTTCTTTTTGATTTGACTAATGGTTTAATTACATCGGGTTTGTCAATGATTGTATGTGGTACAACAAGAGTAACTAGTGGAGCAGAGCATCTAATCAGCCATGCAATTGATGAATTTTTTCCAGAACGTTCAACAATTCATGGACTACAGGTAGGATGGGCCCATTTGATAGTTGAAAGGGATATTCGCAAAGATATGGATATGTATAATAAACTTTATACATTCTTTAAGAATATTGGGCTTTTAGAGACAATTAATCAAAATGTTAAATTTACAGATAGCGATTTTAGGCCATTAATTCCTTATGCCAAAAAAATGAGAAATCGTTTTACAATATTCAATGTTGAATTTTAAATTACTATAAAGATGATAAGAAAAATCGTCTCTGCTATAGCTAGTTACATTCCAACAACGAATATTATTGTTTTTAATAGTGTTCCAGACTGTTCAGATAATGCATATGCCATATGTAAATTTTTTAGCTCGACAAAAGGTACAAAGGAATATAGAATGGTTTGGCTTGTTGGAGATTATGGGAAAAAGGACGAACTTTTGACTAGCCTTACTAATGATGGTATAAAGGCTCTGGTTATAAAGAAAGTTTCCCTTATGGGTATATGGATGTTTATTCGTGCTCGATATGTATTTGTTACTCATGGGCTTTTTGACGGAATTAAACTTCATCAACATAATGATAAAGTAATTTGCCTATGGCATGGGATGCCTTTGAAAACTCTTGGTGCAAGTGAAGAAAGAGGAATTCCATGCTCAACAAATTTCAATTATACAATAGCTACTAGCATACCCTATCAGAAAATTATGGCCGAAGCTTTTGCAACAACCATTGATCGGGTCTTAGTTACGGGGCTACCGCGTAATGACATGTTGTTTGAAAAAACGGATTGGTTTGAATTGGTAGGTATTGATCGAAGTAAATATTCTAAGATTGGCATATGGATGCCAACATATAGAAAAGCCATCAAAGGTGATATTAGAATAGATGGAGAATATAACGAACATGCTGTCTCTTTTCTTGAAGAAGAGGATATGAGACAATTAGATGATATGTTAGAAGAATCAAACACATTGCTCATTTTGAAAATTCACCAGATGGATGCTTTACAGAATGCTAATTTCGAATCTTTCAAAAATATTGTAGTTATAAAGCCTCAAGATTTTTTTTCTCAATTATATCCATTGCTTGGAACTTGCGACTTCCTTCTTACTGATTATAGTTCTGTTTTCATAGATTATCAAATACTACATAGACCAATTGGCTTTGTTATGAATGATGTTGATTCCTACAAAAACTCGCGAGGTTTTTATTTTAAAGATCTTGAAAAAGTTTTGCCGGGGCCAATACTTGATAATTTCGAAAAATTAGTAAGCTTTATTCGAGCCCCCTACATCGTTAATAGTACCATAGAGTTGAATGAATACTATGACAGCAAATCCTCCCAGAGGATATGTGAGAAACTTAACATAATATAAGTATAAAGATTTTATTAAATGACAAGGTTGATAATATTTTGTAGACCAATGTGTCAACAGCTAATTTTGGAAACATTGATAGGATTACAGATTTGCTTAATCAAAAGGTAAATAACTCGATTTTTTGTATTTGTAGCATATAAATACGAGATATAGACAAAAAAGAGATTCTTCATGGATACAAAGAATAGAAAGGAATGGCTTGATTCATTGCGAGGCGTAGCAATGCTATTGGTTGTATATGGGCATTCTGTTCACGGATGGACAGACTACTTTGTTTTTTCTAGCCCAATAAAAATGCCGCTTTTTTTCGCAATATCAGGTTATTTATTCAAACCGCGTGGAGGCGATCAGAAAATGTTTTATAAAAGCATCTTTCTTAAGCTGATAGTTCCTTGGATAGTTTTTGGAATGTTTCCTTATACAAATCCTGAACGGATTGTTGACTTGATTTCAGGAAAAATTACGTGGTTCTTGCCATGCCTAATTATTGGTGAAATCATATGGTTTTACATTCACAAATTTTCAAAAAAAGATTTTCACCTTTTGCTTTATGGTTTATTAGCCTGTATTTTCGGTTTTATATTAAACCATTTTAAGTTGTTTCATTTCGCCATGGTTGACAATGCTTTTATTGTCCAAATATTCTTTGTGCTGGGCTACTTTATAAGGAAATACGAATTGAAATGTCTTGAAAGGAATCAATATTTGCTTTCTATATTATCCCTAACCTATTTGATATTAGGAATTGTATCTTTATTGTTTTTTCAAGGGCAATCTCTTGATGTACACCATAATAGATATTACAACATCCCAATCTGTGCTATAATGATTGTTGCAGGATGTATAATACTTTTTAATATATTCCGTGAGTTTAATATTTCTTCAAAATGGTTAGTTTTTATCGGGCAGAATACAATGGTAATCTATTTAGTACATATACGTTTTTTCAAATTATTTGATCTTTTATTAGATTTTTTTAAAATAGATTTGGGATTACCATTACAACTTCAAGGTTTATTGATAACCATATTTGCATGTATCTCATGTTGTATTCTCGCTTGCTTTATAAATAAATATTTACCGGAAATAGTTGGAAAAAAAAGATAATCATTATTTTGGGTATGCTGATTAATAATTTACAGTTAAAATACTAATGAAACCTTATAAATAAATACAGAAAATAATATCGTTAAATTTGTTGTAATATTGCGACTACTTTGACTACTGAAAGAATAAGTAAACTATTGAAATTCTAGAGATATTATGCGCATAAAATACATAGATGTCCTAAAGGCGTTTGCCATCATCATGGTGGTGTTGTACCATGCTGGTGTGATGACATACGGCTATCTTGGTGTGGATCTGTTCCTAGTGTTTGCTGGATACTTGACTACCAAGAGCTTATCAAAGAAATTACTGCTCGGCAGCAATCTAGGGGGGGCATTTTCTGAAGGAAGAAGTAAGAAGGAAGATGGAAGAATTGGTTGGCGTAAGTATCTCGAGTTTGAGATTAGTCGGGTTATACGTTTGTTGCCTCCGCTGTTGGTGGCTGGAATGGCATGTATGGCTTTGGGCTATTGGGCTATGCTGCCTGATGACTATGAAAACCTGAGTCAGAGCGTGATAGCCACAAACTTCTTTGGAAACAACATCCTTGCTGCCATTACAACCAAGAACTACTGGGATGTGGTGAATGAATATAAGCCACTGATGCATACATGGTATGTGGGTATCATAATGCAATTCTACATCGTTTATCCTATCTTGTTCTATCTAGCAAACCTGGATAAGAAGAATCCGAAATGCACATTGTTGACAATGGTAGGGGTTTTGGCAGTAATTTCTCTGCTTACATACTTTGGAACGACAGAAACAGCTCCTCGTTTTTACTATCTGCCATCACGTTTCTTCGAGTTTGCTGTGGGCGGTATCTGTGCATTGGTTTATAAGCCGCAAGAGGATAAGCCGTTTGGCAAGTGGTTCGTTAATGTATGCTATGTGCTGCTTCTTGTGTTGATGGCTGTCAATGTCGCGACGATACCCGATATGGTTCGACTTGTGGCTGTTGTAGCATTGTCATGTGTGCTGCTTTGCTCACAAGATGTATTAGCGAATAAGGTGACGGGCAATGCTGTGTTAGCGAAGATAGGCGCTGCAAGTTACAGCATATTTATCTGGCATCAGATATTGTTGGCCTTCTGCCGTTATACGTGGACAAGTAATTTTACTATTGAAGTGTATGCTGTGCTGCTGGTTGCAACTGCTGTGCTTTCATGGTTGTCATATCGCTTTGTTGAACAGGGCGTGACTAAGGCATTGAAGTCGAAGAAAGGCACGGCCTGGTTTCATATGGCAACAGCAGTGGTGTTGATTGCTTTGTCATCTTTTGCTGGCTATATTTACCTAAATGCAGGCATTGTGAGGGATGTCCCAGAATTGTATGTCAGCAAAAAGGAGTCGCTTCGCATGAATCACAAGGCATACAATGATAAGATATACAAGCTTGACAAGCCGTTTGAAACAGATAAGCGGCACTGGTTGGTGATAGGTAACAGTTTCGGACGTGACTTTGCAAACCTGATCTTAGAAAGTGAAGTGGCTGACAGCATTGAACTTTCGTATATCTATTCTGATGATTTTGCCAAGCCAGAGAAGGCTGAACGTTATGCTAATGCTGACAGAATATTCCTATCATCGCTCGGAACTAACGAAGAATTGGTGTCAAGAGTGGAAGCAGTTTGTAGTGCCAATGACTTCCCCCCAGAAAAGTTGGTTATTGTAGGTACAAAGAATTTTGGCGAAAGCAATGGACAGTTCTACGTGAAGCGAGGCAGGAAGGATTACTTTGAGCAACGCACTAAAATGGAGCCTGGGTATTTTGAACGTAACGAGAGCATGAAAGCGCATTACGGCAATCGTTATTTGGATTTGATAGGACTAGTTATTGATGAAAACAGAACGATGCCTGTCTTTACACCAGACAATAAATTTATCAGCCAAGACTGTCGTCATTTCAGTAAGGGAGGGGCGCAGTGGTTTGCAAAAATGATAAAATGGGATAGGTTTTATTAAGAAGAGTTTACGTATGAAAAGAAATAAAAGTATTATTCAGGTAAATGTAACTGCAAACAGCGGCAGTACAGGCCGTATAGCAGAACAAATAAATCAATTGGCACAAAACTATGGATGGGTGACGTATTTAGCTTATGGACGTGATATGCAACCCTGTAAAAGTCAACTCATTCATGTAGGAAATAAATGGAACGTATATGAACATTATTTTGAATCGCGTTTTTTTGACAATGAAGGTTTGGCAAGCAGAAACGCAACTCGCACATTTCTTCGTAAGATAGAGGAGATAAAACCAGATATTATCCATCTACATAACATTCACGATCATTGGTTAAATTATGATTTGCTATTTAGTTATCTCAATTCAACAGATATCAAAGTGGTTTGGACTCTTCATGACCCTTGGGCGTTTAACGACTGTGGCCATTTTTCTTTAGTCAATTGTTTTCGTTGGCGTGATGGAGGATGCACAAATGGCTGTCCAAGGAAAAAAGAGAATAAGATTCGTTGTCTATTTGAGAAAACAGAAATACGTTTCAATAGAAAACAGGAACTTCTGCTCGCAAATAAGAACTTAACAATAGTTCCTAACAGCATCTGGATGGAAACTATGGCAAAACAAAGTTATCTAAAAGAATGTAGGATGGTAACTATTTTAAATGGTATTGATATAGAGGCTTTTAAGCCTCACCATAATAGAGACATTCTTAAAAAGTATGGTTTAGATGGTGTTAATTATGTTGTAGGTGTTGCAAGTGTATGGTATAACAATAAAGGGATAAATGATTACATAAAATTAGCTCATCAAATTGGGAATCATATAAAGGTCGTTTTAGTAGGAAATGGTCTTAATGGTAAGGAATTACATAGACATGGTATCATGATTGTTCCTCGAACAGAAAATATTGAAGAATTAGCAGCAATCTATACAAGTTCAAAGGTAGTACTTAATCTTAGTTATCAAGAATCTTTTGGCTTAACATCAGTGGAGGGTTATGGATGTGGTAAACCAACTATTGTGTTTAATTGTACGGCAAGTCCTGAATTAGTAGAAGTTGGAAAAACAGGGTTCGTTGTTGAAGCTGGAGACACGTCAGGTCTTGTACAGGCAATTGATAAAATTCTAGAAATGGATCAAGAAAAGCTGTCAAAAGAATGCAGACAGAGAGCAATTGAGTTTTATGACAAGAATAATTCATACAAAAAGTATTTAGAATTATATGAGTCATTGATAAAATTGTAGGACTCTTTGGCCAAAGACGTGCATTCCTAAATGAAGCGGAAAGCAATGAAAGAAAATCACTTGTAGGCGATGGAGTTAGGTACATTTGGTTAGAAAAGATATTATCAAATACAAAATAAATGAATATAAAATAATGAAGCAGATAATACAAGATTTGAAATCTGGTGCTACGATATTGGAAGAGGTACCGGCACCTATGGTGAAGAGTGGATATGTGTTGATTCGTACGACGCGATCATTGGTGTCATTGGGTACGGAAAGAATGTTGGTGGAGTTTGGTAAGGCGAACTTGATTGACAAGGCACGGCAGCAGCCGGACAAGGTGAAGCAGGTGCTGGACAAGATCAAGACGGACGGACTGCAACCGACGTTGGAGGCGGTGTTTAACAAGCTTGGCCAGCCGCTACCGTTAGGATATTGCAACGTGGGTCGGGTGATCGCCGTAGGACGTGGCGTGACGGAATTCCAAGTGGGCGACCGTGTGGCTTCGAACGGTAACCATGCCGAGGTGGTGTGCGTGCCGCAGAACTTGGTGGCTAAGATTCCCGATAGTGTGAGCGATGATGAAGCCGCTTTCACGGTCATTGGATCGATAGCACTGCAGGGCATCCGTAACCTGAATCCACAGTTAGGTGAGACCATCGTCGTTGTGGGCTTAGGACTGATTGGCCTGGTGGCTGCTCAGTTGCTGAAGGCGAACGGTTGCAACGTGATAGGTACGGACTTTGACCAACAGAAGGTGGACATGGCCAACGGCTTTGGTGTGACAGCCATCAATCCTGGGAAAGGTGTGGATCCCGTGAAGTTCGTGGAGGACTACACCAATGACATCGGTGCTGACGGCGTGTTGATTACGGCATCTGCCAAGACGGACGAGGTGATTCATCAGGCATGTCTGATGAGCAGGAAGAGAGGAAGAATTGTGCTGGTGGGCGTGATAGGCCTGAACATGCGCAGGGATGACTTCTATAAGAAGGAACTGACATTCCAGGTGAGCTGCTCGTACGGTGCAGGAAGGTATGACGAGGAGTATGAGAACAAGGGTCATGACTATCCGATTGGGTACGTAAGATGGACGGAAAAACGAAACTTCCAGGCGATACTCGGGGCAATTGCGAACGGTGGATTGGACGTGAAGAGCCTAATATCCGAAATAGTAGATTTGCAGGATTATTTGCAGATATACGGGGATATGAGGAAGAAGGGATCGATTGCATCGATACTAAAATACCCGGAAAGTAATAGAACCACAGATTTCACAGATTACACGGATAAGAACGACGCTGTCGTTAGATGCTTCGAGGCAGCGGCTGGAACGGGAAAGATGGGTATCATCGGAGCAGGGAACTATACGGGATCGACGGTGGTGCCGTGTCTGAAGAAGGCGGGAGCAAAGGTGAAGTATATCGCCAGTGCTGGAGGCCTGAGCGCGAAGATCATGGCGAAGAAGGCCGAGGCAGAAATGGCGACGAGTGACTATAAGGAGATACTGAAAGACCCGGAGGTGGGACTGGTGATTATCACCACGAGACATAATCTGCACGCGCAGATGGTAAAGGAGGTGCTGGAGGCTGGCAAGAGCGTGTTTGTGGAGAAACCGCTGTGCCTGAAACAGGAAGAACTCTCAGAGATTATGGAGGCCTACCAGAAGGCACTAAAGGGCGTGACGCTGACAGTGGGGTATAACAGAAGGTTCTCGCCGTTTGCCGTGAAACTTAAGCAAATGGTGGGCGACGGACCGAAAAATATCATTGCGACGATGAATGCAGGTGCAATTCCACCGGAAGTGTGGGTGCATGATATGGAAATTGGTGGTGGCCGTATCTTGGGTGAGGCCTGTCACTTTATTGACTTGTGCTCGTATCTGGCAGGCAGCAAGGTGAAGGCGGTTTGTATGAATGCCATGGGTGAGAACCCTCAGGAGAATACGGACAATGCCAGCATCCTGCTGAAGTATGAGAATGGCACGAATGCGGTAATCAATTATTTCGCCAATGGCTCGAAGGCTTACCAGAAGGAGCGTGTAGAGGTGTTCTCGCAGGAGCGGGTGTTTATCCTCGACAATTGGCGCAAACTGGAAGGCTTTGGCGCCAAGGGATTCTCGAAGATGAAGGGCGGTATGGACAAAGGTCAGAAGGATGAGTTCAGGATGCTGAATGAAAGGCTGCAGAATGGCGGTGAGAGCCTGATACCGTTTGAATCGATTGTCAACACCACGAAAGCTTCGTTTGCCTGTATCCAGAGCCTGAAAGAGAACCGCTGGGTAGAATTATGATTCATTTCTTCGAACTGCTGCAAGTGGCACTTGGAACCCGCGACAAACTATCGCGGGATCCAAATTCTAAGCAGTGGGAGGGAATGTTGAACGAGTCTGATAGGCAGACCATAACGGGGGTGATGTTGGATGGAATTGAACGATTACCACAGGAGCAGCGACCTCCGATAGATACATTGCTAGAATGGATAGGAGTGGTTCAGATTATTGAAAAGCAAAGCAAAGTAATGAACCAACGCTCTGCGGAGGTAATCAGGATGTTTGAAGATGCTGGTTTCGAAGCATGTGTACTCAAAGGACAGGGAAATGCTCTGATGTATCCTGTACCTGAGAGGAGACAACCTGGGGATATTGATGTTTGGGTACGTCCGAAAGGGCCGACGGGAAACACTGATACCGCTTATAATACTCCGACAGACGCAAAACGATATTTTGAGAGAAATAGAAAGGAGATTTTGAAATATGTGTTAGGGAGGACACCTGGTGTAAAGGTGAAAGAACACCATGTGGACTATTCTGTGTATAAGGATACGGAAGTGGAAGTGCATTTCTTTCCTATGTATCTGAAGAATCCGTTTGTCATGCGCAAGCTTCTGCATCTCTTTTATATTGAGGCTGATGAACAGTTTACGAATGAGGTAAGGACGGCAGCTGATGAGCGGCTAATAGTGCCTACGGTTCGTTTTAATGTGATATTCCAAATGGTGCATGTTTATCTGCACTATCTCAATCAGGGAATAGGACTGAGGCATATCGTTGACTATTTCTATGTGCTGCGCATGTTTTTTCTTGAACACGAATTATCACCAATTGACCACAAATCTTCCATTAATAAGATGTTGAAAGAACTGCATTTAGAAAGGTTCTCGGCTGCAATGATGTGGATATTGAAGGAACGGCTTGGGATGCCAGAGGAATGGATGATTTGCGAGGCAGATGCTCAGGAGGGCCGTAGGGTGCTGAAGGAGGTGATGCAGATGGGGAACTTCGGACAATATGACGAGCGGATATCGAAAAAGCTTGTGAGGGGCGTGAAGTACAATTGGGAGAAAGTGAAAAGGCAGGTAAGACTGGTGAGATTGTACCCACAGGAAGTATTGTGGGATCCGTGGTGGAGATTGGAAACGATATAGGCTTCGTGTCGAGTGAGCGAGATATGAAGCAAGACGTTGTACTTCCGCAGCAGTGTAATTAATTATGGGGAAAGATGTCGGTTTTTACATGGTTTCCAGGAAACTGGAGGCAGGTCGTTTTTGGAAAATCTGGCAGATAATCTCGCTATCATATATAATAAAGGTAGACGTCCAGACCTCAAAACTGGGCAATAATGATACAAGATATGGCAAAGATGGTGCATAAGAGCAGAGTGAATCTGTCCACGAAGATGAGCCTTTCGCAGACAGCCTCTGTCAATTACCTGTTTGCCAAACAATGGAGGGTGGTGCTCTTGCAGGCTTGATGATCCTTGTGATGATGCGCTGACAGTTACAGTCCTTACAGACCCCGATGTCCCAGCCCTTCTCAATACAGATTTCAAGATATGATTTCTTCTTCCTCACCTTCGGTACAGGCGGCACACTCAGCTGCTGCTGGATGCTGCGGAGTGTCTCGCGGTTGCAGGGAGAGAGGAATCCATAGTGGCGGATCCTGACAAACCTGTCAGGGAGTATGTGCTGGGAGAGCAGGTTCAGGAAGGAGTCAATCTCCATGGTCATGACCCCATGCTTGCCGCCACTTCTGTAATTCTTGTAGTCATAGGAAATCTTAGTGTCAGCCACATCCAGAATCCTGGAATTAGTGATAGCCACACGATAGGCATAGCGTCCGATGTACTCAAGAACCTGGTTGACTCCCTTGGCAGGGGGCTTAGAATTGATGACCCAATCTTCAGCAAAGCACTGCTTGCGTATAGCCTGTTCAATGATGATGCCGTCTTCCTTGAGCCTCCTGGTGAGCAGTGACATGAATCTGCCACGGAATTTGCGGCTCATCGCAGCCACAGGAAAAAGGAAGTCGCTATTTTTACAGCCCTTGAGATGATGCCAAACACCCTGTTTATCCACTCCACCTCCAGGCACAATGCAGTGAATGTGCGGATGGTAGAACAGATTCGATCCCCACGTATGGAGAATAGCAGTCATACCGATGAGCATGCCCTCGTTCTCGGCAAAAGCCTTGACGGTAGCCCATGCAGCCTTGAACATGCAGTCGTAGAAGATACCCTGATGAGCCATCGCGATAGGATGCAGGCATGCCGGCAGCGTGAAGACGACATGGAAGTACTTGGCAGGGATGATCTCTTCCCTGCGGCAGTTAATCCACTCCTCGCGCTCCTTGTTCTGACATTTGGGACAATGGCGGTCCCGGCAGCTGTTATAGCTGATATGCATATCCCCGCATTCGGGGCAGACCTCCACATGCCCTCCAAGGGCACTGGTCCTGCACTGGGCCATGTGGGCGAAAGCCCTTCTGACAGGTGCTACGACGCTATGCTTACCAAGGAACTCCCCTCCATGACAGCGGATGATCTCTCCGATGTCGAAGCGCGTCCTCATCGCTTGGGCGGGAAGATGGTGTCAATCAGTCGGACATGCTTCTGCGGTTCAATGTCGGCCACGTGAAGATATATCATAGTAGTCGTCAGACGGGCATGACCGAGGCGTTTCTGTACATCCAGAATGTTCTCCCCATTCTCCAGGAGATGTGAAGCCGAACTATGTCTCAGGGCATGAATCGTGATAGAGCGGTCGAGACAGGCCTTCATAAGCGCATTCTTAAGAATGACACGGACGTAGCCCGGTTTAATGGGCTGAGGATCCACTCCACAGCCATGGGTCTTGAAGACGAAGTCGTTACTAGGGTATCTTTTCCTGAAGATGCGCAGCAGAATGAGCAACTGGCTTGAAATGGCCACACAACGGTCTTTCATTCCCTTGCCCTGGTAGATGAATAGCTGCTGACGGTCAAAACTGATGTCATCCCACCTGAGGCTGCAGGCCTCGCTAACCCTGAGAGAGCAATCATAGATAGTCGCGAGCAAAGCCTTGTCATACAAGTCACAGAGATGGATAAGACGAGCAACCTGATCTTGAGAAAGTACACGTGGAAGCCTTTTGGCTTTGCGGACTCTTGGCAGAACGATCCCTTTGGGTTCTTTGAGCCCCATGTACTTGTAATAGTCCTTTAATCCGAAAATGGTATGCTTATAATAAGAGATACTGTAGCGATTCCTGCTCAGGAGCATCGACAGGTAATTGTCAATGTCTTCCTGTGTGAAATCGTCAGGAAGTTTCTTGAGATACAGTACCGCCTGAGCAATTTTCAGACGGTAATGATAGATACTTCCGTCAGCATATTGAGCCAAACGGAGTTTCTTTGTAAAAAGCGAAATTCGCTCTGCGAATCTCGGCACGGCCTCAATGGCCTTGTCTAAATAGGTATTTGACATTGAAATTCCCGGTGCAGGGGAATAATGAACGGGTTTGTGAGAGGGCCGTCAGCTCCTGCACCTTAATAGAATAACGAGAATTGATAGAAAATATTGGAGGGAAGCTCAATCCGCAAGGCTCTTTAGCTTTTTCTCCGCTGAGAAAATTAGTACAACTAATTTCCACAAATTTACCACAAATTATCATCAATGAATATCGGATTAATTATCAGGACGGTGAGGCATCTGAAAATAACGCAGGTGGTTCACCAAATACTATATCGTCTTCACAAACATAAGTACGTGGCAATGGAGGCTCCACTCGTCGGTGAGAGACCTGCTGGCTTCAAGACTGAGCCGATAGCGAGATGGACATGCATAGAGGGGAAGGTCTTCACCTTTCTGAATCTAAAGCATGAGTTCGCAGGGTGGAACTTCACGGAGAACGGGATGCTGTGGGCATACAACCAGAACTATATGGACTGGCTGAACCAGGAGAGAATCAGCAAGGAGGACTGTTGCTACTGGATAGACAGGTTTATTGGGGAACTGCCACAGAATAGGATAGGACTCGACCCTTATCCGATTGCACTGAGGAGCATTAACTGGGTGAAGGTGCTGATGAGGTGGCCGGAGTGCGCTACGAAGGAGAGAAGGGACTCTCTGTATTCGCAGGTGAGGTTGCTGGAGAGGAGACTGGAGTATCATCTGCTGGCGAATCATCTGCTGGAGGATGCGTACGCGCTGTATATAGGAGCGGCGTACTTTGGTGACAAACGGCTATTGAAGAAGTCGAAGAAACTATTGTCAGGCCAGTTGGAAGAGCAGGTGCTGCCTGATGGAGGACACTATGAGCAGAGTGTGATGTATCACTGCATACTGCTGGACAGACTCTTGGATTGTATCAATATCGGTGAGCGCTGTGCTGTGAACAGCGTAGAATTGAGGGAATATGCTAAAAGAATGGTGGGATGGCTGAAAAGTATGTGCTATAAAGACGGCTCATTCCCATTTTTCAATGATGCAGCTGAGGGAATAGCGCCAAAGCCAAAGGATATTATCGGTTATGCCCAGAGACTGGGTATCGAGAATGGGGCGACGGTGATTGGTGCTTCGGGATATCGGAAGATGAATAACGCCCGGATGGAGGCTTTCGTGGATGTCGGCAATATCACGGCAACGTATCAGCCGGGACATACGCATGCTGATACGTTTAACTTCGAACTTCGTATAGACGGTCGGCCTTTCGTGGTGGATACGGGCATCTCGACGTATAACAAGACGGAAAGACGGCAGTATGAGCGGGGAACCATGGCGCATAATTGTGTGGTGGTGGACTCTCAAAATAGCTCAGAAGTATGGGGCGGATTCCGAGTCGGTCGAAGGGCGACGACTCAATTGATAATGGACAATGGACAATGGATAATTGAGGCGGTGCATGATGGGTACGGAAAGACGTGCAGGAGAAGGCTTGAGATGAAGGAGGAGGCGTTTGTCGTGGAGGACTGGTATGACGGAGAGGCAGTGAGCTATATCCATTTAGCAGAGGGTGCTGATGAGAAACGTATCGCGGTAGAGGGAGCTACGAGTATAGAAATCAAGGAGGAAAGATTTTCAACTGAATATAATCGCTTCAGGCCATGTAAGGTAATGGCGATACACTTCAATGGGAAACTGAGATATACTTTTTCATAAACGAATTTTACGAATTACACGAATAATGAGAGTTTTATTGGTAGCAGAGAGATATTGGCCAGAGGTTGGGGCAGCGCCCTCGCGTCTGGCCAATATGGCCGAAGGGCTGAAGCGACAAGGCTGTGAGGTGGATGTGCTGACAAGTCTGCCGAACTATCCGAAAGGCGAGATCTTTGACGGATATCGGGGATGTGTGTCGAAGCATGAAGTGCGTAATGGCGTGAATGTGTTCCGCTATTGGATCTACGCGACGGTGAGTAGGAACGCTGTGGCACGGGTGCTGAACATGTTCAGCTTTGCTGTGATGATATGGCTGTTTGCCTTTAAGTACCGACGGATCAAGGGCTATGACTGCGTGATTATCCAGACACCGACATTGGTGGTGGCGGCAAGCGCCATGCGTCTGTTCAAGGGCCTGTATGGTAAGAAGTGCGTGCTGAATGTGAGTGACATCTGGCCGCTGACGGCGGTGGACATGGGGGCTATCACCCGAGAATGCCGGAGCTACAGGTTTATGGAAAAACTGGAGAAGTATCTGTATCGGAAGGCTGACGGGGTGCTGGGGCAATCAGAAGAAATTCTTAATCACGTGGCAGCGAAGATAGCCGCAGAAAGCTCTTTCTCGACAACGAATTATACGAATTTCACGAATTTGGATCCGGACTCAGAAGAGGTGTTAGGATCGAAGATGTGGCAGGAGGATAAGCGGCTGTTTTTGTATCGGAACCTGCAGACATATCAGATGGACTGCGACCATAAGTCGAAGGGAACCGTGTTGAAAATGGTATTCAGCGGCATGTTAGGCGTGGCTCAGGATGTCGCAGGCATCGTGAAGAACGTGCCGTGGAAAGAGTTAGGCGTGGAGTTCCATATCTTTGGCGGTGGCAAACAGTATGATGAGATTGTTTCGTGGTGTAAAGAGCATCCTGATGGTGGCGTGACTGCACATGGTTTCGTCCCGAAAGAAGAGATAGCTGGACGGTTGTCATCCATGGACGCCAGCATCGTGCCACTGGCCACTCGCATACGAGGCGCATTCCCCTCGAAGGTGTTTGATATACTGCCACAGGGACTGCCAATACTCTTCTGCGGTGGCGGTGAGGGTGCGCAATTCATTTCATCGCATGAAGTAGGCTATACATCTACTCCCGGTGACTATGCTGCCTTGACAGAAAACATCAAGAAACTGCGGGATATGTCTCCCGCAGCCTATGAGTCCATGTCTGCCCGCTGTATCACCCTGAGCAAGCAGGAACTGGATTTTGAGAAACAGATGAAGGCTTGCCATGAATGGCTGGGGGATAGCAGGAGCCCGAGCTTGATATGAGAAGGAAGCATATTGTCTTACTATTGCTGATAGCGTATGTTGCCGTCTTTTTCTCATTGGCTGTGCTTTTTCGTGAGTCTTCAGACAAGTGTACCATTCGGCTATATTTGTTCAAGGATATTTTTGAACCAGGTCCCGAGGGTTACAAAGACCTTATTCTGAATATTGTCTGCTTTATCCCTGTGGGGCTGTTAGTCGGGCTGCTTCTCGAAAAACACAGGTTGACGAAAGCTTTGCTCGTGGGATTGTTGGTCAGTCTGACGATAGAGTTCTCCCAGCTGATCTGGCACAGGGGCGTGTTTGATGTCAATGACTTGTTCAATAATGCGATGGGCGCACTGATCGGAGGAGTAATAGCGGTCGGGGTGATTAATGGAACACAGAGACACAAAGACGCAAAGGATAATTCATTAAGACAGATTGAGGGAAACGAATTTGTATAATTACCATAATTTGATCCACAAATAATTGTGGATTAAGGAGGGAAACGAATACGCATAATTACCATAATTTGATCCACAAATAAATTGTAGATATGGACAAGAATGTGATTTCATTGGAAGAACACGGAAATGACGGAAAGAGCGTGTTTCTCTATTATGATGCCATGGCCGGGGTGTACCTGGCCTATGGCTTGTCGGCTTACTATACGACGATGGTGACGGATCCGTATATGTCGTATTCGGAGGAGATGGAAATGCCGGTG
>JAEEGL013942684.1_pt1 | contig 23810 bp, 24 predicted proteins | sample 9134231 | NCBI WGS metagenome assembly JAEEGL01 (sample SAMN16246548, study PRJNA631951) | gut metagenome | biome: gut microbiome; feature: rumen; material: fiber-attached | host: Bos | place: Iran: Karaj | collected 2018-10 | reverse complement strand
TAAGTCCTCAAATCCTGCAATGTCTGAAGAAGCTTCTACAGCCATGCTCTGATTTGCATCATAGTATCCATCTGAGAAAATCCAGCCTGATTCTTTTCTCTCATCTGTAATTGAAGCACCTGCAATAAGACCGTCTGCCTGGCCAGCCTGACAAGCAGCGATTGCTGCGTCCCAACCAAGAGACTGAACCTCGTACTTGAAGCCCTGATCCTTTGCTACTGCATCAAGAATATCCATATCGATACCAACAAATTCCCCGTTGTCATCTGTGTACTCAAATGGCTTAAACGCTGTATCTGTAGCGATAATCCATGTCTTATCAGATGAAGCCTGTGCAGAATCTGATGAAGTCTCCGCTGCTGAGCTGCCACCACATCCTACCATTGTTGCCATAGTTGCAACTGCCATTAAAACTGCTAAAACTCTTTTCTTCATATCAAATATCTCCTTCCTCTATTCACATTCTTTTATAAATGCCTTAACTAATTGTAAGCTTTCCTCGTTATTTCCATAGGAAAACTCCGGGTGCCACTGGACACCTATTGCAAATCTGTGATTCTTTACAGATATTGCCTCCACCAATCCATCCTCCGAATATGCCATAGCATCTACCCTTGGGGATAAGTCTTTAATCGCCTGATGGTGATAGCTGTTGACACTATGAGCGCCAGCTCCAATTATGTCAGCAAGCCTTGTGCCTTCCAACACCTCAACGTTGTGGGCCCCTCTATCGTAAGGTGGCTCCATGTGATGCTCCACCTTGCAATCATATTCCTTTGGCAAATCCTGATACAGACTTCCACCCAGATAAGCGTTGATAAATTGGATGCCTCGACATATACCAAGGAAAGGTTTGTCGTCCTTTAAACACTCATCTAGAATTATACTCTCCATTATATCCCTTGTTTTACAACTTTTTCCACAATAACTTTTTTCCTGCTGGTTATATAGCGTTGGCGATACGTCATGTCCGCCTGTAAAAAGAATTCCGTCGCATAAACTGTAAGCTTGCAATATTTCCTGCACGTCCTCAGTAAGGGGTAAAATCATTGGAAGGCCTCCGGCCATTTCCACTGCCTTCATGTACCCGGGCAGCATCCATATACTTTCTTTTTCATCATCATAAAGTGGAATTAATCCTATTACTGGTCTCAAGTAAACCTCCTAAAACTCTCAAAAATCCGTCTTTCATTACAAAAATTCTTACCTTTTAATCTATCAAGCCATTTTGAAATCTTGACAAGTGCTCGAATGGCAAGATTTGACGACCCCTAAACAGTCCACAGCCATCGTTTATCAGGCTGTTATTTACCGCTGTAAACATATTTACATCAAGCTTTGATAAATCAATATTCTCCAGTGAAACTATTCTCTCAAAGGCCTCATCAAAATACAGACATTCTCCTTCTGGTATTTCCGCTCTTCTGGTCTTTTGCTGCTCTTGGGATTCCACATACCTTAAGTGATTTGACTCGCCGATTTCTGCGCTATCATCCATAGTCTTCGTTCTCAACTGAAACTCCACATGACATCTGGCCTGATTATCAAATAAGGTTAAATGTAATGACTTATATCCCGAAGGCGTTGGCTTATATATGTAATCTCTGTAGGTATCCTGCAAATCTTCATCTAAAAGTTCAGAGCATGGTCGCCCTGTCAGATTGGATTTTACAATACTAAAATCTCTTCCCTCCAGGAAGGATGGTAGCTTATTTGCAATCTCATATAATAGCTTGGTCTCTTCCTCCTCGAGACTCTGTCCCTCCTTAAGATGACATTTTGGAACAGAAATCACTATTCTATAAGCAATCAAGTCCCTAAAGCAACTTAGTTTTTCCTTAATCTCCTGAAAAGCTGGAAAGTGATGATACGCCTGATAATACTCATATATAAAATCAACAATGTATCTGTTGAACTTCTCCTCTGCTCTAATTATTGATTTAATTCGACCCTTAAATGTAAAGGCTAAAAATGGATATTCCTTTACCATGTACTTATAAAATTCAAGAATCCTCTGAGACTGAGATGTCAAAAACTCGTTGTGCTCCAACAGCTCATATATGTTTTCCAAAAATGTACAATGCACCAAATCAATCTGATTGTGGGTAGCCAGCGCATTTTCCTCCAAGTCATCCATATATTTTTGCAGAATCCTAAAAATTGTCTCCCCGTTGTACAAGTAATCATTTAATTTAATCATAGTGTGCTATTCCCCCGTAGCTTTTTCAATTTTGTCTGTAATACATTTTCCTTTCTAGAAGATTTCTATGAAATCCCCATAAAAAACAGGCGCCTGCAAATTAATGCAGACGCCCTTGTCTCCTTTAAAACTTTACAACTTTTATGATTATATTTCAAGTGGGTGGCATTTTATCAGCCCTGACCCTGTTTACAGTACAATTTTTCCTTTGCGGTATCTTCCGAAAAAGATGCCGTCATCTACATATTTGTCAACCTCAGATACCCACATAGGAAATTCCCCTTTTTCAAAAATTGTTTGCCCGTTTAGCATTCCTGTGTGAAAGGAGATGTGTCTAAACTGCCTTAACACAAGCTCCATCCTTGTGTAACTACAGCCCTCTGGCTTCTCATATAGCATCTCATCTGTAAGAGAATCCAAATATTCCAGGGTTTTATTAACAATCAAATCTAAATATTCTAATAGTTGCTCGTCAGATAACACAACAGAACAAGCTTTTTCTGGATCATCCAACCCCTCTACATGAAAAGATGGCTCCGTATATACGAATGGATTAATAAACCATTTGTCTGCTGAGTGTAGCGCATGATAAACCCATCTCCAACAAGGCGCTCCATAACACAAGGCATCTCTGTCATAGGTCTGTATAGATGTCCTTATGTTTAAAAAATTTGGCTTTACCATTTCTTTTATTATCATACATAGTTCATTATTCCCCATAAAAGCACCTTCTCAAATTCATTTTTTAATATGGTTTTCAATAATTATGACCCAATTTTATTTTATATTCAATACAACAATTTGGCCAAAATACAAGGGCGCACCGTATTGGTGACAGGATATTTCAGGGTGGTGCTTGTACTTTTAGCCCACATGGGTGATACTAAAATTACACTTGCAGGTGACTTTAAACGAAAGGAGTTTGATATATGGTCGAATTTGGCGAACAACTCAGAAGAGCCAGAGAAAATAAAGGAATGACACAGCAGACTCTTGCGGAGGAATTGTTTGTAGCCAGACAAACCGTTTCAAGATGGGAATGCGGCGACAGGTTTCCTGATTTAATTACTACAAAAAAAATGTCAGAAATTCTGGATGTGAGCCTTGATGACCTGTTATCTGGAAAAGATATGGAAAAAGTAGTTGAAAGAAATCCTGTAATAGAAAATAAAATAGCTAATAGCTTTATGATTATACTTTATGCAGTTGTGGCTTTCTCATATGTATTATTGTTTATCAAGGATTTTGTCTTAAAACCATGGGAGCATGAGATACAACGTATTATTAATCACAGCTATTATTATATGTTAGCAGATGATATTATCCGAATAATATGCTTATTGTTTATAATAACAATTTTAATTATGGGTTTAGTTCATGCCATACGAGGGACTCTTTCTCCCCAAAAAATGGGAGCCATTATAATGGCTTTTATTATCGCTAACATTATACCTTCCCTTGCACTTAACATAATGTATCTATGTGATACACATACCAATCTTGAAAATCATTTAGATTTTGCCCTTGACGTCATTTTATTTAACGCTATTCGTTTATATATTCCTATGATTATTGGGGCAGTTTTGGTTTATTTATTTTTTATCCGTAAAAAGGATAAAATTATTTTGCCAGCTCTTTTGATTGTATTTTGTTTGTGGCGTATTATTTCTGCTATTTACATGGCGGTCATATTTGTTTTAAATCCTGACATATATGATAAAGACCCATCTCATAACTCAATGATGCCTGTTTTGGATATGCTTCCTACAGCATTAATCTTTGGTCTTGTTATCTATCAAGTCATAACCTTATACAAAAAACGCAAAGCTGCAGTTAAAAATGCAGAATAAAAAATAAGCACTTACCCTCTGTATGAATCCATCATTTCGGTAAGTGCTTTTATTTTGTGTATCATTTTAAGTTCTTAATTAAGTAGTGACGTTTTCCATTTATTGGATAATTTTCCAATGCAAATACTTCATTGTATCCATGCTTTTTATAAAAGTCAGGTGCCTGAAAACTAAATGTATTCAAAAAAACGTATTTACATCCACGATTCTTAGCTTCCTCCTCGGCAGCCAGTAAAAGTTCTGAACCTATACCGCATTTACGAATTTCCTCAGACACCCAAAGGTATTCCACCATCAGCCAGCTACCGTGAGTAAGGCCAACCAGTCCTCCCTTGATAACCCCATCAACTCTGTAATAGATTCCTAATTCCTTAGGATTTTTATCTTCTAGCTTTGACAGATTGTACTCTAACAATCCTTGGAAAATTTCATTTTTATCCCTATCAGAAACTGCATCTGTTATTTCAAAATTCATAATTAACCCCTTTTTCAACATACAAAAACCTTCTCGGGAAATCCCAAGAAGGTTTATTTATTTAGTATAACTTTGCACCAGCAGGAATGTGGTTATCTACCATAAGAAGGTTGAGCTTCTCCTCGCCCTCCTCCTCGTGAACTGCTGAAAGAAGCATTCCACAAGAGTCGATTCCCATCATCGCACGTGGTGGAAGATTTGTAATTGCAATAAGTGTCTTGCCAACAAGGTCCTCTGGCTCATAGAACTCATGGATACCAGAGAGGATTGTTCTGTCAGTGCCTGTACCATCGTCAAGAGTAAACTGAAGCAGCTTCTTTGACTTTGGAACAGCCTCACAAGCCTTAACCTTTACTGCTCTGAAATCTGACTTTGAGAATGTATCAAAATCAACTGACTCCTCGAAAAGTGGCTCAATCTTTACCTTAGAGAAATCAATCTGACTGTTTGGTGTAAAGAATCCAGACTTGTCATCTGCTGAACCTACGCTCTTCTTTGGTGCATCAAGGCTCTTCATTGTTGGGAAGAGCAATACATCACGGATAGCGGCGCTATCTGTAAGAAGCATGCAAAGTCTGTCAAGACCATAGCCGATACCGCCTGTAGGTGGCATACCGATTTCAAGTGCATTGAGGAAGTCTTCATCTGTGTGCTCTGCCTCGTCGTCACCAGCCTCTGCATTGGCATCCTGAGCCGCGAAACGCTCACGCTGGTCGATTGGGTCATTGAGCTCTGAATATGCGTTACACATTTCCCAACCATTGATAAAGAGCTCGAAACGCTCTACCTTGCTAGGATCAGATGGCTTCTTCTTGGTAAGTGGAGAAATCTCGATTGGATGGTCCATGATAAATGTAGGCTGAACCAAATTGTCCTCGCAGAACTCCTCGAAGAAGAGGTTAAGGATATCGCCCTTCTTATGACGGTCCTCAAACTCAATGCCCTTTTCACGGGCAAGTGCCTTTGCAGCCTCATCATCTGCAACTGTATCAAAATCAACGCCTGCATATTTCTTAACAGCGTCTGTCATTGTAAGTCTCTCAAATGGCTTGCCAAGGTCGATTTCAATTCCGTTGTAAGAAATCTTTGTAGAACCAACAACCTTTTCAGCAAGACGACGGAACATCGTCTCAGTAAGCTCCATCATGCCCTCATAGTCTGTGTATGCCTGATAAAGCTCCATAAGTGTAAACTCAGGATTGTGGCGAGTATCTACACCCTCGTTACGGAATACACGACCAATTTCGTATACGCGCTCGAAACCACCAACAATAAGTCTCTTAAGGTAAAGCTCGAGAGAAATACGAAGCTTAACATCCTCGTTAAGAGAATTGTAATGTGTCTCGAATGGACGGGCAGCTGCACCACCTGCGTTTGAAACAAGGATAGGTGTCTCTACCTCCATGAAATCACGCTCTGCAAGGAAATTACGGATTTCCTTCATCATAAGTGAACGCTTAACAAAAACATCACGTGAATCCTTATTCATAACAAGGTCAACGTAACGCTGACGATATCTCATATCTGTATCTGTAAGTCCGTGGAACTTCTCTGGAAGAATCTGAAGGGACTTAGAAAGGAGAATAAGCTCCTCTGCATGGATTGAAACCTCACCTGTCTTGGTTCTGAAAGCCCAACCCTTGATACCGTAGATATCACCTATATCAGACTTCTTGAAATCTGCATATGGCTCTTCGCCAATAGCATCTCTTGCTACATAAACCTGAATATCGCCCTTGCGGTCACGGATGTTGCAGAAGCTTGCCTTACCCATAACACGCTTAAACATCATACGGCCTGCAATGCTAACCTGAATTGGATCAGCATCCATGATAGCACGACGCTCATTGTAATCATCGTTTATAGCCTGCTTTGCTGCCTCTTCATCCATACCGTCAGTATTAACTGCTTGACGGCCTGCAAGAAGCTTTTCCTCATGCTCCTGATATAAATTTCTTACCTCATCTGTGTGATGAGTCTGATCAAACTTTGTAATCTCGAATGGATCCTTGCCTGCCTGTTGAAGAGCTGAAAGCTTTTCACGACGAACCTGAAGTAACTGATTTACGTCCTGGTTGCCACCATTGTTCTGCTGTGCCATATTATCTCCTTTATCTAAATTCTATATATAAATCTTCCTCGGCTTCTGCCGCTTAATACTAAAAACGCCTGAATACCTAGTTTCTCCCATAAACTATTAAATTATAGCTATGGTTTAAAGGACTGTCAAGATAGCCCCCTTTATACCATCTTTACCAGCCACGCGTTGCTCTTTACCATAAAATAACCCAGCACATTTTTAATCAACTCTGTTCCCTGGACAATCAGATATACCATTACTATTCCAAGAGAAGTGTAGCGAACCAATACAAAAGCAAGTGGAGCCATGATTATCCATGTAAACACTGAGTCGAAGAGGAAGGTAATAAGGGTCTTTCCTCCGGAACGCAAAGTAAAATATGCGCAATGACTAAATGAGCAAAATGGCATCCATAGTGCTGATACCGCAATAAGCTTTGTAGCAAGGCTCCTAACATCTGCTGGGACATTGAAAAACTGTGGCATGAGTCCACCGCAAAGGAACATAAGAAGTGCCATTACGGTGCAACAGGCAACAGAAAAGAAAATCATCTTGTTGTCTGCATCCTTTGCTTCTTCCAATTCTCCGGCACCTAAATATTGTCCAACTACAATACTGATACAGGCACCCAGCTGGATAAATACTATGTTAAACAGATTTGCCACGTTATTGGAAATACTTAAAGCTGTGAGCACGTTCATGCCTCTGACAGAATAGCTTTGAGTAACCACACTCACTCCTGCTGCCCACAATACTTCATTTACCATAATAGGTACGCCCTTAATTATGATTGAGCCCAGTATATCTTTTGGAAGACCAATGCCTTTAAAGGCTCCCTCAAGATATTTATTTGCGTCGCGATGGGTGTGGGCCCATATAATTACAATTGCAGCCTCTATATATCTTGCGATTACAGTGGCTATAGCAGCACCTTCTACTCCCATTTCAGGGAATGGTCCCTTACCAAAAATCAAAAGGTAATCAAGAATGGCATTTAAACCAACGGCAAACATACCTGCCACCATTGGCACAACCGTCTGGCCTGTCTCCTTTATGTTTGTGGCATATGCCTGAGTGACTGCAAATGGCACCAGTCCAACCAAAATAATCGAAGCATATTTCATGCCAAAATCTAGAGCCAATTCTCGTGACATGTTTCCTGCATCTGTTAAGAATAAAGATACAAGGGTACTTCCCTTCATAAGGAAAATTCCTATTCCGATTATTGTCACAAGAATCGTCGCGTATAGCTTAAATCTAAAGGTATACATGTGACCCTTGTGATCACCCTTGCCGAAGTATTGAGCACCATATATGCTTCCGGCAGAAGCTGCTCCAAATACGGCAAGAGCAAATACGAATACTAACTGATTAACTGTTGCTACTGCAGAAATTGCCTCTGGACCAAGCTGACCAACCATAAAGTTATCAAGAAAGCTTACAAAGTTGGAGATTGCATTTTGGGCAATCATTGGAGCAGCCAGAAAAATATATCTTTTGTAAAAGGCTTTATCGCCTATAAATTTGTGTTTAAAATTAGCTAACATTTTGTCCCTCCCATATCTAAATAAAGCTAAAAAAAGAGCACAACCAACTGGTTGTGCCCGTGAAAAATCTGGGGATTACTTTGACTTCTTTGCTGCAAGAATCTTGTACTTGAACTCTCCTGCCTCTGTTTCCACTGTAACAGTGTCGCCCTTCTTGTGACCAAGAATGGCTTTGCCAACTGGAGACTCGTTTGAAATCTTGCCTTTAAGGCTGTTTGCCTCTGTAGAACCAACGATTCTGTACTCTACTTCCTCGTCGAACTCTACATCAAGAAGTGTAACTGTCCAACCTATGTTGATGTTCTTAGTGTCGTGTTCGTCTGTAACGACCTCTGCATTCTTAAGGATTTTCTCGATTTCTTCGATACGAGCTTCGATATCTCTCTGCTCATCCTTAGCTGCATCATATTCTGCATTCTCAGAAAGATCACCCTGTTCTCTGGCTTCCTTAATCTTCTGAGATACTTCTTTACGTTTATTGACCTTGAGATCCTCAAGCTCGTCCTCTAATATCTTAAGTCCTTCGGCTGTAAGTAAATTCTTCTTTGCTTCCATATTATTAGTTCCTTTCCCCATAATTTTATATTTTTAGAAAAAGATTTCACGATTAAAAATCTTTATAAATTCAACAACTTAGGCAATTATAAGCCAGCCGCAAATTGATGTCAAGAATTCCCATATTCTTTCATAAAAGTTTCAAAAAGAAGCTCTAATTCTTGGTACGATTCCACATCATTTATGCGCCCTCTAAGCTTACTTGCGCCTTTATATCCTGCCGTGTACCAGGCTGCATGCTTTCGCATCTCTCGTATGCCCAGATAGTCGCCTTTGAATTCTATTTGAAGCTTGGCATGACGCAACATTGTCTCCACCATCTCTTCCATTGGTGGCTTTCCAATAAGCTCTCCCGTTTCAAAGTAATGTAAAATCTGGTGGAATATCCATGGATTACCCTGAGCTCCACGACCAATCATAAATCCATCGCAGCCGGTCTGCTCCTTCATGGCTATTACATCTCTGGCATCCAATATGTCTCCATTTCCTATAACAGGAATTGACACTGCCTCCTTAACCTGTCTTATGATGTTCCAATCTGCTTTGCCTGAATAATACTGTTCTCTTGTGCGACCGTGAACAGCTATTGCTGCAGCTCCGGATTCCTCTGCCACGTGAGCCATCTCTACGGCGTTGACATGGTCTTCATCAAAACCTTTTCTGATTTTGACAGTTACAGGCTTTTTAATGGCCTTTACCATGCTTTCAATTATCCTTCCTGCTAGGACAGGATTTTTCATAAGGGCCGACCCATCTCCGTTGTTGACAACCTTTGGCACAGGACATCCCATGTTTATATCTAAGATGTCAAAATTACGATGCTCTATTTTGGCTGCCATTGCGCCCATTATTGCCGGGTCTGAACCAAACAGCTGAAGGCTGACTGGTCGCTCCCTTTCGTCCACGGTAAGCAGGCTTTCTGTATTTTTATTTTTGTAGTAAATTCCCTTGGCACTGACCATTTCCATGCAGCAAAGGGCAGCTCCCTGTTCCTTGCATAACAAACGAAATGGCAGGTCTGTTACGCCTGCCATTGGTGCCAAAATCAAATTGTTCTCTAAAGTAACGTTTCCGATTTTTAACTTTTCAATCATCGTCTATTTTATCTCTTCTGCTTATCGTAAATAAACTTCATTCCATAAAGTGTAAGATCCGGATTGTAAACATCGATGCATTTTGTCTCACTTGAAATAAGGTTTCCAAGTCCGCCTGTTGCTACGACTTTGACATTCTCGTATCCACTTTCCTCTATCATGTGCTGAACGATGTACTCGGTCTGACCAATCTGACCGTAGATAAGACCAGCCTGCATAGATGAGATTGTTTCCTTGGCAAGTATTTTGTCTGGCTTTTTAATTTCAATTTCTGGAAGCTTCGCAGCGTCTTCCCATAATGCTTTGGCGCTGATTCTGATACCAGGAGCTGTTACTCCGGCTACAAATGCACCATCCGCATCCACCAAATCGTATGTGGTTGCAGTTCCAAAATCAAGAACCAGCACTGGGCCGCCATAAAGCTCATATGCTCCTGCTGCATCTACAATTCTGTCTGCACCGATTTGCTTTGGATTCTCAGTTGCAATTCTAATACCTGTTTTGATTCCAGCCTCAACGATTACTGGATGAATATCAAAATACTTGATAATAGAACTTGTAAGGGAATGCATTACGTTTGGAACTACTGATGCGATAATAACATCATCTATTCCATCAACATCCAAATTATTTGATCTTAATATATCCTTGATAATAATTCCGAATTCATCTGATGTACGATTTATCTTGGTTGTTATTCTGTAATTTCCTCGCAAATCGTCTCCATCGAAAACACCCATCGTAATGTTTGTGTTTCCAACATCAATTGTAAGTAACATTCCGTTAGACTCCTTTCTGCCTAGGCTTCTTCTCCTAAGAATACCACCTTGTAATATGTTTCAAGAGCTTCAAACAACTCCTGGCGCTCTCTTTGCATTCTTTTGACTTCAAGGGCTGACCCTATCTCATCGTACAAAAGGTCATCCTCGTTGTGGTCCACCTGTATTCTAAGAGAACCATCTTCGTCGTATAGCATCTGGATTGTTCCACTTACTTCCTCTGTGTAAAGTACACACATAACTTTTAACTCGTCCTTAACAAGAGGTGGCAATCCCTCGAATTCTGGATTTAAATAAAATTTCTTGGTATAGCAGCTTGCGCCGCATAATACTGTTTCTTCCATGGTTTTACCTCGATTTATTTCGCGATGAATTTCCCCTAATAGGAAAGGCTATGAATATCCGTAAATTCCACGCACAGAAACTTCACCTGTGCGAATAATCTCTTCTTTGCCGTCTACTTCGATGATAAGCTCCCCCTTGTTGTTGATGCCAAGGGCTGTGGCCTCGTAGGAATTTTCCTGAGCCTCTATCCGAACTCTCTTGCCGCTGTTGGCAAGGTGTGCCTGGTATTCATCTCGTAGGTTAGTTAAATCACCAGTCCGTATGAAGACATTATAATACTCTTTGAAGCTTTCCCAAATAGCTTTTATTATTTCACTTCGATGAATTTTGCAAGTTGAATTGTTTTTCGCCAACTCCAAATCTACAGATGTGGCTTTAAAGGCTATTTCCTCTGGAAAACTCTTATTGTGGACATTAACGCCTATGCCACAGGTCACAAACCATACCTTGCCGTCTCGCATCTCCATTTCTGTGAGAATGCCGCAGATTTTCTTGCCATCTATGACAAGGTCGTTTGGCCATTTTATTTCAGCCTTAAGGCCGCAGCATTTTTCCAACGCCGCTCTAACTGCCATAGCTGCAACGATGGTTATGGTTGCAACTGATTCCACAGGAATCTCATATGGCTTTAGAAGAATTGATGTGGCAACAGTATCCTTACTAGGGGTTTCCCATTTGCGACCAACTCTGCCTTTACCTGCTGTCTGCTCATCAGCAGAAATAACTAGCCCCTGCCCTGCATCGTCCCGGGCACGGGCTTTTATTCTCTCATTTGTTGAATCAACTGATTCATAAAATTCGTAAATTATCTCGCCTAACATTAGCCTAATGTTGCATACATAACAGCCTTGATAGAATGCATTCTGTTCTCTGCCTCATCAAAGACTATTGAACGCTCACCTTCAAAAATTTCATCTGTAACTTCCATGCAATCAATACCAAACTTCTCATAGATTTCCTGGCCGATTGTTGTCTTTAAATCATGGAAAGCTGGTAGACAGTGCATAAATTTTGCGTTTGGCTTTGCATAAGAAAATGCCTTGGCGTTAACCTGATATGGTGAAAGCTGCTGGATACGCTCAGCCCATACGTCTGCTGGCTCGCCCATTGAAACCCATACGTCTGTATAAATTACATCAGCATCCTTGCAACCTTCAGCTACGTCCTCTGTAAGTGTAATAGAACCGCCAGACTGCTTTGCAATCTCCTGGCACTGCTTTACAAGTGCTTCATCCGGGAAATAATTTTTGTTAGTGCATGCAACAAAATCCATACCAAGCTTTGCGCATGTAACCATAAGAGAATTACCCATATTGTATCTTGCATCACCCATGTAGACAAACTTGATTCCCTCAAGCTTGCCAAGGTGCTCTTTAATTGTCATCATATCTGCAATCATCTGAGTTGGGTGAGATTCGTTTGTTAAACCATTCCATACTGGCACGCCTGCATACTTTGCAAGCTCCTCAACTCTCTCCTGCTCAAATCCTCGATATTCGATACCATCGTACATTCTTCCAAGAACTCTTGCTGTATCTGGAATAGACTCCTTCTTGCCAATCTGAGAGCCAGATGGATCTAAGTAAGTAACGTTAGCGCCCATATCATAGGCTGCAACTTCAAAAGAACAACGGGTACGTGTAGATGTCTTTTCAAAAATCAAAGCAACATTCTTGCCTTCTAAATAGCTCTTCTGAGATTTGCCCTGTTTTTTTTCAGCCTTTAATCTTAATGCTAAATCAACAAAACCATTTATCTCCTCTGCTGAGAAATCTAACATCTTTAAAAAGTGTTTACCTTTTAAATCCATAACGCACCTCCAAGTGTTTATTCTATTTCGTTACTATACAACAATAGGGCCCTTGGGTAAAGCCCAAGAGCCCTAAAATTTTTAATTTTAGTTTATGACTTTTTTAATAAAATACGTGGTTTCCGATGATTAATCCTTCTCTGTTACCTGCTCTTCTAAAGTGTGTTAAACCACCTGTTGGGTCAGAGCCTGCAACGGCTTCCTGAGCTGCCTGATAGCATGAAGCCTTTGGTCCCTTTGCAATGACAGAAGACATACGAGATGTAGCAAACTGTCCTCTTGCAAAGATAACGCCATTTACTGAACCAGGATATGCACCACTGTGCACTCTGTTCATAACAACAGCGCCTACTGCTACCTGTCCTTCATAAGGCTCGTTTCCTGCCTCAATCTGAATAATAGCAGCCATAAGAGTAAGATCGTCTGTCGAATTAATAACGGCCTGATTTGATGCAGCTGCTTCAGCTGCCTTCGCTTTAGCCTTTGCTGCAGCTTCTTCGGCTGCGGCCTTTGCTGCTGCTTCCTCTTCAACTGTGATAGCCTCGCCAGTCTCCATGTCTACCTTGACATAGTCTGCCTTAACATATCCTGACTTGCCTTCTGAGGTTACAGCTACCCAACCATCAACTGCCTGGGCATCATTATTGACTGTAAGCTTTGCCCCCTCTGGAACAACCTTCAAAATTTTCGAATCCTCTGAAGCTTCGCTACGAATACGTAGACCTGCAACATCTGTCTTTGCAAAAGAATTGCAAACCTCCATTGCAAGCTCATAAGCTTCAATTCCTGTTACACAATAATCAGCTGATACATAACCATGAGCATTACCTGACTCAATCTCGTACCAACCATCAAATACGTCTATGAGCTTGGCTACATCGCCTGCGCGAAGCTTTCCAACTTCCTTGGAATTAGCATCAGTCTCTGAACGGATGTAAAGAAATTCATCTACATCTGCCATAACCTTGTCAGCCCACTCATCATATTTGTCATCTTTATTTGGCTCTACCTGATCAGTAGTAGCCGAAACCACTGTAACACCTGCTGATGCATAAACTAAGTCTGTCTCTCTGGCACTAACAGTCATTTCAGAAACAGCTGAACTTACGCCTGCTGTAGTTGCAGTCATAATAGGTTCAACCTCTGTCGTGATTACCTCCTCAACTGGTGCACTCAGCCATGCACCTGTTATCAATAGAGATAACATTAGCGTCAGAGCAGCTCCCTGCATTGTACGTTTGTTGATGTATACCCTACTTTTAGCGCACATCACAGAAAGTATTTCGCTATATTTACTCATAAGCCTCCGTTGTTTTTTACAAATTATAACTAATTATTACAACTTTGTTACAGAGGCTAATATAACATTATTATATTTTTTTGTCAAATTTTAAGGTATTTTTACATAAGCTCGTTGATAGCATCCCACAGCTCTTGGAACTTTACAGGCTTTTGAATACACTGCTTTGCACCCATCAGCTTGTACTTAAGAAGCTCTGTTCTAGGTCGGCCAGAGCAAACGATAATTTTGGCGTTTCTATCCTCGCCGAGAATTTTTTCAATTAACCATTCTCCGCCGATTCCACCCTTCATTAAGATATCCGTGATTACGATGTCTGGTTGAAACTCCATAAACATAGTGTAGGCATCATAGCAATCGTTGGCCTCGATGACCTCTATGTCGTCGTAGTCAGATAGTAATCTCTGAAGTGTTCTCCTAGCAAAAATTTCATCGTCAACAATCAATATCTTCATTCGTTACGTCCTCTTCTCCCTAAGACATTAATCTACCTGTTATAATTTTAACACGTATTAAATATTAATACATCAATTATTTGACATTTAATTGTGTTTTGTTACCATAGTTTTAAAATATAATTTATAGTTTCAAGAGGTTTCTTATGAAAAAAATAGTTATGACCGGTGGCGGAACTGCTGGTCATGTAACACCTAACCTTGCGCTGGTTCCATATTTATTGGAAGCAGGCTACGAAATATTTTATATTGGCTCCTACACCGGTATTGAAAAGAAACTGGTTGAGGATGCCGGCATCACTTATTACGGTATTTCTTCAGGTAAGCTGAGACGCTACCATGATTGGAAGAATTTCACCGATCCATTCCGCGTAATCAAGGGATTTTCCGAGGCAAACCAATTACTTAAGCACATTTCACCCGATGTGGTCTTTTCAAAGGGTGGCTTTGTTTCTGTGCCCGTTGTAATGGCAGCTGCACGACAGAAAATCCCTGCTATTATACATGAATCAGATATGACTCCAGGTCTTGCCAACAAGCTTGCCATTCCTTTTGCTTCAAAGGTTTGCTGCAACTTCCCTGAGACATTAAAGTATCTGCCTGAAGGAAAGGCCGTTAACACCGGCTCTCCTATTAGAAAGGAATTATTTACCGGTTCAAAGGAGGCGGGCCTTAGTTTCTGCGGATTTGACGGCAAAAAACCTGTCATCCTCATTATGGGTGGAAGTATTGGTTCAAAGTTTATAAATAAAGCTGTCTGGACAGCTTTGGATTCTCTTTTAGAGAAATTTCAGATTGTGCATCTGGTTGGTAAGGGAAATATCAACAAAGACCTTGCAGAAAAAGAAGGTTATAAACAATTCGAGTTTATTAATGACAAGCTCAACGACATTTTTGCCATGACAGATTTGATGATTAGCCGTGCGGGGGCTAACTCTATCAGCGAGATCCTGGCACTTAAAATTCCAAACATTCTTATTCCACTTTCTGCTGCTGCCAGCCGTGGCGATCAGCTTCTTAATGCAGAAAGCTATGAAAAGCAAGGTTTTTCTACAGTTCTTCAAGAGGAATCTTTAACTAGCAAAACACTTATAAAAGCAGTTGAAAACGTTTATAATAATAAAGATAGTATTATTGAGACAATGGCTAAGTCTTCTATGTTAGACGCCAACAGCACTATCATTGATCTCATTAAAAATATATAAAAATAAAAGGGGGAATATATGGAACCATTATTACAATGTTTAGGTCTGTCTAAAAGATTTGGTCCAAAGTATGCTTTGGCAAACGTTAATCTTAACATTTTTCCAGGCCGTATCACCGGTCTGTTGGGACCAAACGGCAGTGGCAAGACCACTCTCATTAAAATAGCCAATGGACTCTTAACTCCTGAGTCAGGAAGTCTTACTATTCAGGGGCTTAATCCATGTCCTGAAACCAAGGCTATCATTTCTTATCTTCCTGAGCGCACATACCTTGCTCCTTGGATGAAGGTTTCTGACATCATTAATTACTTTTCAGATTTTTATGCTGATTTCGATGCTTCTAGAGCATATGAAATGCTTCAAAGTCTCAACATCAACCCGGAAGACCGTCTAAAAACCATGTCTAAGGGTACCAGAGAAAAGGTTCAGCTTATCCTTGTTATGTCTAGACGCGCTAAGCTTTATATCTTGGATGAGCCAATCGCTGGTGTTGACCCTGCAGCCAGAGACTACATTCTGAACACTGTCATTAAAAACTACGACAGAGATGCTGCTATCCTTCTTTCAACTCATTTGATTACTGACGTTGAGGAAATTCTTGATGATGTTGTCTTCATTCGCTATGGCCAAATTATTGAGGCTGATACAGCCGATAATATCAGGTCACGTGAAGGAAAGACAATTGATCAGTATTTTAGGGAGGTGTTCAGATGTTAGGAAAAATATTAAAGTATGAGTTTAAATCTACTTACAAGATTATCACACCACTTCTTTTAGCTGTTATCGTAATAAGCTTGATTTTAAGATTTCAATTAACCGCTTTACAAAACGTTAATTTTGCTGAAAGAGCAATTGGTTATCACGCTGGTCTTGGCTTATCAATCTTCTTTTATATAATGTTGATTTTTGCTGCAAGCATTGTAACTGTTATTCTTTTGGTTACTCGTTTTTACAAGACCATGTTCGGTGATGAGGGTTACTTAACTTTGACTCTTCCTTGCCAGCCGGACTTACTTATGAACGGAAAGGCTTTGGCCTTTTTCATATGGAATATTGCAGTTTCAGCCACATGTATTCTTTCCTTCTTTATCATCGGATTTAGTAAGGAAGTCTTGGGCTTCGTTGCTGACCTGTTTGGTGGCTTAAAAGACTTTATTTCAGAGGATTTAGGATTGGCACCAGCCTTATTCTATGCGCTTTTGATTTTGATTCTTATTGTCAGTGCATTAATGAGCATATACAAGATTATTATGTGCCTTGCAATTGGTCAATTATCAAATACTCACAAGGTAGGCTTTGCAGTACTTGCTTTCCTTGGAACAAACTTTGCAGTTGGAATTCTTGATATGTTTTTATCTTTAATTTTCCAGCTTGGAAATATTGGTTCTATCTACTCTGTTGCAGAGGTGATAGGTGATTACTCTAATATTTTAACCAGCACTTTGATTTTTTCATTAGTCAAATATATCGTATATACGGTAGTAATGTATTCCATAAGTCACTATATTATTAATAAAAAGCTTAACCTTGAGTAGCTTTATAAGAGATTTCGGAGAAATTTTTTAATAAAGTAAAAAATGCAGCCTATATGGCTGCATTTTTATTGGCTAAATATAAATCGGTCTATAATACCCTTGCTACATTGAAAGCTTCTTAACAACTGCTGCTGTTTCTGCATCAGTAAAGCTCTGGTGGCTCCAGCCACAAATCTTTTTATCAGGGTCATCCTCATATCGTGGAATCACGTGAATATGGAAATGATTAACTGTCTGTCCTGCTGCTTCACCATTATTTTGAACGATGTTTACTCCAACACATCCAAGCTTATCCATCATTCTTTTAGCTATTTTTTTGGCAAGTGGAAGCGCCTTTGCAGCTATTGCATCGTCAATCTCCAAAAGATTTGCGAAATGATCCTTTGGAAGGATGAGTGCATGTCCCTTTGTGGCAGGGTCTGCATCCAAAATCACCTTGAAGTTGTCATCCTCATAGATGCTATTTGTAGGAATATCTCCATTTGCAAGCTTACAAAAAATACATTTCTCGTCCTTCATTACTGTGCCTCCTAGTGTGAAAATGTAAATATATCATCTAACATTCTAAGTGTTCTAAAGTTGCCCTTTGCAGTCATGTCTCCAACAGAAAAAGCTCGCTGGAAGGTCTCACGACCAGCAACAATGTTGTCCATTATATTTGAAGAAAGCTTCATGTATACATCGATGCCCTCTTCCTTGCCGTAGTGACTGTCGAACCGCTCACCGTTAATGTGGACGAAAAGCGGCTGATTCTTGCCCTCTATCATAAACAGATACTTAGCATTAAACTCCGGATTGCCCTTAAAGTGTATCTTTAGATCATTGATATATTCGTTGGTGCTATCCTCCTGCTTTTGCCCCATCATGTCTCTAAACATGTTGGTAAGATCGGCGATATCTGCCTTTTGTGTCTGAACATACTCATCATCTGAAACAAACTTTGAAAGCTGTTCTGTCTCCTGCGGAGATAAATCTAACTGCTGTGTACGAAGAATACTTCTTGTAACTGCCTGATTACTTGTTGGAAGGCCTTTGGTGTGCTGAGAAATGGTACGATATAAGGTCTCTACCTTTTTCTCGATAATGTGAGCGTACTCCACATTTTCTCTAAACTCACGCAAATCCTCCACGTAACCGCAGAATCCTGAGCAAGGCAATCCACCCAAAATCTCCCAGGCATTTTCCAAAGTTACCATGGCCTCCCGCTCACCGTAAGTGGTGGACATAACAACCGGCTGCATGTAAGTAGTTGCAAGAGCAGTCTTGTCAGCATATAACCAGCAGGCATCCAGGAATTGATTCATGTAACCACCAATTCCAAGCCACTCAACTGTGGTAGCTAAAATAATGCCATCTGCATCCTTTAATGTCTGTGGAAGCATGGAAATAGCATTTTTATGCTCGTAAATATTAAAAAGATTTACCTCAACCTGGAGCTCGATAAGCACCTGCTCCATCTTGTTGATAACGTATAATGTAGGGTCCTCCAACAGGCCTCTACCACCGTAGTATATATTTACCTTCATTATTGCCCCTCTTTTTTATCATCGTTATTTAAAGTATAGGTTTTTTCGTCCTTAAAATCAACGGAGCGATTTTTAATTAAAGTTGGAATTCCATATGAAATAAATGTGAGAACCACGCCTGCAACTATGCCTCCCAGGTGGCCAAAGTTGTCTGTGCCGGCTGTGGCAAAACCGAAATAAAGGGTGAGTATTGCCATGAAAATCATTCTCCTGGAACTGATGCCTGCATACCTTCCCTTGTGGACAAGTATTACCACAAGCATCCCGCCAATCAGGCCAAAGATTGCGCCTGATGCGCCAGCAACAACATCATTTTTGCCAAAGAGACACAGATGGAAAAATGATAAAAAGGAGCCAGCTAAACCTGACCCCAAATATATTCCTAAACAGCGCGTAGGACCTACTGCCCTTTCAAAGATTTGTCCCATTAAAAAAAGCAGCAGCATATTATTTAAAAGATGTTCGATGCCAAAGTGCATAAATGTGGCTGTGAAAAGTCGATACCACTGGCCATAGCCCAGGATGTAATAGGGATTCATTGCCCCGTTATCCAGCATATATCCAGCATCTAAAGTGTTGCCAAAAAATCTGGCGCCTTTAATTTCCAGCACAACAAAGACAATTATATTAATTGCCACCAAAATGTATGTAATTGGTGTTTCCTTTGGCTTAAAATAATTGTTTTCCAATTGTTAAGCGAGCATATCCTGAGGCATTCGGCTTAAGAGCTTGCTCATTTGTACCTTATGCTCTTCCTCCATCTCTGTAAGTGGCAATCTAAGACTACCTACATTAAATCCTAACATATTCATGGTGGATTTAACAGGGATTGGATTAACTTCACAAAACAATGCGTTTACCAGCTCAAGATAGTCAAGCTGAAGCTTTAAAGCCTTTTGCTCGTGGCCTTCAAGATACTCCATAACCATATCATGAGTGCCCTTTGGAGCAACGTTCGAAAGTACAGAAATAACGCCTATTCCACCAAGTGCTAAAATCGGAATAATCTGATCATCATTACCAGAATAAATATCCAGACATCCGCGACAAAGACTTGCAAGCTTGGTAATCTGAGAAATATCACCACAGGCTTCTTTGATGCCTACGATGTTTGGATTCTCCAAGCCAAGTCGCATTGCTGTTTCAGGGAGAATGTTGCACCCTGTGCGGGATGGTACGTTGTACATGATAATTGGTAAATCAATTGCTCTTGCAATGGCTGTGTAATGCTCATATAGCCCTTGCTGAGTCGCCTTGTTGTAAAAAGGTGTGACAATCAACAGTCCATCTACGCCAAGTGCCTGTATTTTTTTAGAAAAGTCGATAACAATTCTTGTTGAATTGCCGCCAGAGCCTGCAATAACCGGAATTCGACCATTAACTCGCTTCACTGTAAATTCTATTACAGAAAGCTTTTCTTCCTCTGTCATCGTTGCCGGCTCACCTGTGGTGCCACACACAATGATTGCATCGGTATGACCTTCAATTTGTCTGTCAATGAGAGTTCCAAGCATGTCATAATTTACGGTTTCGTCTGCATTGAAAGGAGTAATCAATGCTACTCCTGCACCTTTAAATAATGTCATGACCGTCCTCCTTGATAATCTCCGCTATCAATTCTCTCTCGTCCATGTGATGCTTAACGCCCTTTATCTCCTGATAATCCTCGTGGCCCTTACCGGCGAGCACTACTATATCCCCTTCCTTTGCATTTGTAAGACAGTATCTGATGGCCTCTTTTCTGTCTGGTACTGTTACATATTCTCCATCAGCCTTCTTAACTCCTACAAGGATGTCGTTAATAATGTCCATTGGCTCCTCATCACGAGGGTTGTCTGAAGTAACAACTGTTAAATCTGCAAGCTTGGATGAAACCTCACCCATCTCAAAACGTCTTGACTTGGCACGATTTCCACCACAGCCAAAGAGACAAACCAATCTGCCTGGCTCGTATGCCTTTAATGTTGTAAGCAGGCTCTCCAATGCCATTGCGTTGTGAGCATAATCAATCATTACTGTAAATTTCTTTGATACTGGAATAAGCTCAATTCGACCCTTTACATGTACGTTCATGAGGGCAGACTTAATCTTGTCCTCAGGCACATTAAACTGCTTGCATATAGCAACTGCTGTAAGGGAATTGTAGACAGAGAATGTACCTGGTACATTTACCTCAACTGTCATATCTTCCTTGCCAGCAATGTGATATTTAACTCCGAGGGCTCCATTTTCATTTAAAAGCTCTACGTTTTCAGCAATCAAATCGTTATCCCTGCCGTAGCCATACTTAACCACCTGGCAGGTGTGACCCTTGAGAATTCCATCAATGTGCTCACTGTCACCGTTAAAAATACCAATCTTGCACTGTCTAAAAAGAAGGCTCTTGCAGTGCATGTAATCGTCAAAATCCTTGTGCTCATTTTCCCCGATGTGATCTGGCTCAAGGTTTGTAAATACACCTATATCAAAGGTAAAGCCTGATACTCTGTGAAGCATAAGAGCCTGGGAACTAACCTCCATAACTACAGCATCCAAACCAGCATCTACCATCTGCTTGAAAAGCTCCTGAACGCGATAAGATTCTGGTGTTGTATTAACTGCTGGAATACGCTCATCACCTACAATCGACTCAATTGTGCCAATAAGCCCCGTTTTGATGCCAGCACTTTCAAGGATAGACTTTACCATGTAGGTTGTAGTTGTCTTGCCCTTTGTGCCGGTAATACCGATGGTCTTAAGCTTTCTTGCTGGATGACCAAAGTAGGCAGCTGATGTGTATGCCAATGCCTCTCGACTGTTTTTAACCTTTATATATGTTACCCCCTCAACTGGCTTAACATCCTTTTCGATGATGATAGCGCCAGCGCCTTTTTCAATCACATCCGGAATAAAATCGTGGGCGTCCCTTACCGTACCTGAGATGCAAACGAAGACAGAATCCTTTTCGACCTTCCTCGAATCATATACAAGTGTAGAGATATCTCTATCAAGCTCTCCTGCATACAACTCGTAATCTAAATTCTTTAGTAAATCTGTTAATTTCATAAAATCTCCTGATCTTTTTCTCGCTTTTTACATGTACAATCCTGAGTATTATTCCGTCGAACTAAAAATGTTCTCCTTGAGTAACACTCAGAGGTTGTCCTCTACAAGCACTTCAACATTATTATTTTCTTTTATTTATATCTTCTATATCTTCACTATTATCTACCACTCTAACCAGATGAATTCACCAACCAGTTATGCCGGGAAATTACATTTATATAGATATCTCACCTGTAAATACCGTGGTGGCTGGGCCAGTCATGAAGATGTGGTTGGTGGCCCTGTCGTACTCGATTGTAAGGTCACCACCGCGCAGGTGAACCAAGACCTTGTCGTCGGTTTTGCCATTTAAGATGCAAGCCATTACAGTAGCACAGGTACCTGTACCACATGCCCAGGTTTCGGCAGAGCCTCTTTCCCAAACTCGCATATTAGCTTCTGTTCGCGAAATCACCTGAACAAACTCGGTGTTGGTTCGCTTTGGAAATCTCTCGTGATTTTCAAACTGTGGGCCATATTTTTCTATCTCAAAATTCTCTGTATCTTCTACAAAAACTACCGCATGAGGGTTGCCCATTGAAACACAGGTCATGTGCCAGGTTTTGCCAGCAACCTCTATTGGCTCATCAATTACCTTGTCGCCATCGGCAACAACAGGTATCTGTGATGGCTCCAAAATTGGCTCACCCATGTCAACACGCACCTGCTCAACCTTTCCATTTTCAACGTAAAGTGTAAGGTACTTGATACCTGCACCTGTCTCTACAGAAATCTCGGTTTTATCAGTAAGGCTGTTGTCATAAACGTATTTAGCAACGCAGCGGATTCCGTTTCCACACATCTCTCCTTCAGAACCGTCTGCATTATACATCCTCATTCTGAAATCCGCCTTGTCAGAAGGTCCAATTGTAATAAGTCCATCTGAACCAATTCCAAAATGCCTATCACTAACCTTAATTGAAACTGCGTTTGGATCTGCAACCTTTTCCTCAAAAAGGTTTACATATACATAATCGTTGCCGCAGCCATGCATTTTTGTAAATTTCATACTGAATCCTTTCCTGTTACCAGTCTATTTACAGTCTCTTATAAGCATAGTATACTCCGCACTTTCTGAAATGTTAATGGCATTTTGTGCTAATTATATTGCAAATAGTGCTATTAAAGGTATACTGTCAGTAAGATATCTTTTTTATTTATCTATTTATGATTAGTGAGGAAATATGGCAGAGTATTCTAAAAAGGGTTACCTTTATTCAAATTTTAAGATTTTTCATTTATCAGATACTAATCTTGGAGAAATTGATTTTCATTATCACGATTTCCACAAGGTTTTAATTCATTTGTCTGGAAACACATCCTATTCCATTGAAGGTCAGACCTTTGATTTACAGCCAAATGACATTGTATTTGTAAATGCAGGAGAGGTTCATAAGCCTATTTTCCATGATGGGACACTTTATGAGCGAATCATTATCTATATTTCCAGAGATTTCCTGGCAGAATACAGTCATGTAGACAATGATCTATCCTATTGCTTTAAAAATGCCATGGAAAATAACTCACATGTGTTACGTCTTCATCCCTTTAAAAATTCAAGGGTTGCCACTTCCGTTGCAAAGCTTGTAAATAACTTAGGTGTTGATGCCTATGCAAATGAACTGCTGCTGCAGGTGCTGTTTCTGGAATTTATGGTAGAGCTTAATCGCGCCGCCATCAGCAACGAAGTAGAATACATATCAACTAACTATGCTGGCTCAAAGATCAATTCCATTATTCAATATATTAACGAGAATCTTAGTGATGATTTGTCAGTGGATTTTTTGAGCGAAAGATTTTTTCTTTCACGCTATTATTTAATGCATACCTTTAAGGAAGAAACCGGATATACGGTAGGAAATTATATTTCCATGAAGAGACTTTCTATGGCACAGTCCCTGATAGATTCTGGCATTCCTATTACTGCTGCCAGCGAACAGGCAGGCTTTAGCACCTACTCAACTTTTCTT
>JAEEGL012866243.1_pt1 | contig 23810 bp, 21 predicted proteins | sample 9134231 | NCBI WGS metagenome assembly JAEEGL01 (sample SAMN16246548, study PRJNA631951) | gut metagenome | biome: gut microbiome; feature: rumen; material: fiber-attached | host: Bos | place: Iran: Karaj | collected 2018-10 | reverse complement strand
CAGTGCGGCAATGTCAACACAGGCAACTTCTGCCCTAACTGCGGCGGACAGAGACCTGCAGCAGGATGGACCTGCAGCTGCGGCAATGTTAACACAGGCAACTTCTGCACAAACTGCGGATCACCAAGACCCAACTGACAAAACATGTGATATTTCCCTAACGCCCTCATTCTCTTGAGGGCGAAGGGAAATAATACGAGGATAATATGGCCTTACACGAATATGAATGCCCCGCCTGTGGCGGGGCAATGGAATTTAATCCCAAGACACAGAAGATAAAATGTCCCTTCTGTGACTCGGAATTTGATGTAAAGGACTATGTAGCCAACCACAACTCAAACTCCGCCGGGCAATCTGCCGAAGACTACAACACGGGTTCAGCCCAGGGCTCTGATGAGCCCATGTTCATTTACAGCTGCGGCTCCTGCGGAGGCGAGATCCTCGCCACAGAGTCACTCGGCTCCATGAAATGTCCTTTCTGCAGCAACAACATTGTTGTCAATGAGAAATTCACAGGCCAGTTTAAGCCCGACTTCATCATCCCCTTTACCACAACAAGGGAGGATGCCATGAAGGCTTATTCAGGTTACGTCAAATCCAAAAAGCTCATTCCCAAGGTGTTCTTCGACCAGAACCATATCGATGAGCTCAAGGGCATTTATGTGCCCTTCTGGCTGTACGACGGTGTCGAGAGCTACCAGGGTGATTTCAATGCCACCAAGGTGCGCACCTGGAGCGATTCCAACTACAACTATACCGAGACCAGCCACTATCATGTCCGCAGGACCGGCACTGAGAAATTTGTGAATGTCCCTGTAGACGGCTCAAAGGAGATGCCGGATGATCTGATGGAATCCCTGGAGCCCTTTGACACCGGCAAAATGGTGCCCTTCAACATGGGTTATCTGGCGGGTTTTCTTGCCAACAAATACAATGTCTCCGCCGAGGAGAACCACGACAGGGCTGTGAAGAGGATGAACGCCTCTGTATCAGCTGACTTCAGGAATACCATAGTCGGCTACAACAGCTACAACGCCATCTCGGAGAACAGTTCAATCAGCGATGAGAAGGTAAAGTATGTCCTCTTCCCGGTCTATGTTCTTAACACGTCCTGGAACGGGGGCAATTATCTCTTTGCCATGAACGGACAGACCGGCAAGTTTATTGGAAACCTGCCCTTCAGCGTTTCCCAGGCCCTCAAGTACTACATTCCCATAGCAGGAGTGGTGGCCGCCATTTCATACGCACTAATGGCTACATTTTGACAGGACAATGGACAAAAATATGACAATTATCCAAAAAAATATAAAAAGAATAACAGCACTCCTTCTGCTGGTATACATCTTTGCCCTGGCGATCCCCCTGAACATATATGCGGGGGAGGTGTTGTGGGACAGCTATGAGATTCCCTTAACCCGCCAGAAGGACAGGGTATACGATGGTGCAGACCTGCTTTCCGACAGCGAGGAGAGCGCTCTTCTGAGCACCCTTGACTCCCTCAGCAACAAGTGGCAGTCCAACATCGTTGTTCTCACCACAGACTCCCACAGCGGTCCCATTCAGGCTTACGCAGACGACTACTTTGACTACAACGGCTTCTGCAGTGAGTTCAATGAGAGCGGTGTTCTCTTCATGCTCAGCATGGCGGACAGGGAGTGGGCCATCAGCACCTCAGGTTCCTGCCAGTACGCCTTCACTGACTACGGCCAGGAGTACCTGATCGAGGAGATGCTTCCCTATCTCAAGGATGGCGAGTACTACGATGCCTTCAACAAATATGCGCAGGTTTCTGATTATTTCCTTGATCTCTACGCCCAGGGAACACCCTACGACAGAGGATATAAGCCACCCAAGACCTCCGGGGACTATGCGCGGTATGGGTTCATCAGCGTAATCATCGGACTTATTGTCGCCCTCATCCCTATCCTTGTGATGAAGTCGCAGCTCAATAACGTCAAGATGAAGGCCAATGCTGCCGGATATGCTCCGGGCGGCATCAGGATGGGTACCAAGCAGGACACCTTTATAAACAAGACCGTCACCAAGACCCCGCGGCCCAAGGACAACGGTTCAAGGGGAGGATCAGGAGGAAGTACACTTCATACCTCCAGTTCAGGACATTCCCACGGCGGAAGCTCTGGACATTTCTAAGGAAACACTGATTTAATCAGTGTTTCCCTAAGTCAGTAAAAAGCGGGAGGATCTGTTCAGTGATAAGTGCTGCAAGAATCCGCACGGCTTTGTTGTCAATAATAGCAGTGATGACGGGTGTTTTTTTTCTGCTGTTTCTTGGCACGACCAGTTTCAATTCCCCAATACAGTACGGACGAGTCCAGCTGGATGACGGCTGGACTATTAGTCGTGATGGTATGTCCTGGCAGGTTGCAAATCTCCAGAATTCCAACATAGACGTGACCAACAAGGGAGACGTCATAACGATATCCAGGACTATGCCAATGTCCAGCATCTTTCCAGCCACAATCTCCTTCCGCACGGTACTTGCCACTGTGGAGGTTTATCTTGAGGATGAACTGATCTACTCCTTTGGGGAGGACTATGTCAGCACCGGCCGCATGCTCCCGAAGGTGGAGCACTTTGTGCAGCTTCCGGATGATTATCCGGAAAAGCAGCTGAAGATAGTGCTAACAGCCACGGAAAAAGAGGCCTTTGCAGGACTTACACCTGTGTATTTTGGCAACTACAACGATATCAAGAACTACCTGGTGCAGTCCACCAGATTCTCCCTGATAATAGGAGTATACCTTTGCCACCTTGGCTTCATGCTGCTCATACTCTCACCCTTCCTCGCCTTTGCTGATTATCACGACTACAGCATCTTTTTCAGTGCCCTCACATCCTTGACACTGGGGGTTTATATACTGTGCTACTGCAGCATTTTCTGGTATCTCTCCGACAACGCGGCATTCTATACCTTCGTGGAATATTACACCATGTTTATGATGCCTGCCATCATAGTTGGATTTGTAATAACTGCCGACAATACCAACTTCAGGATCCTCGGAACCATTCTGTTTGGCCTGAACCTCTTATTTGCACTTATCACCGGCGTTCTTCATCTTACAAATACAGTCCATATCTGTGCAATTGTTCCATTTTTTCACATCATAGCAGTTGCAGAAGGGATCTTTATTATCGCCTCACTCTCAATAACAGCATTTAAGGAGAGTCACCAGGGCGGGGCCTTCAGGTCTCATTCCACTTCCACAAACATGCTGATCCTGGGCCTTATCCTTTTCCTCGTATGCGCAGTTATAGACATAATCAAATACAATGTTCTCAAGTTCTCACGTATTGGAGAGGTCAATTCCAATTTCAGTTTCATGACAATTGGCGCTCTTATTTTTATCATGTGTCTGCTGCTTAATTATTTTTACCACTGCATAGAATATACTAACGAATCGACAATAAAGGTCCAGCTTGAAGGTATAGCCTACACTGATGCTCTCACAGGTCTCTCCAACAGGGCGAGATGTGAACAGGTTCTTGCCGGCATCAGGGGTGAATACACAATTATCAGCCTTGATCTGGACTATCTGAAATATACCAATGACAACTATGGCCACGACAAAGGCGACCTGCTGCTGAGTGGCTTTTCAGAGATCCTGAAGAAAAGTTTCTCGGATGCTACCCTGGTGGGCAGAATGGGCGGCGATGAATTTATCGTTGTTCTTCCCTTTGTGGATACCGAGCGGACTGACAGAGATCTTCGCGGTTTTGCTGACCTTCTCTCCTACAGGAACTCCACAGAGTCCGGCCTTCGTTTCTCTGCCTCATGGGGCTATGCTACAAGCCGGGATTCGAAACTATCCGGGGATGTAAAGGCCCAGAATGTATATCTCCTGGCTGATACCCGCATGTATGAAATGAAAACAAAGCATCACAAGCAGTCACTTGGAAGACTGTATGATGATCTGCTAAATAAGCTTACAGAAGATGGAGGTAAACACTCATGAACAAAAAACGTTTGCTCTCCATAATCTGTGCCATTGTGATAGCACTCTTTGTCAGCTGGCTCATAGGGACCTGCATAAGATACAGACCTGAATACCCGATAGCAGCACTTGAAGATGGCTGGAGGGTATCCATTAACGGCGAAGTCCACAAAGATGTCTCTATGTTCGAGTTCTACAAGATTATGGACAGTGACCTAAAACGAGGGGATGACATTACCATGACCATCACTCTCCCCGACCTGGGAGACCTCCCTTTCCCGGCCATTTTATTCTGGAGCAGATACACCACCCTGCAGTGTTTTATAAATGACAAGGTCATATTTGATTTCGGTCATGAAATGTATTATGAAAAGAAGTTCATAGGCAAGATGTACCACTTTATAACCCTGCCCTCTGACTATGCCGGCAAAGAGTTTACCATGAAGATGAAGGTCGGTGAAAACGATGCCTTTACTTCCCTCCTGGCCCCAAAGCTGGGAAGCCAGCCAAATCTCGAGGGAGAGTTTATCAACACTCACATGATGATAATTGCCACGGGCATGTTCCTCTTTGTGTTTGGCATAGCTTTCTTTCTCATAAATATCTTTTTTGTCAGTGCTGTTCCTGACGTAAAGAGCTTTGTGGCGGGATCACTGTTCTGCATTGTCCTGGGGGCATGGATAACCAGCTACTACAACTGCCTGTCTCCATTTTTCTACACGCCCTACGAGACTGAGATTGAGTACGTGACCCTCTACCTTATCGTGCCCTTCTGCTATCTTATTATGTACTTTGTGCAGAAGATTGAAAAGAAACGCCTGTATCTCACCGCAGCCGCCCTGACAGTCCTTGTAACTCTGATACAGTACGTTCTTCACTTCGGGTTCAACATACACTTGCGGTCAACTCTGACCCTCTATCACATAGTTGGAGTACTGGGCTTTATCCTGATAATGTACTTCCTCATAAAAAACATTATAAAAAAGGATATCTCAGCTTCAGGAATGATCCAGATGTCCGGAGTTGTCGCCCTTGCAGCTGCTGAAATAGCACATCTTGTCATTTATGTCATGGATAGTTATCACATCAGAAGCCACCAGTGGGTCAGCATTATTATAATCGACACCGGCTGCCTGCTATTTGTGATGTGCCAGCTGGCCAACTACATGCTGTATGTGACCCAGTCCTATGCCCGAAGGAAAGAGAATTCATCCCTGACCCATCTGGCATATGCGGACGGTCTCACCAACCTGCCAAACAGGGCAAGGTCTGACAAGATTCTGGATGACCTGAACAATGTGGACACCGATTACTGCATAATCAGCATAGACTTAAACGGCCTCAAATATGTAAACGACAAGTTTGGCCACTTATCAGGTGACAAGTATATCAAGGATTTCTCCAAGGTTTTGTCCACCACCTTCTCAGACACCGGCTTTGCCTCCAGGATTGGCGGGGATGAATTCCTTGTGATAATTGAAGATTCCAATGGAAAAGACATTGATGCTCTGCTGGGCCGGATGACCAGCGCCCTCAATGTGATGAATGCCCTTTACTCAGAGTATCAGAGAAGCGTTGCTACCGGCTACGCCTACAGGCACGAGTGCCCGGAGGGTTCATCCTCCCATGAGGTCTACCTGATGGCCGACCAGAGAATGTATGAAAATAAAAGAAGGATGCACGAGGAACTGGGCATCCGTAACAGGCTGTAAATAACAGGGACCAGTCAAGGGGACGGTTCTTCGACCAGTCAAAAGAACCGTCCCCATTGACTGGTCCCCGTTATCTCACATCAGATTTTCATTGCAATATCCCATGCACCCCAGATAGCCGAGCGCACATTGCCGACATCCTTGCAGTCCCCAAGAAGATGGATATACCTGGACTCATTGAGTATGGGTACAGGATGATATCCCACTGACATAATGACGCTGTCCGCCGGAAGTGTCCTGGCTGATGCATCCTCTGTGGTGATCTCAACATGGTCTTCAGTTATGGCAGATACATGTGCATTCAGATATACAGGCACCTCATTGGTCCTGAAACAGTCCCGAAGGTAACTTGTATTGGCAAGGCACATGTTCTTGACCGCTATAAGGTCATCCTTCATCTCAACTATCTGCGGGTTCTTGCCCTTTCTGAAGAGATCAAGTGCAATCTCGCATCCTGTGAGGCCACCGCCGATGATTACGACGTTCTGTCCCACTTCCTTTTTTCCAAGGAGGTAATCAGTAGCATCCATAGCGTACTGATCTGCTCCCGGAATCGGAATCCTGTTGGGAGAAGCACCTGTCGCGATGATATACTCATCAGCATTGGGAAGGCTGTCAGGTCTGACCTCATAGTTGAAATGGATCTTAACACCGAGCCTGTCAAGCTGATGCTTCTGCCATGCCAGGAACTGTCTGTCCTTCTCCTTGAAGCTGGGCGTGGCTGCCGCAATAAATACGCCGCCCAGTTCCCCGGTCTTCTCGTAGATCTCCGGAATATGACCGCGCAGAGCAAGTATCCTTGCTGCCTCCATTCCGCCTATTCCGCCGCCGATGATGGCAACCCTCTTAGGTGTATCAGTCTTTTTAACTTTATATTTCCTGGTCTGCATGCTGCGGGGATTTACCGCGCATTTGCACATTCCTGCAGACTCTGAAAGGTCCTGGTCATTGGCTGTTCCATTGTGTTTGGTCAGATTAAAGCATGCGGAGTGACAGCAGATACATGGACGTATCTCCTGCTCCTTGCCCTTCTTTAGCTTGGATACCCACTTGGGATCAGCCAGGAACTGACGTCCCACAGCCATGGCATCTATGCCGCCATCCCTGACAGCAGCTGCTCCCACAACCGGCTCCATCTTCCCTGCGCAGACGACGGGGATGTCCACAAACTTTCTGATATGCTCCACATCCGCAAGATTGCAGTTCTGGGGCATGTACTGCGGCGGATGTGCCCAGTACCAGGCATCGTAGGTACCATTGTCACAGTTAAGCATGTCATAGCCTGCATCCTGAAGGTACTTTACTGCCTTCTCCGACTCCTCCATGTCCCTTCCAATCTCCTCAAAGACTTCTCCGGGCATAGCGCCGTACTGGAAGTCCTTGGTCATGGATCTGACTGAATATCTCAAAGACACAGGGAAATCCTCTCCGCAGGTCTTCTTTATCTCTTTGACGATCTCAACAGCAAAGCGGTAGCGGTTCTCAAAGGATCCGCCGTAGTCATCCGTGCGCTTGTTGGTGTATTTAAGTGTAAACTGATCCAGAAGATATCCCTCATGTACAGCGTGGACCTCTATTCCGTCCACACCCGCCTCCTTGCAGAGCCTTGCACTCTCCCCGAAAGCATAGATGATATCCTTGATCTCCTTCTCTGTGATGGCGCGGGTTGTGACATCGTCAGCCCATCTGTTGGGCAGCACGGAAGGCGCAGCTGTCAGATACTCCGCATCAATGTAAGGCTTCGCCAGCGTGTTAAGGGCCTTGTTCTTTGCCAGCGTGGCAAGAGGGGCCGTCAGGGCAAAAGACCTGCCAAAACCAGCTGTCAGCTGCACAAACATTTTGGCACCGGTGGCGTGGATCTCATCCATGAAATCAGCAAGTTCTTCAAACTTGTGCTTTCCCTGATAGAGCCATCTGCCTCCCAGCATGTCTTTTACCGGAGCGATACCCGGAATGATGAGGCCGCAGTCGTGTCTGGCTATCTTCAGAAGAAGTCTCGCCGCCTCTTTATCAAAGTGGCTTCCCCCCGGCTCCATCCATCCGAAGATACATGTCCCGCCCATTGGTGCCAGAACTATACGATTCTTGATCTCAAGACCTCTGATCTTCCAGGGCGTAAAGAGTGATTCGTATTCCTGTTTCATTGAGCCAATTCCTTTCTGTATTTTTTAAACGTTTCTATTTATTTTTGTTTACTTTTTTCCCAGGTGAAGCTCCCGCATTCCCTCCACCTCGTCACATACAGGTTTCATGCTGCAGTGCCCGCAGTCTGTGGGCATCCCGTCGAGAATGTGTGTAAGTGTCCTTGTGATGGCATCGACCTTGTCTGCGTTGGGGCGAAGCTCCTCCACCAGCTTCCTTTCTGTGATGAAGATTATCCTGACATTTTTTACTATGTCAACGGCCTTGTATTTCTCAATGTATGCTGCTCCAACACTGGCGAAATCAATTCCTGCCCTGATGGCATCCCTGCTGATGCGGACCTGCTCCTGGTTGCTCTGGGAGGAAACCCTTACCATGTAGCCTGACGGAAATACATGATATCTGACAAAGTCAAGATTTCTTATGGCTCCGAAGGCCTTCTCCTGATCCGCCTCCTCTCCCAGATCTCCTGTCTCCAGGATCACTATGCGGGCAAAGGCAGTGTCTTTTTTGATCTCACGGATGTCCGGCCCGCAAAGGAGGATCTCGTCCTCAGTGACCTTTCCTGAAGTTGTGGGACAGGTGTAATTGACAGAAGGCTCCCCCGCTCCTCCAAGTTCCAGGGCTGCGTCCCTCGCCATTATGAATTCACTGTTTTCATTGCATTTCCAGCTCTTTGCCTTATCCGGTGTAAATCTCCTTAAAGGCATCTTCTCCAGGGCCGCAAATGTTGTATCGATCAGACTATCATACAGCTTCATATACTCACGCTCCGATCAGAATTTGATGTCGGCTTTTTTGCGGTCAAATATCCTGTTTACCTGAGTGTATGCCCATGCCATAAGCTTCTGGTCAAGGTTCCAGAAATAGACGACAAAAAGAATTCCCGTAATAAAAGTAAGGATTCTGAAAATCCTGAAAATGACCTTTATAGTCTTACTCATACGCAGCTTTGTCCTTTCTTATGGAGCTTATCTGGCAAGCCCCTTCTGTCTTGCGTACTCAGCAGCTCCCAGTGCTCCCATGAGCTGTGGATCTGTGGAGAGCTCAACAACCTTAAGCTTAAGGACCTGCTCGATTGCAGCCTTAAGACCCGCATTCTTGGCGCATCCGCCCGTAAGGGTGATGGAATCTGTCGCCCCTGCTTTCTTGGACATTACAAAACATCTCTTAGCAACGGCCATCTCAATTCCGGCTGCGATCTCATCCATGGGCTTGCCCTCACCAACCAGTGTGATGACTTCAGACTCTGCAAAGACCGTACACTGCGCAGTGATAGGGATCACATTCTTTGCAGAGAGTGAGAGATTCGAAAACTGCTCCAGAGTCATCTCAAAAGACCTGGCCATTGCCTCAAAGAAGCGTCCTGTTCCGGCTGCACACTTGTCGTTCATGGCGAAGTTCTTGACTGTTCCGTCGGTATCAATGGAGATGCCCTTTACATCCTGTCCGCCGATATCAATAATTGCCTTGACTGTGGGGTTTGTAACATGTACGCCCATGGCGTGGCAGGAAATCTCGGAAATGTTCTCATCCGCGAAGGGAACCTTGTTGCGGCCATAGCCTGTTCCTATAAGATACTCAAGGTCCTTGGAGCTATTAAGGCCCTCCACCTGATCTATTACCTCTTTCATTGCCAGCTCTGCTGACTCCTGAGCGATTATCTTGCTCTTTATAGTGGTTCCGGCAACCATCCTGCCGTCCTCATCTACAATCACGGCTTTTGTGTAGGTTGATCCCACATCACATCCACCAAAATATTTCATCTTAAAAAATCCTCCTTAATTCATCCTCTTTATTATATAAGTGATATACGCACGTCACTGTATGACTTTGCATCCCTATATCACCACATTACCACGTGGTATCGTCTTCAAAATCAAGCAGCGACGGGTCTACCGGCTCTGCCTTCATCACTGTCCTCATGAACTCATTGACTGTTGCCCTCATGTCCTTGCGGGATACGGTTCTTGGGTCCATAAGGTCATGGCTGCACCACAAGAGCTTAATTCCCCGCTCCCTGGCCTGGTCCTCGAACAGTCCCTGAACTGTGGCCATGTTTTTGCAGGACACATGCTGGTACATGAGAACAAAGTCCACATTCCAGAGCTCGCACTGTCTCCAGAGCTCTGTCACAACGTGCTCATAGCCTCCGTTGGTGTGCCGCCTCATAACCATCCTCTCATAGAGTCTGGACAGATCCTTAAGCGCCTCCTCCCTGTCACTGGTCTCCAGTGGCTTGGTAAAGTTCAAAGACTCCATCTCTACCAGTATGTCCACACCCCAGCAGTTGGCCATCCAGTTGGAGAAGTTTGCGTAGTAGTGGGCAGGTATTGACCAGACGATGGCCCTGTATTTCATCTTGCCGCGCCACGCTTCATCCCTCATCTCATAGGCCTTCAGCATGATCCTGTCAACCTTTTTGAAGGTGGAGATGATCCTGGGATCAAGTCCTCCATCCATCTCGTAGTTCCACTTCCTGAACAGCTCATAACAGGGACCAATGAGCTGCGGATATGGGGTCTGGTTGATCTCCCACTTCTGGAGCTCGTATCTGGTCTCCTCATTAAATCTCTTCATGGCGGCAAAATATGCATCCCAGTTCCATTTTGCCCCGGTGTTCTCCTCGATAAACCTGATGCAGCCCCGGATGTCTTTTACCGCTGCATCCATAATTGACTCATCCTCATATCTGACAGGAAATGCCAGATGGTAGGTGGGCAGATCCTTGAATCTGCGGCTTGTGTATGAGGAAGCCATTACTGATCCGTCACAGGGCATTGAGCTGGAGATAAAGCATGCGCCCATGTGAGGAAGCGCGTCCACCACAACCGATCCGCACTCAGATGACGGAACGGGACAGGTGTCTGACGGCAGTCCATAGGACTCAATTGCATCTATATACGGCATGCAGGCCAGCTGATCGATCTCTGACAAAAGAAATACCGGCATCAGCTGATACGGGATCCCTATGAGATCCGGGAAGCCTGCCATTATCTGTGACATGGTCATCTCGTCAAAAAGGACTATCTTTTTGGACAGTGCGGTGCTGTTGCCCACCTTCTGATCTGCCTTCATCAGCAGTACCAGGTTCTCGGCAACATATCTGAATATAGCATAGATCAGCTCATGATGCATCTTCAGAGCTCTGCCCCTCAGTCCCAGGGTGTTCTTGTCCATAAAGGAATGGCAGCAGAAATAGGAGATCATCCATCTGTAGTGCACTGCACCCATCATGGCCGGAACCAGGTCTTTTGAAAAGGTTGCAAGGAGCATTGCCCACATTCTGGCCCATTCATAGAAATCGGCCCCGGTGTCCTTAACGCCTCTCCACTCACGCCTCACAGTGGCCATCTTGCCGGTGGCGTATAGCTTGCCCAGCTGTTTCTCTCCGTTTACTATGAGATCCTTGATCTCCTCGGGAGACATGTTCCTCAGAAGGTCCGCCTCATAGGAAAGACGCTTTTTAAGTCCCCTGGCATCTTTGCCCACAGACCGGGCAACATCTTTCCAGTCCGTCTCCTTAATCAGTTCTGAGACGATGCCTGCAATCTCCTTCATATTGGCCGCCTGGGCCTTCCAGTCTATCTCATCCTTAAGCCTGAAGTTCCTGGGATCGATATACTTCATGTGGCCACCTCCCCTCTCTCAGACTTCTGTTTTCTGATGCGCTTTATCTCCAGGGCCTCAACAAAGGCCTGGAAACGGGTCCTAAGCTGTCCTGAGTTGTGAACATTGTAGGACCTGTCTATTGAGAGTGTGGGCCAGCCGTACTCCTCTGTAAGGATATGACTTGCCAGAGGCCTCTCAAATGCCCAGAAGTCACAGTACTTCATCTGCTCATATATAATCCCCTCTGCGCCGTATTCCCTGGCGAGACGGTCCGCTGTATTCCTTCTCTGCTCAATCTTTTCCTGTGCCATGTACCTGGGGCACTCACTGGTGAGCATGTAGTGTCTCGCAATCTGCCTTACCACATCCTCCTCATCATCCAGCTCAATCACTTCCCTTCCCGGGAACGAGCCGTAGCAGTATCTGTCAGCCACCACCATGGCTCCGGACTCCTCAAGGAGCCTTGTGAAGTCAAGGTCATCCACCTCTGAGCCCACAACCGCAACCCTTGCCCTGAACCATGGCCTGGGATCGGTCCTGCGGTTTCTGATCTCCTCCAGTGTCTCTTTTAACAAAGGCAAAATAAATGCTGTGGGACAGCAGTAGCTCACAAGGCAGATCACATGGAACTCATATCCGGTGACAGGGGGATTCTCCAGCTTCCTGAAATCTCCAATCTCCGTTATAACCCTGCAGAGCTCATTGTGCTCCTCAACAGCCCGCCTTATGGCCTCATCAGAAATGTCCGTGCCCAGCTTCTCATGCATCACGTCAAGGAGTCTGAGCCTCATCTGCGTTGCAACCTGGTCCACGTTGTAGTCCTCGACTTTGTAAGGTACATCCGTGTGGGTCACAAAGAAATGGGGCTTCTTGTTGCAGTCCAGAATTTCCAGGTGCTCATAGCATCTGTTCATGGCAGAACAGGCGTCTACACCGGCTATGCCGTCAAGGAACTCGTATCCACCCTCTATTCCTCTCTCCAAAAGAGCTCTTGCAAACTCACAGGTATAATTGGACATATAATAAGTGGATATATCTATGGAACCTGTCCGTGGCGCCCTCATACGGGTGGAAAAACAGTTGTCCACATTGAGCAAAACCTCGGGCATGTGATAACAGGTGTATCCGATGGCATACTGCCCCTTAGCCTGGGCCTCTTTGACCAGGTCATTGGCAGCATCATCCAGCAGCTTTTCAAATGTGATCAGATGTTTTAAGTCCTGCATGACTGCCTCCTTTCCATAACATGCCTATATAATATTCAGATTTTCAAGGGCACTTGCCGCGCCCTCCAGTATTCCGGTATCATCGGGAAGTTCAAAAATATTTCTCCCCTCGATGTCATTCTCAGTCATGGCATCGTCCTGGGGGATCACAGATATGATCCTGACTCCGCCTATCTCCCTCTCTGTGATGCGCTGGGGAAATGGCGCCCTGTTGATGATGAGCCCGATGTCGTCATACATCACCAGCTCGTCAGCAACCTGCCTTATGGTCTCGATGATCCTAAGGCCCTTCTGGCTCTGATCAGAGACACATATAAGATGTGTCACCTTCTCCAGAACCCTTCTGTTGATCTGCTCGATCCCGGCCTCTCCGTCGATGACCACATAGTCAAAGTCATCCACCAGCATCTCCAGTACCTTCTTGAGATAGGTGTTGATGGCGCAGTAGCATCCGGCAGCCTCCGGCCTTCCTATGGCGAGAAACGCAAATCCCCGTTTCTCCTCCATGGCCTCGAATAGTCTGAATCTGGCCTCTGCCAGGATATCCTGGGTGTCCCTGAGCTTGCCTGTGACGTCCTCTGCCACCCTCTTCCTGATCTGGTCCAGGGTCTCCGTGACATCCACTCCCAAAGCAACAGAAAGACCCACCGCCGGATCCGCATCAATCGCCAGGATCTTGGCGTCAGGTCTTTTTTCTGAAAGAAGCCTTACAATAGCAGCAGAAAGAGACGTCTTCCCAACGCCCCCCTTACCTGCAAGTGCAATCACTACAGTATTATCTGACATAGCTCCCCCTAAAACAAAAATTTCCCTCTCTATTATTATAATTATTTGTATATTTTTCACAAGCACATTGATGTATTCTTTTATAATTTGGTCATTTATGATATTATTTACTTGTCATTTTTGTTATTTTTTTAGCAAGGAAGGGGTATCTCATTAGATGAAAGATCTGGTTCATATTTTTGAGCTCGAAGACCTTTTACAGGAAGTAAATAACCCGCTGGTAAGGCAGGCCAAAGATGAAGGCCTAAGGGCTCTTGGCTACACCTGTTATTTCATGCCGGAAGTCCTTCTGGATCTGCCGGGATGTTTTTCTGTTCGTCTTCGTGCGCCGCGCAGCGGTTCGCCTGATATGGCAACCTACTATATGTCCAACCGCACCTGCATGTATGGAAGGTGCCTTCTGGAAAGAGCCCTTGAGGGTGGTTTCAACTTTCTGGACGCCCAGATGGCTACCGAGACCTGCGCTGTAACCTGCAGATTTCAGGAGCATCTGCAGCTCATGGACGTCATAAATAACCCGGATTTCTTCTGCGAGTTCACTGATGTTCCCTTCAAGAAAAACGAAAACTCAATAGATCACTACGAAACCCAGCTCAGGGCACACGTGCTCGACAAGCTAAGTGAACACTTTGGCATTGACACCAGCGACCAGGCCCTTTTGAAGGCGATAGAACAGCACAACGAGATCTGCCGCCTGATACGCGAGATAGGAAGCTACAGGAAGCTTGATGAGCCCACCATAACAGGCTGGGAGTTCTCCGTTATCCAGATAGCAACCCAGGCATGCCCCAAATACCTGATCATCGACAAGCTCCGGGACATAGCAGAGCAGCTTAAGACTCGTACACCCGATGCGCAAAAGACCTATCGGTGCAAAGTAGTGCTCTCCGGTTCAGAGGAGGACGACCCCGATTTTATCAAACTCATAGAGGAGTGCGGAGCACTGGTGGTTGCCGACAGACACTGTTACGGATCACTGCCCGGCAGGGAAGATATCGTCGTTAAAGAGGGCGAGACACCGCTTCGCGCCATAGCCCGCCACTACCTGGAGACCAGTCAGTGTCCCCGCTTCATGGATCAGCACATCATGCGTCAGCGCAAGCAGTACATCGCCGATGTGGCAAAGGAGTACAAGGCTGACGGCATCATCATTTCACAGATGAAATTCTGCGAGTACTGGAGCTATGAGAGGACCATCGACACCCTGGTCATTCCCAGGGACTTTGGATATCCGGTCTGCTCCATCGAGAAGGAGTATGTAAACAACGCTGTTGGACAGCTGCGGACCAGGTTCCAGGCATTTGTTGAGAGCATTGAGCTCAAAAATCTTCAGAAGGAGGGCTCAAAATAATGGGAATTGGAATAAAAGATATCGGCTCAAAATTTCGTGAGCTCTTTGTAGTGGAGAAAAGCCCGGAGGAAAAGAATAAACCCTTCGATGCCAAAAAAACAGCCCGTGATTTCTGGTATGGCAAGCCCCACGAGGAGAGGCGCCTGGGTGACCTCTACGTGGGAAATACAGGTCTTTACAAGCACCGTGAGTGGCGTGGCTTTGTGGACACCATGTACTACTTCAACATGATATGGCTCTACAATTACGGGCACATGGTCAGCGACATCATCAAATACGGCGAGGGTCCACAGGCCCTTGTGGATTTCCTTAAAGGAACCATGCGCTACCGCTGGATGGGGCAGACCTACCTCACCGCCATGCACTGGTTTGACAGAGGCCTGGAGGGGACCAGAGGCGAGACCATGAGAGCCTCTGCCTGGCATTACCGCGCCATGGTAAGCGAGACCGTGCGGCAGATCACCAGGATGTTCCAGTGCGATAAAAAGATACACGGTGGCGAGACCCCCGAGAAGTGGAACAAGACCATCGCCCACAACGAGACCCTGAGCGGCAATATTTTCTACGGCTGGAGAGACCGGCTGGACGACGTGCCGCTGGAGATGCTCCCATATTTTGTGACCTGTCACGTCAACAGTCACACTGTGCTAAATTACATCGATGCCGCCCAGTCCATCGGACTTCCGGCAGATCCCTGTCCAATGTGTCAGGCAGAATATGGCCTCTTTGTACTTGATGACTACCCGGACTACAGCCCCGTAATGCTTACTTCCAACGAGGCCTGCGACGGATCAGTTGCAACCTCTGTGCTTCAGGACTGGTTCCTGAACAGACCTCTCTATGCTATGCCCCAGCCCATGAGATATGATGATCCCCTGGTGCAGAAGCACTGTCAGAAAGAGATCGAAGGGGCATGGAAATTTATTGAGGAACAGTTCGGTCTCAAAATGGACTGGGATCAGTATGTGAAATATGCCCGGAGCTTCAACAAGCTCACAGAATTTGAGTGGGAGAAGTGGGATGTTGCAGCCAACACTCCTTACTACCCCATCACCAGCGTTTCACAGGCCCTCTACAGGATCTACTACTCCCAGGACGGCGACAGAGCCATCTGGCATGAGATCGATGAGCGGGTTAAACGCATTATGAACAAGACAGTCAGCAACAAGATACTGACCTTCCCCAAGACAAGACACCGGGCCATAGCATGGAGCTGTGCTCCTCTCTACTACTCACACTGGTGCACCTGGGCATACAACTGCTGGGGTATCAACACAATAATAAATATGGATTCACTAATGTTTGACCAGTACCTGAGAACTGATACCTATGAGCACGCCCTGGAAGACCTGGCTCTGTTCAATGAAAAAGCTCCAATGAGAGCAATGGCAGTTGGCGGACATGAGCACATCCTCTCACTCTTTGACTACATGGAGCGGTTCCACTGTGACATGGTAATCATGTATGACCAGCTGCAGTGCAAGGGCATGCAGGGAATCCACGGTATCTTTGAGGATGAGTTCAGAAAGCGGAATATCCATGCCATCTGGGTACCGCACGCCCTTCCCGACAAGAGGACCGTATCAAGGGCTGAGATCCGTGACATCATCAACGATTACATGACAACAGTAATGCGGGAGGAGCCTCTTGATCCTACACTTCTTGATTTCGACGACTCTATGAGCTGGTAACAGGGGGAGATTATAATGAAGATATTATGCAGATTTTTATTTAAACTGATACGGCTTGCCCTGGTCATCTATGGAGTACTCTTTGTGGTATTCTACTATGACCTGGACGGAAAGTTTTTGTATTACATCTGGGAGCCGCTGATGGTAAAGCGCTATGACAGCATGAAGCGCCCTGATACTACGGCGATGCCCTACTCCATGAAGGAAAGTGTGGAGTAAAAAGAAGCCAAGGGAAGTCAAAGGGACTGTCCCTTTGACTCCCTTTGACTTCCCTATTAACTCACTAACAGTCTATACGTATGACAGCCCCCGTCAGATCCGCGAATTTCAGGGTGCCCTTGAAGGTCTTTTTTTCACCCATGAGGTCTGTGAGGATAACGTTTTCGCCGTCTATGTTGATGGCACTGACGTATTCCATGAGGACCTCCTCAGGGTTCGATTCTCTGTATGCCGTTGAGAGACACATCTTCAGCACCTCCTCTTTTTTCAGCTGTTTCTAAGCAGGCTTAAAGCCTCATCAAGCAGCTCATTTCCCTTCCCAAAATACCCGGCTGCCTCTGTGACTTTTGCTGCACATTCGTCATGGCCAAGGCTCTTTAGTTTCTCAGAAAGCTTAGAGAGCTCGTCGGCATGGCTCTGATTATGCTTAAGCGTGTAGTCCAGAAGGGCCATGACCTGTGCCTCATTTTCGGGAGTCTTATGCTGGTGATCATGAGCGGCCTGATGGTCATGGTCGTGCTGATCATGGGTATGTTCCTTTTCCCCTCCCTCATGGTCATGGGTATATGTATGAGTGTGCTCATGGGCATGTTCATGTCCGTCATGGGAATGCTCATGTTCATGGGTGTAGGTATGAGTATGCTCGCTCATGTCTTTTTCTCCTCTAAACAGCAGTTTTTGATTTCCGTAATTATATTACTCTACCGAGTTGATGAGCTCCAGGATTGCCTCTTTGATCTCACCATTAACTTTAAGGGCATCCTCCCTTGTCTTCTGATTTGAGTAGAAGTAGAACTTAATCTTGGGCTCAGTACCTGAAGGTCTTACTGCAAACCAGGAGCCGTTTTCAAGGAATAGTCTGATTGCATTCTGTGGAGGAATGTCGTCATATCCGTTTATATAGTCAATGACATTGTCCACCTTGACTCCGGCAACCTCTGAAGGGATGTTCTCCCTGAAGAACTTCATCATGCGCTGTATCCGCTGTGATCCCGATATTCCCTCGAGAACAAGATTCGGCTCATCCTCAGCAAAGGCACCGTACTTATCATAGATATCATTGAGGACATCCCACAGGGTCTTTCCCTGTTTCCTGTAGTAGGCTGCTGCCTCTGCCACAAGCATTCCTGCGGATATTCCATCCTTGTCCCGGATGTCCTCGCATGCAGCATAGCCAACTGACTCCTCATAACCGAACAGATACTCATATCCATTCTCGTGGAGATATGGTATCTTGCCGCATATATTCTTAAAGCCTGTGAGAGTCTCGAACATGTCAACACCATAGGCCCTTGCAATGATAGTTGAAAGGGTCGATGTGACAATTGACTTTACCATTGCCCCCTTTGCAGGCAGCGTCCCGGCAGTCTTGTGTCCCTCAAGGACGTAGTTGACCAGAAGGTATCCCGTCTGATTGCCATTCAGCGGAATATAGTTTCCGTTATCATCTCTTATCTCTATAGCAAATCTGTCTGAGTCAGGGTCAGTGGCCATCAGGAGCTCTGCGCCAAATTCTCTGCCGTATTTCTCCGATAGCGCAAAGGCCTTGGGATCCTCGGGATTCGGATACCCCACTGTGGTGAAGTCCGGATCCGGGTTCTCCTGCTCCGGAACAATCTTCCAGTTGGTAAATCCCCTGTCTGTCAGCATCTGCCTGAAGGGAATAGATCCGCATCCATTGAGAGGTGTGTAAACCAGCGGAATTGAGAGGTCAAGCTCATCACCCTCGTGGATCGCAAGCCCCTCTACCTTATCCAGGTACTCCCTGTCATACTCCTCGCCAAGGACTGTAATCTTTCCTGCCTTGACCCCCTCATCATAGTCGGATTTCTTTATCCCGGTCCAAATGTCTACCGCATTGATGCACTCTGTCATTCCATCTGCCACCTCTGCGGAAACCTGGCAGCCATCATCCCAGTATGCCTTGTATCCATTGTAGTCTTTGGGATTGTGGGAGGCTGTGATGTTGATACCCGAAACCGTGCCAAGTCGCCTTATCATAAATGCAAGCTCAGGTGTGGGTCTGAGACTTGGGAATGTATAAACCTTAATTCCGTTTGCAGCAAATATACCTGCTGCCAGCTCAGAGAACTCCCTGGAGAAGTGCCTCGGATCATGAGCGATGATCACTCCCTTATCCATGGCCTCCTGTCCCTTGGAGACAATATAGTCGGCAACACCCTGGCTGGCCTTGCCAACAGTAAAGAAGTTCATGCGGTTAGTGCCAGCACCCACCTTGCCTCTAAGGCCTGCTGTTCCAAAGGACAGATCCTGGTAGAACCTCTCCTCCTTTTCCTTCTCATCACCGGATATTGCCTCCAGCTCTGCCTTTAAGGGGTCTTCGTCTGAAAGCTTATTTAACCACTCCTCGTACCTTGCCTGATAATCCATAGAGCACCTCCGTATTGTTTGTTTAAAACACCCTTCATTAATTGTACCAATAAATCTGATACATCGGCAAAATATTCGTGCTGCTTAAATTATAAAAAATGTATAAAATCCTACTTGTTTATGTTACTATATTGGTGCCGGTTTCCTGCAAATATGGGCAACCGCACCTGTATTTACTATAGCGGGGGATTCAGTTTTTTATGGAGGTGGAGAATGAAAAAAAGAAAAGATGCATTTGGAACAATTAAGAAGGTTGTGGCTATGGTAATGGCGGCAGTGATTGTATTTTCACTTACTGCTCCTATGAACGTTCAGGCCAAGACAAAGGTAAAGTCAGTCACTTTAAAGAGCCATGTGCAGGAGTTCACTGTTCCCTATGTCAAAAAGGCTGCTAAGGTCACACTTAAGAAAGGTACCTACAATATCAGAATCAACAAGAGTACAGGCTCCATTTACCGCGGATATGCAGCGTTTACAGCACCCAGTACCAAAACTTATTCCTTTATAATAAGCAATGTAAAGGCAGCCAACAAAAGTCAGATGATGGGATGGATATCAGGTTCCAAGCAGGACGCAGATGGCGGACTGAGCGAGTGTTACTTCAGTACAAAAGGTGGTAAAACAACAGAATTGAGAGAGGCTGACAAAAAGTATGATTTCTCCCCATCCAATCTCAAAAACAGAACCGGCAAGCTGAAGCTTCAAAAAGGCGAAACGTTGTATCTGTACTTCTCATTTACCGGAGGCAGCGTAAGTCCCAAATATATGACAACTAAGTTCCAGATAAAATAAAACACACTCAAAAGGACTCCGGTCAGTATAAGACAGGAGTCCTTTATTTAGTAGAAAAAGATATCGGTACTTTCTCATCTGCTCATATAATATGTCCCGAACACGTTCAATAATCCTTTCCTCATATCCGTAAACCTTATCCAGGACATCATCTACATCCTTCTTTTCAAACCCAAGCGTCAGATGCGAACCTCATTTTTCCCAAAGGCCCTGAAAATTAGGTTGTCGGTGCAATTCTTGATAGACTTTGGTGTGACATACTGTTTCTTTTTCATACATTAATTAAACCATCAAAATAATGGTTTATAAAGGCGTATTTGCCATCATTTTAATGGTTTTACAATTGGGGTGAGTATTCCGCATTAATCTGCTACAATGAACTACACAAGATCTACATGGTATTACAGAAAGGAACGCTTATGGCAAAAGAAATCTGGCAGCCCGGAAACATGCTCTACCCTATCCCTGCGGTGATGGTGAGCTGTCAAAGACAGGGCGAGAAGCCAAACATAATAACTGTGGCATGGGCAGGAAATGTGTGCAGCAGTCCTGCCATGCTTTCAATATCCGTGAGAAAAGACAGGTTCTCCCACAGCATAATAAAGGAAACCGGTGAGTTCGTGGTGAACCTCACTAACGCTGAGCTGGCAAGGGCTACAGACTGGTGCGGTGTGAGGTCGGGCCGGGACTTTGACAAGTTTAAGGAGATGAACCTTACCCCACAGAAATCTCAGAAGATATCAGCGCCGGGAATTGAAGAGAGTCCGGTCAACATAGAGTGCAGGGTAAAAGAAGTGCTGGAGCTGGGAAGCCACGATATGTTTGTGGCGGAAGTCCTGTGCGTAACTGTTGATGACAGATATATGGATGAAAAGGGACGATTCGATCTTAAGAAGGCTGATCTTGTTGCCTACTCCCACGGAGAGTACTTTTCCCTTGGCAAAAAACTTGGAAAATTTGGATACAGCGTTGCAAAAAAGAAAAAGAGAAAAAAATAAAACTATGAACGTAACAGGTATAAACAACGAATACTCAAGCTGCAACCTGTGCCCCAGGGGCTGCTGCGTTGACAGATATTTACGATCTGGGTACTGCGGGGAACTGAATACACTTAAAGTTTCAAGGGCTGCTCTCCACATGTGGGAGGAGCCCTGTATTTCCGGGAAAAGAGGTTCCGGCACAGTCTTTTTCTCCGGCTGCAACATGGGCTGTGTGTTCTGTCAGAACAGGAAGATTAGTCGGGGAGAAACCGGAAAATATATAAGCACAGAACGGCTTTCGGAGATTTTCTTTGAGCTTCGGGACAAGGGTGCCAATAACATCAACCTGGTGACCGGGGACATGTTCATCCCGTCCATCAGGGAAGCAATTGGCATGGCGAAAAGAGATGGCTTTGACCTGCCATTTCTTTTGAATACCTCATCCTATCTGAATGTTGAGACCATAAAGAGCCTGGAGGGGTATATTGATATCTATCTGCCGGATTTTAAGTACATAAGGGATGAGGATGCTGTCAGATACAGCAATGCCCCCGGGTATCCCTGTTCCGCTTCGGCAGCCATTGAAGAGATGGTCAGACAGCACCCTGTGTGTGAGTTCAAAGCAGAGAGTTCTGTTTCTGATATTCCTGATAAGCCTGATAATTCCAAATGTACACAGGATAATATGGTAATGAAAAAAGGTGTCGTGATACGACACCTTCTCATGCCGGGAATGCTCATCCAGGCAAAAATGATTGTTAACGCGCTGTACAAAAAATATGGTGACAGCGTATATATAAGTCTTATGAACCAGTTCACTCCAAACGGCGAGCTTGCGGACTTCCCTGAAATAAACAGGAAAGTCACGGGGTATGAGTATCACAGCCTTGTGGAGTATGCCAGAAACCTGGGGATAACAAACTGTTTTGTCCAGGTGGGCGATACTGCCAAGGAGAGCTTCATCCCTGAATTCGACTGCAGGGGAGTATGACAGCTCTTTTCCCAGATACTGATTACCAGCATATCAAAAAGGTTCAAGCTGAATCCGTACTACAGCTGACAGATCACTCCCGTCCGCTCCAGCAGTAGGTGCACAGATTGCAGGGATCGATGGGAAGTGCCTCTATCATATCATCCAGCCTGTGGTAGTGGAGGGAGGTGAAGTTCAGTTCCCTTCTGATCTCATCAAGCATGGCCTCGTACTGAGGTGAATCCGGGTCGGTATATTTTTTCACAGTGTCCTCATCAGGGCTGGGATATCCTTCAAGCTTCTCGATAACACGTCTTGTGATCAGCTCCATCTCTGAATTGGAGCGGGAGAAGTTGAGGTATTTGCAGCCGTAGATAAGTGGCGGGCAGGCCGGACGGATGTGAACTTCACTGGCGCCACTCTTATAAAGGAATTCTGTAGTCTCTCTAAGCTGCGTTCCCCTTACAATTGAATCATCGATGAGCAGCAGGCTCTTGTTGCGGATGAGCTGGTTGATAGGGATCAGCTTCATCTTGGCAATGAGGTCACGCCTTGACTGAATAGTTGGCATGAAGGATCTTGGCCAGGTTGGAGTGTATTTAACAAAAGGTCTCGAATATGGGATTCCCGAGGTGTTGGAGTATCCGATTGCATGGGCAACTCCTGAGTCAGGCACTCCTGCCACAAGATCCGGGTGAATACCCCTCTGCATATCTCTCTGGGCAAGCTTGCTGCCGCATCCATAGCGCATTTTCTCAACGCTGAGTCCCTCGTAGGTGGAAGCAGGGAACCCATAATATATCCAAAGGAAAGTACATATGCGCATCTCTGATAATCCGGGCGCAACTATTTCTACTGATTCGGGAGTGATAAAGGCAATCTCTCCGGGCTCCAGTTCCTTGTAGGAATCATAGCCTAGATTGAGATAAGAAAAGCTCTCAAAGCAGACACAGTATCCCTCGTCCTTGTGGCCGATCTGAACAGGGGTCCTTCCAAAGCGGTCCCTGGCTGCATAGATTCCCTCCGGGGTCATAAGTAGCAACGACATTGAGCCCTTTATGATCTCCTGGGCATAGCGGATACCTTCTACGATTGTAGATTTCTGATTTATGATCGAGGCCACCAGCTCAGTGGGGTTGATATCTCCGCCACTCATCTCAAGGAAGTGAGAGTGGTTGTCTTTAAAGAGCTGACTGGTGATCTCATCTATGTTATTGATCTTGCCAACTGTTGTGATGGCAAAGGTTCCATGGTGAGAGCGGACAATTAGGGGCTGAGGCTCGAAGTCGGATATACATCCTATGCCAAGATTTCCCTCCATCTTGAGCATGTCATCCTCAAACTTCGGTCTGAAATAGGACCTCTCAATGTTGTGGATCGAGCGATCAAAGCCCTTCTTCTTGTCATAAACAGCCATTCCGGCACGACGGGTTCCTAAATGTGAATGATAGTCAGTTCCGTAAAACAGGTCAAAAACTGCACTTTCACGAGATGCTACTCCAAAAAATCCTCCCATGGAAACCTCCTGTTTGAATTCTATTATATGCGATTACGGAAACTATCATACCACAGCAGAAAGATGCCGTGTGGGAAAAATTTTACTAAAAAAGATGGTTTTTAAAATAGAATATTCACATCAGGCGGGGTAATGCCCCATGAAGCAGGCAGCGCAGAAGGAATCTGGGGCGCGTCCCGGAACCAGCTGCAGGGCATCTTCGACGGAAAGATATCCAAGGGAATCTGCCCCGATAAGATCGCAGATCTCATCCACTGTGTGTGATGTAGCGATGAGACCTTTGTCGGAAGCCACATCTGTTCCATAGTAGCAGGGATGAAGAAAAGGCGGTGATGATATCCTCATGTGAACCTCCTTTGCCCCGGCTCTCTTAAGCATCTTTACAATCCTGGCGCTTGTGGTGCCACGGACGATTGAATCATCTATCAGAACCACTCTCTTGCCCTTAACAACAGCGGCTGCAGCGTTG
>JAEEGL010741040.1_pt1 | contig 23810 bp, 20 predicted proteins | sample 9134231 | NCBI WGS metagenome assembly JAEEGL01 (sample SAMN16246548, study PRJNA631951) | gut metagenome | biome: gut microbiome; feature: rumen; material: fiber-attached | host: Bos | place: Iran: Karaj | collected 2018-10 | reverse complement strand
TCACACCTTTTCTGATGATGGCTGTGCGAAGGTCTTTGCGGCCCAGGAAAAGTCTGTTGTCGATCCTGAATACTTTGTATCCTGCCAGGCTGAGGGGTGTCTCGAAAACGCCGTCTGTGATGGGTGCTTCTGTGAGCTCAACTGCTCCCAGCTCTTCGATGAGGCTTCCTTTATATTCTCCCTCTTCAACGGTCTTCATGTTTTCAATGTAGTTGGAAAGGCCGAAGGAGAAGGATGTTCCGAAGGCTCTGTCTACAGCGATGGGCTGATCCAGCTGGTAGATGCCCTTGACCATGAGCAGGTCTCCTCTTCTCACGTTCTTAAGCAGGAAGTCTGTCATGTCATCCAGATTGTTGCAGTACTCGCAAGGTGTCTTTGATGCTTTCTTGAAGCCCTGCCATACGCTGTATCCGTCGCCGTATCTGTTGAGACTTGCGAAGTCGTCGTAAGGTCTGCCGCAGAAAAGGAATTTATCGAAGTCGATGTCTGCCAGTTCTTCGCCGAATTTCAGGCTTCTCTCGCTTACGTCTTTACCCAGCTTGTTTTCGCCGCCGACAAGAGCGATCTTTCTGGCGCCCTCTTCAACATCGAAGTTTTCGCCGGCGTTGAGCATGGCCATGATGGATTCTTCTGCCACGTTGTAGCAGTCCATATCGATGTAAACTCCGCCGATGTTGACCAGCTTCTGTCTGACGCCCTTGGTCTTGTAGTTAAGGAAGTTGGTCCTGATCTGTTCTCCGGTGAGTCCCAAAACTCTGCCGAAGGCAAAGGCTGCCAGGGCGTTGTAGACGTTGTGCTCGCCCAGGATCTCGATGGAGATGGGTGTCACGATGCCGGTGCTTCTTTCCAGAACGTCGAACTTCAGGTTCTCGCCGTCCTGAACGATGTTGATTCCTCTGTACTCGACGTTGCTCTCCTTGATTCCGAAGGACTTGACGGTATGCTTGAAGGGATGCTTTCTGATGTTTTCATCATCGAAGTTGGTGATGATGATTCCGTCGGGTTTCATGACATCGTCAGCACTGGTCTTGTCCATGAAAAGATTGTCGAATGTATGATACATCTGAAGGTGGTGGTTGTATACGTTGGTAAGGATGAAAACATCCGCCTCCACCATTCTGGAAGCCAGTCTTACAGAACCGGGATAGCCTGCGCCGGTCTCCTGGATGTATACCTCGTAATCCTTGTTGCACTCTTTGAAAAGGTGGCTTACGATCTTCTGAAGGCTGTTGGGGTTGGCCCTGTTATAGTAAGTCTTGAAATTGCCCTCAGCAACGCAGCCGCAGAAGTCCTTGGTGGTGGTCTTGCCGATGCTTCCGGTTACCTGAAGGACTGTACCCTTCTGCTTGGCTCTCAACGCATGGACGAAGGCCATGAACTTGAATTTCATGTCGTTCACCAGGATGGCGGGCATGCCGTCTTCCCTGCCGCCTGCTCTCAGGAATCTCTTCTTGTCCTGGATGATGAGCTTGGCTCCGTTCTCGCGGGCGATCTTGTACTGGGTATAGGAACTGTATCCCTTGACCTTGGCCTCTTCAGCAGCTCTGATGATGACGCATACGTCGCCGGGCTTGACTGCCTGGGCGCGGAAGGCCAGAGTCTGCGGCTCGTCTGCGATATCTTCGAACCTTGCAGGAAGAGGTGTCTGAAGTCCCTTCATGAGTTCCCTCAATGTGATGGTCAGGCCGTCCGTCTCGAACTCCGGAAGCGGGCCCTCGTTGAGGTATTTTTTATTTTCAATTCTTTCTCTGATATTTGCTCTGATTCCCATAATATTTCCTTTTGCTTTATTCGTTTTTTCAAAAAACTCACATACACAATTATTATACCATGTATTCATTTTCATTTCCATATTAAATGAGGGTGTTTATGATTTTTCCTTAAAACTCTTTTTTCTATTTTTATTCATAAAATTTTAAGAATTTTTTCCTTTTTTTCTAATATTATATGTAGTATACTGTTATCATTCCAAAAAGGGGGTTTTGGTAATGAAATCGAAAGAATCTGCAATCAAAAGAACATTCACAGGGCTTTTTGTTTTTCTCATGGCTCTGTGTGTTTTATTTATGATAAAAGCATGGTCTGAGGGTCACTTCAGTTCCATGGAAGCGCTCAGGGAATACATCGTTTCCTATGGCATCTGGGGACCGCTCATCCTGGGTATCATCCAGATGCTTCAGGTGATCCTGCCGGTGCTTCCGGGCTGGCTGGGCTGTATCGTAGGCGCAGCTCTCTTCGGAGCAGGCGAGGGTTTCTGGATAAACTACATCGGCATCAGCGCCGGCTCCATAGCAGCCTATTTCCTGGCCAGGAAGTTCGGCGTCGATCTGGTACGCAAGATGTTCAGGCCTGAGAAGTACGAGAAGCTGGTCAACTGGGTAAACACCAAGAAAAGCTACGCGGTGCTCCTGTTCCTGGCCATCCTGCTTCCCCTGGCTCCTGATGATTTCCTTTGCTATTTCTCCGGACTGACCTCCATGTCAGCCAGGAAATTCATCTCAATAGTCATCGTGGCCAAGCCATGGTGCATACTCGTCTACAGTATATTTTTTGCATATCTTATCTAACTGAAAGGGGTAAATTAAAATGTTAGGATTTTATAATTACACGGTGATACTCACCTACATCGGAATGCTCACAGGCTTTTCGGGCATCACCATGGCTCTCATGGGAAACACTCACTATGCTCTCATCTGCCTTATGATCGCCGGAGTCTGCGACATGTTCGACGGCAAGATCGCGTCCACCATGGAACGCACCGACAGGGAAAAGGCTTTTGGCATCCAGATCGATTCCTTAAGCGATCTGATCTGCTTCGGCGTGCTTCCGGCAGTCATAGTCTGCTCAAGATCTTACATGAGCACCATGAGTTTCTGCATCGCAGGGCTTTATGTGCTGGCTGCTCTCATACGCCTGGCCTGGTTCAACGTGGATGAAGCTGAGAGGCAGACTCTGGAAGACGGCGGCAGAGAGATCTATCAGGGCCTTCCCGTAACTACAGCTGCTCTGATCCTGCCCGCCATGACGGAGATCATGCATGCCATGAGCCTGGACCCTGCCAAGGCAGGTCCTTTCACACTGCTTGTCATGGGCACTGCTTTTCTCACGCCTTTTAAAGTAAAAAAGCCGGCGATGCTGGGGAAGATCGGCATGGTGATCTTAGGGGGACTCTCCATGGTGCTTCTCTTCGCAGGCTTTGACATCTGATCAGGGGGATCTGGGTGCGTCGTGGCTCGCGCTTTTCTTAAAATATGACGCAGAGCGAAAATATTTTTGCGTCACATTTTGACGTTTCAGTCGAAAATGACACACATATGGTCATATTAAAATATTTTGCAAAATAAGACGCTTTTTCCAAAAAATTTGCGTCAGATTTTCAGCTTTTTCTTCCAGAAGACGCAGCAAAAAATTCAAAGGACAAAGATAATGTCAAAAAACGATAAATCAGTCAGCTATCTCTACGGCACCGCCTCCGGCCGTGCCGTGCTGAAAATATTAATGAAGGCGCATCTCGACAAACTGGCCGTGGGCTACCTCAGGTCAGCTTTGTCACGTCCCGTAATAAAGTCTTTTGCGAGGAAAAACGGCATCCTTCTGACGGAGGATCAGCTCAGGGGCTTCAGGACTTACAGGGACTTTTTCCTTCGTGATAAGACCGGCGGCATCCATATCGACATGGAGCCCACCCACCTTATCAGCCCTTGTGACAGCTGGCTCAGCGTGTTCAAGGTGCAGGAGGATTCCACCTTTGAGATAAAGGGCTCCCGCTACAAGCTGGAGGACCTTTTCGGATCAGACCTCGAGCCTTCCGGCCGCGGTGCGGCCGGGGCTGCGGCCCTTCATCCGGGTAGTGCAGACAGTGATCCCGCCACCGACGGCAGCCCCGTCGCCGGATCCTTCGCTGACCTGGCCGGACGCTTCTCAGGCGGCGACTGCCTCATCTTCAGGCTTTGCGCAAGCGACTACCACCACTACTGCTACATAGACGATGCTCTGATCGGCAGGAATCACTATATCGAAGGCAAACTCCACAGCGTCCAGCCCATTGCCTGCGAGACTTTTAAGGTGTATACTCTTAACAGGCGCTCCTGGTGCCTCATGGAGACAAGGAACTTCGGATCTGTGGTACAGACCGAGGTCGGCGCCCTGGTGGTGGGTGGCATAGTGAACCACCACGAAAACTGCCCGGTGAGCCGAGGCGACGAGAAAGGCTTTTTTGACCTGGCCGGCTCCACCATCGCAATGTTTTTTGAAAAAGACAAGATCACCCTGGACCCCTGGATCCGCGAGGCGCTCTCCGGCGCCCCTGAAGTCCGGGTCTCCATCGGTATGAAAATAGGAACAAAGTATGAAAGATAAAAAATTCGATATCGCTGCAGTTATCACAGTTATCCTGTTGAACTCAATACTCAATGAGGGTGTCTACTACCTGGCAAGGCTCATTGCCGGCGGCATGAAGCATCATAACATGACCCTTCACTTCGATCTCATGATCCCCTTCCTGCCCTGGACGGTCCTCATTTACTTCGGCTGTTTCGCCTTCTGGATCGTGGCCTACATAGTAATAGCCATGACCGGCCCCGCCGAAGGAGAGATCGACAACAGATGGAGAGTCTTTTCTGCGGACGGCCTGAGCAAATTCATCGCTCTCATTTTTTTCATAGCGCTGCCCACGACTCTCATCCGTCCCGAGACCGGCTGCGAAAACCTCATGGACACCTTCGCCACCCTGCTCTACCAGATAGATTCAGCGGACAATCTTTTCCCGTCCCTTCACTGCTCCATCAGCTGGTTCTGCTGGATCGGCGCCCGCTCCAACAAGCGGATCCCCGCCTGGTTCCGCAACCTGTGCCTCATCATGGCCATCCTGGTCTGCATCGCGACCCTGACCACCAAGCAGCACGTGATCGTGGACATCTTCGCCGGCATCATCCTGGCAGAGGGTTGCTACTGGCTCACCGGTTTTGAAAGCATCGCCAGGCTTTACATGGTTCCCGCCGAGAAGCTGGCAGAGGCTATAAGGAGAGCTCTTCCGAAACTCACACATTAATACGCAAAAAATTTTCAGCCCGCACCTTTCGTGGATGCGGGCTTTTTAATTTTTTGCAGCTGTATGTGTTAATAAAATAAGTTGTTTTTTATTCGGAAATAACATATAATTATTGTTACACTTGTAAAGCATTAAGGAAAGGCATACAACATGAAAATACCAGATAAAATCAAGAGCAGGATCAAGGACCTTCTCTGGGAAAGAGGCAAACCCTCCGACCAGACCAAGGCCAAGGCCCCTAAAGGCGCAGAAGCCAAGGCGCCCGACTCCCCCAAAGCCCGCCGCAGAGCCCGCATCCGCGAGAGGCGCATCGCCTACATAATGAAAAAGACCGGCTGGGATCACGACACAGCTGCCGCAGATCTCAAGGCTGTACGAAAGACTTACGGTGTCTCCAATAAGAAGTACATGGAGTACAAGTTCTATAAGCTTTCCCCTGAGCTTCGCAAGGAGACTGCTGAAGACATTCTCCAGGCCGAAAGACTGAAGAAGCGCCGCAAGGAAGAGTGCATCGAAATGGCCATGGACGAGATGGGCTGGACCAGAGCCGAGGCCGAGGCCAACCTGAAATACGCCCACAAGGAGCTGGGTATACCCTACTCCAAGTATAAATTCTTCATGCTCTACCGGGTCGCACCGGAAGAACAGTATCAGGAATACCGCATCAGACTCAGACAACTTCGCCAGAAGCGAGCCGAAAAGGCTGAGCACTACGAAGACATCATGGCCAGAAACGGCTGGACCAAAAAACAGCTGGAAGAGGAACTTTCCAACTGCGTGAAAAAGTGCAACTGCACTTTCAGCGAATTTTGGCAGTATCGTCTGGACAGTTTTACCGATGAGGAACTGGCAGACATGATGCTCATGGAGCGCCACAAAAGGATCCGCGCTACATATCCCAACGACCCTGCCATCATCAAGACTGCACAGAACAAAGAAGCGACCAACGTTCTTTTGGGAAAATATCTCAAGCGCCCCTGGTGCATGAACGACGTCACCTTTGAAGAATTCGAGGAGAAGTTCAAGGACAGTCCCGGCATCGTTTACAAACCCGTCTTCGGCCAGCAGGCAAGAGGTGTGGAACTTTACAGGTTCAGCGAGCACACCATGGGTGAGGTCTACGAAATAGTCACCAGCTACAACCGCGGCGTTCTTGAGGAGCAGGTGATCCAGCATCCTGACATAATGAGGCTGAATCCCTCTTCGGTGAACTGCGTGAGACTCGAGACCGTGTCCTCCATTGAGAAACCCGTCACCTCCGACGGCAGGATGGCCGACGTCATCGGCGCCACCCTGAAAATGGGCGGCGGCGACGCAGTAGTGGACAACCTCCACGCAGGCGGCGGCGTATGCGCGGGAATCGACATGGAAACCGGCATCATTGACACCGACGGAGTGGACTGGACCTGCGGCGTCCACCTGACCCACCCTGCCACCGGCGAGACCATCAGAGGCTTCAAGGTGCCCTACTTCCAGGAGGTCAAAGAACTGGCTCTTCAGATCATCGAAGACCTGAAGATCTTCGGAGTTTTCGGCTGGGACATCGCCATCAGAGAAGACGGCCCCGTCCTCATCGAGCTCAACTCCTACCCCGACCCTACTTTGCTGAATATACCTTACGCAGCTGAACATAAGGGTCTTCTCCACAGACTAGACAAATACAACCTGATCAAGCACGAATAAAACTAAAAGTACTATGGAAAAAGACATCAAATTAGAGAAAAAACTATCCCCGGTGAACGTCTGGGCCCTGGCTTTGGGCTGCATCATCGGATGGGGCGCCTTCGTAATGCCCGGCAATACTTTCCTGGTGAAGGCCGGTCCCCTGGGCACAGCCATCGCCATGGCTTTTGCCACTCTCATAATGATAGTTATCGCTTTCAACTACAACTTCATGATCAACAAATTCCCCGTGGCAGGCGGAGAATTCACCTACACCCAAAGAGTTTTCGGCGACAACCACGCTTTCGTATGTTCCTGGTTCCTGGGTCTGTCCTATCTTCTCATAGTTCCCATGAACTCCACTGCCCTGGCCCTCATCGGAAGAAACCTGCTGGACAATATTTTTCAGGTAGGTTTCCACTACAACGTTGCGGGCTATGACATCTACCTGGGCGAGATCATACTGGCCCTGGCTGCCCTGGGCATCATAGCATACCTGAGCATCAGAGGCGTTAAGTTCGCCGGCGTTTTTCAGACCATTCTGGTCTTCGCCCTGGTATCCGGCGTGGCCATCGTTACCATCGCTGCCATCATAAGCGATAAAGCAAGCTTCGCCAACCTGTCGCCGGCCTTCCACCAGAACGCCACCACCTCTTCCGCCGGAGCCATCGGAGGCATTCTGGCAGTAGTCGCAGTGGCCCCCTGGGCCTTCGTAGGTTTCGACACCATACCCCAGGCAGCTGAGGAATTCAAATTCTCACCCCAAAAGACAAAGACCATCATGGTGATCTCAATTCTTTTCGGTGGTATGGTCTACATCGTACTCAACACCGTCACGGCCAGCGTAGTTCCCGAAGGTTACGGTTCCTGGATCGAGTACATAGATGATCTGCCCAACTTAAGCGGACTCATCTCCCTGCCCACCTTCTACGCTGCCAAGACCCTTCTGGGCACGGCAGGCCTGGCCTTCCTGGGCATCTCCGTCCTGGCAGCCATCCTTTCCGGCATCGTCGGCTTCTACATGGCTACCAGCCGCCTTCTGTACTCCATGGCTTTGGAGAACGTGATCCCGGGCTGGTTCGGACAGCTCCACCCCACCTACAAAACCCCCAGAAATGCCATCCTCTTCATCATGGTTATCTCCATGATCGCGCCCTTCTTCGGCAGGACGGCCCTGGGCTGGATCGTGGACATGTCCTCCCTGGGCGCAGCCATCGGCTACGGCTACACCTCCCTTGCCGCCTATAAGTTCGCAAAAAAAGAAGGCCGCACGGGCCTCATGATCACCGGCGCCATCGGCGCCCTCATGGGTCTCATCTTCTGCATCCTTCTTCTGGTGCCCATTCCCATCTTCAACTGCTCCCTGGGCAAAGAATCCATGGTCTGCCTGGTGATCTGGATCGTCATGGGCGTGGTGTTCTTCCTTACCACCAGAGGCAAGCGGGCTGCAAAGTGATTTCGGGCGCAGGACGGCCCACAGCGCACAGCTTGGCATATTCCGCACATAAATGAACAGACTAAAAAAGGGTGTCAATTCTTTGCAAAACGCCAAGAATTGACACCCTTATTATTCTGTCAGCCCAATGCCTCGTCGATCTCGTCGGCTTTGAAGGTCAGATCTTCCATGAGAGCGCGGTCTTCCGCCATGCGCGCTTCGTACGCCCTTGCCCGGTCGGCAAAGGACTTGGCGACGCCCTTATCCTCTGCAAGTTCGGATGCCCGCTGGTAAATACGCGTCATCATGGCGCTGTTGAAATAATCCGCCACTGCGTAGGACTCCGTGTATTCGGAGTCTTTTTCGGCGGTCGCCCCCAGAGCGATGTTGGACATCATGTCTCCGTAGGCGTAGACGTAATCGTTGCCCTTTAAGGTAAAGTACATCTCGTTGGGATCTGAGATGTAGGGATCATATGCGTCATGGATCCGCCACAATGCCAGGAGGATCATGATGACCAGGATCACCGCCATGAGGACCGTCACCAGTTTAAATAATTTTTCAGTGCCGCTGGTGGCGCCTGCTCTTCGGCCTCCGCGGCTGTTCATCTTATTCTTCTTCATCATAGTTGTCCTCCAGGTAAACGTAGATCCTTGACTTGTTCATCTCTCTAAGCGCTCTGACATCTTCGATGCTGACGTTGAAGGTGCCTGAGATCAGTGCTTCCGCATCGTCTCTCAGGTCCTCCATGTATTCCATCTTGTTACCCTCATGACGCTCGGGGCGGTAGTCGCCCGGCTTGATAGCCTCGTTTAGACCCTCGATGTCTCTGGCAATGTACTCAAAGACCTCGCTCTCTTTTACGTAAGTGTACTTTTCCGGAAAAGATTTTTTGACCCAGAGGGTCTGGAGGTTTGAGTGAATGGATTTGTAGTACATGGACATGTCGTATACCGCGCTGTATTCGTCCAGGTCGCGGGTATAGGTCAGATGGTTTTTGCTCATGTAGTAGTAGAGGCCGGTGTAGTCGCGGTCTTCCATGTATTGTTCGATTACCTCGCGGTACTCGTCAGCGTGAGCCGCGATGGCGCGGTCCTCCTGCCAGTACCTGATATTGTCGGCCTGGGCCAGAACGAAGGCCGCTATGGCGATCAGGGCCGCCAGGATCGCGATGATGGTGATCCTGACAGAGCGGCGGTTGAGCCTGGAAGTGTTTTCCAAGACGTCCTGACGAGTCTTTTCATAGTCCTTGGCATAGCGGTCCATCTCCTGCTGATGCCTCTTGGCATAGGGATTGGGCTCTCCGCAGAAGGGACAGTATTTATCTTCGATATTAAGATTGCTTCCGCAATTCTGACACTTCATATTTTCACCCCCAGAGTTCCTCGGCTTTTGCCATGAACTCGTCGTAGTCTTCCCAGTTCCAGACACTGTGGCCGTCCTCGCTGTCATTGGCGATCCTTTCCATCAGGTCTTCGTACTCTTCATTTTCATACATTTCATCGTAGACGGGGAAGTTTTCGTGCTCCCATACCATCTCCGCTTTGGCGTCCTGATTTCTGTTGAAGATCATGCGGTCCATGGCGATGAAGCCCAGGATCAGCAGGCCGATGATGACAGCTGCGATGATGATCTTCTTCGCGGTGGATCCTGCGCCTTTCTTAAACTCCGACTTATAGTCCTCCCTGGCTTCGTCATCCACCTTGTCCAGCTCGCGTCTCTTGTCCTCCAGGCCGCGCATGAACTTGGCCTCGGCTCCGCCGGGATTTATGTATCCGCAGTAAGGGCACTCAGATTCGCTTACTTCGAATTCAGCTCCGCAGTTAGGACATTTCATTATATGCTTCACGCCGTCAGTCCGGTCAGACGCCCTGCCGAAACCCGGGCGGGAATTTTTAGTTTTTGCTGCCATGAGATCACCTCCTGCGGGCCACGACTTTGCGGGCCACGAACATTATGGGCTTCAGGTAGGCCGGGCGCAGAGCGCGGTCAGCCTTCTTCAGCTCCTCGATGATGTTAAGGTGCTGGGGGCAGTGAGCCTCGCATTTGCCGCAGGCCACGCACTGGGAGGCGAAGCCGGGCTCGTCGCGAAGGCACATGCCCTGGAAAAATCCTCTCAGGCCCTCGAAAGTGCCGTCGATGGATTTCAGATTGTAATAGTGGAAATTCCCGGGAATGTCTACGCCATGAGGACAAGGCATGCAGTAGCGGCAGCCCGTGCAGCCCACCTTTTCGCGGGCTTTGATGATATCGCGGATCTTACCCACCAGGGCAAATTCCTCTGGGCTGAAGGCCCCGGCCTCAGCCCCGGATGCGATCCTGCAGTTCTCATCCACCATTTCCAAAGAATTCATACCCGAAAGGACGCAGGTCACTGCCGGCTGGTCCCAAAGCCATCTCAGGCCCAGTTCAGCCGCGCTGTATCCGTGTCCGTCAGCCTTCAGGATCTTCATGGCATCCTTGGGAAGTCTCACCAGCTTGCCGCCCCTCAAAGGCTCCATGATGACGACAGGAATGCCCCTCTCTGCCGCGGCCTCCAGTCCCTTGCGGCCGGCCTGGGAATTCTCGTCCATATAGTTGTACTGGATCTGCACGAAATCCCAGTCGTAAGCATCCAGAAGTTTCACGAACATGTCCGGATCACCGTGATAGGAGAAGCCTATGTTCCTGATGGAACCGTCGGCCTTGTGGGCCCTGATCCAGTCTTCCATGCCCATAGCCTTCAGGTTCTCCCACTCGCTTAAGTCCGTGAACATGTGCATGAGATAATAGTCGATATAGTCCGTCTTCAGCCTCCTGAGCTCCTCATCAAAAGTCCTGTTGATGGCCTTCATGGAGCGGAGAATGTACTGAGGCAGCTTGGTGGCTATGAGGACCTTGTCCCTGAGACCGTTCTCATCAAAGATGCGGCCCACCACTTCCTCAGAACCCGGATACATATAGGCCGTGTCGAAGTAGTTCACTCCCTGCTCCACAGCCCTCAGGATCTCTCTTTCGGCCTTCTCGTAATCGATGGCCGGCCCCTTCCTGCTGAACCTCATGCATCCGTAGCCTAATATTGATATGGGTTGTCCGTTTTTGTCGTTTCTATAGTTCATAAAAGTATTTATCCAGCAATAATTGTCGGTTTCTAGTCGATTTCTATACTAGTTCTGCAAATTTAAGTCTGACGGCTTTGGCCAGATCCCCCGGCGCAAGCTCGATCTGATAGCCCACTTTGCCGGCGCTGACAAACATGTGCTCCAGCCCCTCCGCCGTATTGTGGACAAAGGTAGGGAAAGGCTTTTTCATGCCAACCGGCGAGCAGCCCCCGTGTACGTAGCCCGTCAGCGGCAGAAGTTCCTTCTGCTTGATCATGGCCACCGACTTCTCTCCCGCAGCGGATGCTGCCTTCTTCAGGTCCAGCTCCTCTTTGACGGGTATGACAAAGACGTAGTAGGCCTTGGACCGGCCCTGGGTCACCAGGGTCTTAAAAACGCAGTCCGGGTCCTCTCCCAGAAGTCCTGCGATCTCCTCCCCCGTCTTGGTGGGATCCGCCTCGTAAGAGTGGCTCACATAGCTGATCTTCAGGCTGTCCAGGACCCGCATTACATTGGTCTTTTCAGTTTTTTCCTTCGATTTGGATTTCATTATATATTACCACAAAAAATCTTCAGCCGGCTTCGTCGGCTCTCAATAGTTTTTCTTTTTGAATCGCTCAAGATCCGCCCTGCAAAGGTCGCAAAGGCAGTTCTTCGGATCTTCTTCCCGGGCATGTTCTATGAGGATGGATAACTTCACCGACTGACGCATGGTGCAGCCTGATCTGGTGCAGTGGCGGCCGTACTTGTTTTCTGTGCAGGCTCTGTCCGGGTCCGCCGCCAGCCTGTGGATGTGCCCCAGCTCGTGCCTTAAAGTACGGGTGATCACCGCCTGCTTGACCTCAGGCTCCAGCTGTCTGAAGCGTGCCATGCTCTGGACCGATACTCTTCCGCCCACCCTGGCAGCTCCGAAACACCAGCTCTCCTTTAAGAAGAGATCCCGGGAGGTGAACACTATGAGGGCCCCCTTCCGTGCCATCTTGCCGAAAACTTCCGATGCCATGTCCAGCATGTCACGGGCGCTTATCTGGTCCTTGTCGTTCACGGCGGCGGCTGCCACCATTTCATCGACGGACTTCTTTATGCGGCCGTCGCCGGACACCCCAAACACGCTGCTTCCCGCGAACATGAAATAGCAGCCGAAGATGGGCGCGGCGGACTCCATGGCCTTCGCCAGCATTTCCCTCTCATCGGCTGTCACGCTCGAATCGCAGTAAACATAGACTGTATAGTTTTCAAGCAGTTCTTTTCTCATAGAAGCATCACATCAGAAGTACGTAAACAAGATGAGCAAAAACTCCGGCGCAGATGCCGCCGATGGTGTGGCAAAAAATAGCTTTGCCCGTCATCTTTCTTGCCTTAAGGCTGTCCATCATGGCGACGTGGGTGCTGAGGTAACCGCTCCAGCACATGCACATGGCCGTGAAGACCGCCACATCCGCCGCCTTGGCCAGGCCTCTTGAAAGCATATCCGGAATGAGGGCGATGGCCGCTCCGGCTGAACCAAGTGCCGTGATGGGCACCGAAATGCACTCGTTGGAGGTAAAGCCGAAAAGGGGCTTGATTATGAATGAAAGTTTCGAGGCTACCCAGGGGAAGACTCCTACGCCTTCAAAGGCTGCGCCTGTGTAAGTCCCGTCAGGAGACGGTCCGTTGGTGAGCATCAGGACCAGAGAGCAGATGATGAGCACTCCGGGGATGATCTCCAGACCGATCTTGACGCCGGACTTGCCGCCGGACAGGGTCGACTCGATGAGCCTCAGGCCGATACCTTTGGAAGATCCCGATGGGCTTTCCATTACAGCGTCCGCGCCATCAGCTCCGCCCTCCGCGGCTTCATCTGCTTCTATGGCAGGAGCTGTGGTACCGTATTCTTTTTTGGTGAACCTGATCATGAGGCGGGTGCTTACGATGCTTCCCACCACAGCTCCCAGGTTGCCCACAAGAGCAGCCGTTATCATGCTGCCGCCTGAAGGACCGGTTCCCAGGCCGATGACGAAGGTGGTTATGATGGCACCCATGCCGAAGGCCGTGCCTATGTTGGTGAGAGCCGGCACCTGATATCTTTTGAAATATCTGATAAAAGCTCTGTCTTCGGCCAGGGCCAGGATGGCCGGGTTATCCGAAAGATAGGTCGTCATGATCCCGACAGAGGCCGCACCGGGCAGCCCATAGAGTGGGTACATGAGAGGTGACACCAGCTTGTTTACCAGGCCGATGACACCGAATTCGCTGAGCACCGAGCCCATGGCTCCCGCCAGGACCGCGATGGCCATGATGTAGAACACCGTGTTCATTAAAAGATCGTAGGCAGTGTTCATCAGGGTATTGAGCATGTTCACAAAGCCCATTCGTGAACCGATAAGACCAAAGATCCCAATGAAAAACACCATGAACACCACAGGCTCAAGGATGGTTTTCCTTAAATCGTTTTTTGACATTTTACGCCTGACACCTTTTCCATTGTCAGCTGGCCCTTGAGGGCCGGCTTACCTTTCCATTTCCGGCAGCCGGAGCTGCCGATTTTTTACAATACCTTATATATCGATTTTATCACAGACTTTGTGATCATCAAACCATTTTGTGATTTCTTTGAGACGCTTTATGCGGTGAGCGGGCTTGCCGCTTCTGGAAAGCTCGTGGTTCTCGCCTTTGAAGCAGACCATTTTGGCCTCCACTCCGTGAGCCACCAGGGAAGTGAACATCTGATATCCCTGGTCGATGGGGCATCTGTAGTCCTCGAAGGAGTGGATAAAAAGCGTCGGAGTCACGGCCTTATCTGCATACTTCATGGGGCTCTGTTCCCAAAGTTTCTCCGGCTCATTCCAGGGATCCGACAGACACTGGTCCTGGGCGAAGACTACGCCGATATCGGAAACTCCGTACATGGAGAACCAGTTGGATATGGAGCGCTGGCTGGCACAGGCGCGGAAGCGGTCTGTGTGGCCGATGATCCAGTTGGTCATGAAGCCTCCGTAAGATCCTCCTGTTTCAAAGAAATTGCTGCCGTCCATGGCAGGATATGCCTCAAGGGCTGCATCGCAGAAAGCCATGATATCCTCGTAATCGATGGTACCGTATTTGCCCAGTATATCCATGAAATCGCCTCTTCCGTCAGAGCCTCTGGGATTGCAGAAGATCACGAAGTAACCCTTGCCTGCCCAGTACTGCATCTCATGATAGTAGACCTGGCCGTAGACGGTCTTGGGACCTCCGTGGATATCGATGATGACGGGATATTTCTTCTCAGGATCGTAGTCCATGGGTTTCAGCACGAAACCGTGGATGTCGATCTCGGAAGCATCAGGCCCCTCGCCCGGAACCTTGATATCAAGGCTCTCCGGCTCCGCAACATATTTGCCTCGAAGTACGCTGTCGTTGAAGTGGCTGAGTCTGCGTCCCTTGAGGTCGTAGACCTCCTGAGCCCTCATGTCACGAAGAGCAATGAGCATGGCGCGGGTGCCATCCTCTGAAATGTCAAAGCAGTCCACGGAACCGGGCTCCTTGGTAAGCTGAGTTATCTCTCCATCCTCCAGCTTATACAGATATGCTCCGTCGAACCTGGTGGAGATGAAGTAAAGTGTATCCCCCACCATCCTGGCGCTCCTGCCTCCGCCATAGCGAATGTCGGAGCCCACGGAAGTTCCTATGGCCTCGCCGTGCTTGGCGTAAAACTTCAGCTCCCTTGTTCCGTAGTCGATCCTGTAAAAATCCGCATCGGTGTTGAGGCCCAGGTGCTTGTCAGAAGCCAGGACCAGAAGGAAGGTCTCGCCGGGCAGGAAGCCCATGAGCTCCAGCTCGTCGCTGCAGCCTGCCAGAGCCTCTCCGGGAACTACAGGTCCGTCTTCCTTAACAGCCATGGCCTTGAGCACAGCCTCCCCTTCCATGGGAAGCAAAGGCTTCACGGGAGAAGTCATATAGTATAATACCGATTTGTCCGGGCTCAGCCTGGCATCCATTACGTTTTCGTTTACGTCAGTCAGGCGGGTCAGAAGTTTTTTGCGCTGATCATAATAAAAGAGCGATTCGTATGCTCCCTTGGTAAAAGGTCCGCCGTTCCACCACCAGGGCACCTGGGCGATCTCTTCATAGTCCGCGTTTTCGACAGCTTGCTTCTGGAATTCCTTAAGAAGCTTGCGGTCACCCTTGTAAAGGTCCTCGAAGCCCGGGAAAGTGCTGCCTTTGAGGATCATATCGCCATTAGGCAATGGGAGAACCTGGGACACGGGGATGGGGAAAGTATAGGCCAGCTCTGCCTCGCCGCCCTTGAGGCTTATGCGGTACCAGCGGCTCTTGAGCTCCGGAGCCTTGTTATCCACAGCCTCCTCGTCTTCGCGGTTACCCGGGAAAAGAATGGTATCCTCGTCCAGGTACTGGAAGCTCCTCTCCTTGCCGCCGGCAGTCAGGCGGCTGAACTTGCCCTCCCTGTAAAGATAAAGGTGGGACTTGTATCCGTTCTTCCTGCGGTCCGCCGTAGTCACCGTGAGACAGGCGCTGCCGCCCTCAGGTGAAATGGCCACGTTGGAAAGATATTTGAACTTCAAAAAATCATCTAACTCGATCGCTTTCATTTTTTCTCCTTTTGTCCGGCCTGCTGCGGGGCCGGCGCTGAAAGTTTTTTGGATGAGGGTGCGCCCTCATCGCCTATTCTTTATATACAATACTGAATCCGTCGAACTGATACTGCTTCATGGTAGGCGGATCCTGGTAATAGCCGTACTTCTCGTCGTGGAGGGGCTCGCCGTAGGCTGTGCCGTCCTTCACGGCCTGAAGGGCATCGCGGATCGTTACGATGCAGTCAGGGGGCATGATGAAGTCGTTATGTGAAGTGTAGACTGCGTGGATCTCGGGGAACTTGGCCGAGATCTTGTCCAGTGACTCGATGTACTGGCCGATGTCGGAATGGCCCATGAGATCAGTGCCGAACTGCACGTAGATGGCTCCCAGATAGATCATGTCCCCGGAGAAAAGAATTTTCTCCCGGTGGTCGAAAAGCATGAGATGGTCCTCCAGGTGACCGGGGGTGTAGATCACTTCCACCTGACGGTTTCCCAGGTCGAAGATGTGGCCGTCCTCAACGATCCGCGCGCTGAAGGGACGGATCCGGTAATCCTCCGGCACGAAGCCCTCGGGATAGCCGAAGAGGAACATGTCCTCGTCGGTCTGGTTGGCCAGAGGCTCGTGAGGGCAGCCCTCCTTCGCCTGCATTATGGCCCCCTCTTCGTCGGCTATCATGACCTCAGGGAAGCGCCAGTTGTTTCCTGTGTGATCGAAGTGTCTGTGGCAGTTTATGACATCCAGCTCTCCGGGCCAGAGTTCTCTGACCAGAGGCTCGATATTACAGATGCCCATGCCGGTATCCAGGCAGACGGCCCGCTCATCGCCTTTGATGATGTAGACGTTCACTTCCTGCAGGTGCTGAGGCTCGCAGATGGCCACGATGTCGCCGGGCAGCTCATAGCACTCAAACCAGCCGCCGCAGTCATTCGCAACATCGATCTTCTTATATTTTGCATAGTAAGGGCGCGGTTCCGGGCCCTTCCACTTGGTATATTCTGTACTGCTCATGTCGTCTCCTCCGGCCGGCCGCAGGTTCAGCGATTCTCGGGGCAGCCGGCCCAATCCCTATTTTACCACGGGACCGGCGGCGATACAATTGAAATATGTACGAGGGGCAAGGTCCCGGAGAATATACTGTGGCATTTAATTTTTTACTGTGATATAATCAAGAAAACAGAGGTCCAAAAGATCCTCGCAGACATTTTTCAACTTCGCATAAAGTGAGCTTGTTATGAACGATAATAAACCCAAGACCAAGACCCACAAGACGGGTTTCGGTATAGTCACAATAATATCAGTAGTTTTCACCGTGCTGGGCGGCTTCAACGATGCCGCAGAATTCTGGGAGAGGCTGGACGCCTATGGCATCCGCCAGGCCCTGTCCGGGTCCGCCCTGGTCCTGATCTTCGCGGCCGTGGCAGTGCTTTTCTCCCTGGTCTATCTCTTCTCAGCCTGGCGGGCTAAACGCAGCGACCGCAAGCAGATGCTGAACCTGGTAAGGCAGGCAGAAGAAGCCAAGGCCCGCGGCGAAGAGTTCGTAATGCCCGACAAGACCGTGGGCTCTAAAGTAGGCTCGGCTCTTTCGGCAGTCCTGGATACCCTGACCAAGACTTTGATCGCCGTCTTCATCCTGGGCCTCATCGTGGCCGCCGTCTTCATCGGCCTCAAGGTCACAGAGATCCAGAACAGACCCACCTTCAACGTCATCGAGGCCGTGGACATGACTGACTGCGTCAAAGGCTACGACGGTCTCGGCTACATCGATGAGACCCGCATCGTCTACAACCTTCCCGAGGACATCATCGAAGTCTACAAGGACAGCAAGAACTACAAGAAGACCAAGGACTACTCCGACCAGCAGGAGATCTGGACACAGTTCCTCCGCGACCTGGAATACAAGATCGAGCCTGACACATCTCAGGGCGGCACCCTCAAAAACGGCGACACCATCACCATCACCGCCACCCTGCCCGGCTATTCCGTGCCGAATCTCCAGGGCGAACTCAACATCGAGCTTGCCGGCATCGGCGAATCCAAAGAAATGACGGTCTCCGGTCTTCCCTACAAGTACACCGACGCGGCCACCGTCTTAAATGAGCAGCACGACTTCATCGGCGCCGCCTACGAGAAGCTGAAGCTGGAGTCCTACAAGGAGTTCAAAAACTTCCAGACTCCGGATTACAGTTCCTTCATCTTCGACGCGGTCTACCTTTGCAAGCCTAAATACAACGAGGACACCAACCCCGATGCCCTCCTCATGATAGCCCATACCGACGTGGATCCCGGCACCGAGTACGCCAACACCCACACCATGGTCTTCTACTCCTATCCCTTCGACAGCAACGTGAAGACCTCCGATGTGGAGAACGAGAATGAGTACTCCACCGGCGACGAGGTCTACGTAAGCGTCGACTTCAGAAAGTACACCACCCCGGACAAGGTCAAGGAAGCCTTCGAGGCAGGCCTCTACTTCTCCGCAAGCACCGCTTACGACATGATCGAGATCCCCTGGGAGGCCCAATAAATAACCGCAAAAAAATTCAAAAGCGGGAGTTTCTCAATGAAGCTCCCGCTATTATTTTGCTCTTTTCGCGCCGCCCTTAAGCTGCTCCGTATCGCGCAGCCCTTAAGGCCGCAGCCTCTTCTCTGCTCTCTTACGCAGTCCACTTTCCCTACAAAAGGCCCTTGAACTGCTCCAGTGTCGGACTGCCCGAAACCCTCATGCGCCTCAGCTTCATAGGGTCGTTTCCGGGATATATCCTGCCGTACTCCGTAGTGAAGGCGCAGAGGAAACCTGCGTCTCTCACCTCTATGGCGCACTGGTCTGTGTAGTCTCCGAAGGGATAGGCAAAGGCTCCCGTGGAGCCGATCTGCTCCGCCGACTTTTTCAGATCCGCCAGGGCATCATCATATCCCAAAGCCGTGAAAACGCCGCCGTGGCCGATGTAGCCTCCTGACCTGTGCATGTCGTAGGAATGAGAGCCCAGCCAGAGATGATCGTATTCCTTTGCTTTGGAAGCCCAGTGGTCGCCCCTGTAGGTACCGATTATGAAGGCCGTAGCCCGGACGTCATACTTTTGGATGAGAGGGACGCCGTACTTCTCGAAGATTTTTTTGCCGTCGTCGAAGGTCAGGCAGACGCTCTTCTCGGGCAGGTCTATCTCGCCGTCCAGGTAGCTTCTCACCTCTTCCCAGCTGGGGAAATAGTAGCCGTTCTCCGTGAGATACTGAAGCTCCTCCTCCAGAGCATTGGTGGTGATCATGTTGGTATCGATGGGCCAGTCAGGTGGATCCAGCGGGTCGTAGACCATGTGGTACATGAGGACCGACAAGCCCCTGTTCCTGCCTTCATCGGTCTGGGCCGGGTGCTCCAGAACGATGCGCCTCCTGGCCATGGCATGATTGCCGTTTCTGTCCTTCACCGAGTAAAGGACGATATGGTCGCCGTCGTCGGTCACCAGGCTCGGCATATTGACTTCCACGGAACCTGTGATGTCGTTTCCGTAAACGTCCGTGGCCTTGAATCCCGGGTCACGGTAGGTCTCCCCTGCCAACATCCTCACCGTGTTGTCCCCCCTAAGTTCGATCTCAGGAGCGGTGCCTTCAAGACGGGCTTTCTCAGCTTCCATCAGAGCCTGTTCCTCCGCTTCAGCCGCTGCCCGGTCCATCTTATATTCCTCCACCAGGATCGTAAGAAAGAAAGGCGTTATTATTAAAGTTATCATAATTAAAAGTGAGGCAGTAAACCTCACTTTGTTTATCTTATAGCGTTTGCGTTTTTTCATCCAGTCAACCCCTTGATTATCGCTATTTTTTGATCAGACTGATGATGGCCGTCACGATGACGACTATGAGTAAAATATTAAGTGTCCCCTGATCCAAAGTTATGGCTAAACTGCAGCCTATGACAGCCGCTGTGCTTCCGGTCACAATGGCCGAAAGCGCTAATTTTTTGTTGTATCTTTTGCGTTTTACTACGCTGAGTCCGCCGGTGATGACGGAGATGGGAATGGTTCCCAGAAGCAAGGCCAGAGTCGTCAGAGGCGACAGGCCCAGCATGAGAAACAAGGTGGTAAAAAAGGGCTTAGTCGGTATCCCCAGCATGTTTATGAAGCCCAGAAATAAAGTGCACACCGAAAGTATCACCAGTTTCACACCGCTTAAGGAAGTCAGCTCCCCGGGCTCCCCTGCAATGAAGTTCTTGACGATCAGAACCACAAGAAGCACCGCAAGGAGAGTCACCATGGCGGTCTTGATGGTCTTACCGTTCATTTTGCCTACAGCCTGAGCTCCTATGTGGCTTCCGATGATGAGCCCCACCATCATGATGATGATCAGGATGGAATCCACATGGCCGGCGGTCATGAGATACATGACACCGATGGCGGATCCGGGAACTATGCCGGAAACGATCAAGCTGTCCGGCAAAGTGTCAGGTTTTGCCAGTTTCTGCGTCTTGATCACGATGGTGTTCATGACAAAATCGGAGATGCCGATGGTGGCTATGATATACACCACGAACTCCGAGATCATGATTTTGAGAAGGCTGCCGGGCTGGGCCCTGAAACCCTCACGGTCGGATATGATGTCTTTGATGATCCACAGGGAATAAAACACTGCACAGGCTAAGAAGAACCACCCTGTGATCTGTTGAACTGTCATTGCTAACTCCTTTTAAGCTTGTCAGATACCGCATCTGGGTATCTTTTCGTCGTAGTCTCTATGAAATGTCTCGGTGCCGCAGATGACCGCGTCCATGGTGCCCTTGATATAGAAAAACTCTCTGTCGCAGGTCTGCACCATGTCGATATCGCAATCGATGTTCCAGTCCGGCCGGCCCATCTTCATCTTCTGTATTATCCTGTAGGTGGCGCTCAGAGGATCCTTGTTGGAAAGGGTCAGCTCCCTCTTAAGGTTGTGCTCCACCACGGTGCCGATGTCATCGAAGCGGTAAACGCCCTCTCCGAAAACGCCGCCGACCCCGTCTGTTATGGAGGTCCAGCTGTCCTTCACCAGGTCATACCTGATCTCGCGGTTCACCACGCCCTCCTTAAGAATGGTTTTGGGCGTGAGGGGCGCGCACCTAGCCTCCTTCATGGGGCCTTCGCAATCGGGCCCTGTAAACACTGGCAGGCGGAATTCCGCATCACGCGCGTCGAACCTGATCACGGCCTGCTCCGGGCTGGGCCAGATCATGGGCCAGAAAGAATTGGCCAGGGTCAGTCTGATCCTGTGTCCCTCAGGGAAGTTGTGTCCGCAGACATCCAGCTCCACCTCCGCATGGTATTTCCTGCCCGGCTCCAGGTACTCCACCCTGTCGTGGCCCTTGAGATGAGTCAGGTTCATAAGTCCGTAGGACACGCGGGTCACAGCCCCGTCAGGCCACACGTCCGAAAGCTGAGCATAGAGGAAAGCGGCGGGCTTGTCACAGGTGAAGTCCACTCCGAAGGTAGGATAGCCCAAAACCTCCAGGTCCTCTTCCAAAACATCGCTGTCGAAGACTACGGCCATGCCGTCGTCAGCTCTCATGTCCGCCGGGCTCTCGCCGGGCACTCCGGCGCCCATCCACTCGTTGGCGAAAAGGCCGTGATTGGGCAGGGTCGAAATGATGATCTCCTCCGACGTGCCCTCGTCGGCTGCGTCTTCGTCTGATACGCCCTCGCAGGCCGCCTTGGCCTTGATCCTGCCGTACTCCAGGGCGAAAGTTTTTTGCTCGACTGACTTATCGGGCCAGCCTTCCAGGCCTACCCAGCGTCCGTCGGATACCGGATGCACCGTCTCAGGCTTCATGCTGTCCTCCAGCCATACCTGGACCATGGGGCAGTCCAGACAATCGTTGTCGATGCCCTTGAGCCACTTGTCCCACCATTTGACGGCCTCTCCCAAAAAATCTATGGCCGGTCCCGGCACTCCGTCATGAGCGAAGACGTGAGCCCAGGGGCCGATCATGGCCTTTCTGGGAGTTTTCAGGCCCTGCATAAGAGTCAGCACGGAATTGGTATAGGAATCAGCCCAGCCGTCCAGTGCGAAGACCGGGATCTGAATATCATCGTAATTTACATTTACAGAGCCGTGGCGCCAGTAATCATCCTTAAGCTGATGCCTGAGCCACTCGGCCTGCCAGTGAGGCATCTCCCTAAGGCGCCTCAAAGACTCTTCAAGCCAGGTCTCCGGCTTGATCTCCTTGTCAATGGGGCGGCACATGTATGCCTGCATGATGTTGCCCCACCAGAAATTATCGTTCAAAAGGCATCCGCCCTTGTAATGGATGTCCTGGATGTATCTGTCGTCGACAAAGCCCACGCAGATGATGGCCTTCAAAGGCTCCGGCCTCCTGGCCGCCACCTGAAGAGAGTTGAAACCGGACCAGGACTTGCCCATCATACCCACGTTTCCATCGCACCAGGGCTGGGCGGCAATCCAGTTGATGGCGTCGATGGCGTCGTCCTGCTCCTGCTTGAGGTACTCGTCATAAAAGCAGTCGTCAGACTCGCCGGCTCCGCGCATGTCCACTCTCACCACGTTATATCCCATGCCGGCCATGAAGCCGTACATAGGCTCGTCCCTGCCGCGCATGCCGTCGCGCTTTCTGTAAGGCTGCGTCTCGAAGACCGCCGGCAGCGGCTTGTCCGTCTTGGGCCGCCAGATCCTGGCTGAACAGCGGCAGCCGTCGGACATGGGGATCCAGACGTTTTCTATTACATCCCAGCTATAGGGGAATTCCTCGCGCGCCATGACGCGGATAGGTTTCGTCTCTGCTTTAGCCATATTTTCTTCCTCGCTTCCGAAAATATCTAATATGGATTATATCATCAATCGTCAGTATTTGGAAGATGGGCAGGAGTTTTTTTGAGAGTGCGACGGGGAGCATTGTTTTCGCAGGATGTACGGTGTCCTATCTCTATTTAATCACCTTGTCGCATAAATATTCTCGTCGCGATTGATCCATTTTCCCCGAAAGGCGGGTGTATGGATCAAAAAATTTTCCCGGGCAATTTTTTTGATCCAATTGCTGCAAAATCAGGGAAAACGGATAACATCTTTTTGAAGGGGTTGCGTGGAAAGTCGGCTGTGGGTTCACTGATCCGAGAAAAATCCAGAGTGCCGGACAGTTTTTTGCGGGAAATACCGCTGAAACAGCCCGGAGTGTAATGTATAGAGGATGCATAGTCGATTTTCTGCCGCGGACAGTTTTTTGCTTTGATCCAAAATACTCCTAAACTCGCAAAATGGATAACTCCGGCGCCTTTCAAAAAGCCCAATAAAAAAATCATCCCCTTCTCAGGGGATGATGCAGTTTTCGTCTTTACAGATTCAGATTGTGAGGATTCTTTTTTACGATCCTGGTGATCTTGAATTCTCTCCTCTTTAACATCCTTGAGCGGCGGTTCATGATCCATGCCACTATGAAGAGCATGAGGCCTAATAAGAAGGCCGCCAGGATCCTTTCGCTCCAATCTCTGCCGCCTGTGACCAGTATTCCGAAGATTACACCGATGACCGGCAGGACGTACGCGATGCGTGACTCGTTCATGATCCTGTTTTCTGTGGGGACCAGCTCAACGATGTCTCCATATTTAACTTTCAGGTCGCTTCCTTTGAATTCAGCGACGAAATGTTCGTCTGTGGCAACTCCGTCTTCCATGATCACCACGTCAGCAAAATCAGTTGTCAGAACTTTTGTAACTTTAGCGTAGACTGCCATTTTTTTCTCCTTTATATCGGTCAACAGGACAGGTAGTTATTTGTTCAATTCGGTGAGAGAGGAGGGCCGGAATAGCCCTCCTCTCTTGCGGGATGTTTTATGATATTTTTTTGTAAAAAACTGACTTTTTATTAGCCCATGATCATCGGAACGAAGTAGAGTCCGAGGCAGGCTACAACTACCCAGAATACGCAGATGAATGCCATGAATCCCCAAACGTCTTTCAGCTTCATACCTACTACAGCAAGAGCAGGGATCATGTACAGAGGCTGAATGAGGTTGGTGCACTCGTCGCCGTATACGAAAGCGTTGAGGCAG
>JAEEGL014000566.1_pt1 | contig 23811 bp, 27 predicted proteins | sample 9134231 | NCBI WGS metagenome assembly JAEEGL01 (sample SAMN16246548, study PRJNA631951) | gut metagenome | biome: gut microbiome; feature: rumen; material: fiber-attached | host: Bos | place: Iran: Karaj | collected 2018-10 | reverse complement strand
TGTTCTTTATCTTCAGCCTCAACATGGTGATCGGTGCCGCAAAGCGCCTTAAAAAGGAAGGAACAACAGAGGAAGACAGAAGAAGACAGAGAAGACTATTAAAACCGGTGGATTTTGCACCTAAAACAGAGTAAGAAACAGAAGGCGGAGGGAAACCTCCGCCTTTGACCAAAAAAGACCAAAAAAAATCCGGGATAAGAGCGGATTTACAACATAGATCGATTGACATTCAATAGAAATAGGAGTAATATTTCCATAAGTGACGGGGGACAAAAAGTCACTATTTGAGGGGCGCATTTTTTTGTAATGCTATTTTAGGGCTTTTTTTATTGGGTGTTATATGGCAGACAAAGAGAAGTACATATACAAAAGAAAAGACGGCCGCTGGGAAGCACGATACGTAAAGGGCATATCAGAAGACGGAAAAGTCCAGTACGGTTATCTCTACGGAAACTCCGAGAAGGAAGTGACGGAAAGAAGAAGGAACATCCTCGGTGAGTCGGGAAAGCATCCTGCTATACCGAAAAAGCTGAACCTTCTCATCTTAGGCGCCGGGAGCCACGGACGGAATATAAAGGAGATCGCGGATTCCCTCCGCATTTTCAATAAGATCAGTTTCCTCGATGACAATGCGACGGGCGACGACATCATCGGGACCTGCAAGGAGGCAATCAAGTTCCGTAACGAATATATCTGCGCCTTTGTAGCAATCGGCGATAATAAAAGACGGAAGATGCTTGCGGAGTTCCTTAAGGCAAGAAACTTTATCACCCCAAGCATCATTGCCACATCCGCAAATGTATCCTCTAATGCCGTGATCGGTGAGGGCGTCGCCATAATGCCGAACAGCACGGTGAACGAGTCTGTTGTGGGAGACTTTTGCATACTGGCGTCTAACAGTCTTGTAAACAACGGGACGACGATCGGGAAATTCTCACACATCGATTGCGGCGGGATAGTACTAAAAGGCAAGAAAGTGCCGGAAAATACGTGGGTTGAGAGCGGAGAGATATATGGGAGGTAGTATTGAACATGTGCAATCTATGATGAGTTTAACTCATCTGATAATTCTGTATAACCACAGTTTGGTACGGAATCTAAAAAAATTACAGAAGGGAAAAACAAAACAATGAATAACATTAATGTGTTCGAGGAATATGAATCTCAGGTTAGATCTTACTGCCGCAAGTATCCTGTAGTGTTTAATCGCGCAGTTAATTCAGAATTGTTTGATGTAGATGGAAATCGCTATATTGATTTCTTAGCAGTAGCTGGATCAATGAACTATGGACACAATAATCCAGAAATAAAAAGAGCTGTGGTGGAGTATCTCAGTGAAGACCGTCCAATTAATATGTTGGACATGTACACTGATGCAAAAGCAGAGTTCCTTAATACATTTAACAATGAGATTCTTATACCTCGGAAGTTAGATTATAAGGTAATGTGTTGTGGCCCTACAGGAACTAATGCAGTAGAAGCAGCACTAAAACTTGCGAGAAAGAATACTGGAAGAACAGGCGTATTTGCTTTTAGCGGTGCTTTTCATGGAATGACTTTGGGTGCCTTGGCCTGTACCACTGATAAAGTGAGCAGAGAAGGTGCAAGTCTTCCTCTGACGAATGTTACTCATATTCCATATGACGGAACAGACGGTATAGATTCGATTGCCTATCTTAATTGGATTCTACATGATGATCATTCAGGTGTAGAGAAGCCCGCTGCTATTATTTTAGAGACTATTCAGGCAGAAGGCGGTATCAACGTGGCTAGCGTCGAGTGGCTGAAAGAAATTCGTAGGACTTGCGATGAAGAGTCTATTGTTCTTATTGTAGATGATATCCAAGTCGGAAACGGTCGTAGTGGATACTTTTTCTCATTTGAACGTGCAGGTATTGTTCCTGACATGGTTGTATTAAGCAAATCAATCAGCGGATTCGGAATGCCGATGGCACTTCTTCTCATTAGACCGGATCTCGATATTTTCCGCCCTGCTGAGCACAATGGAACATTTCGTGGTAATCAACTTTCGTTTATTGGAGGAACAGCGGGAATTAGATACTTTGTTGAACACAAAGTAGATGAAGAGGTTAGAAGAAAGGCTGAAATCATTGAAGGTTTTATTAGAGATGAAATCATACCAATGAATAACAGCCTATCATATCGTGGCATGGGATTTATATGGGGAATCGATTTTAATAAAATTGACTCTAAATTGGCGCTCGAAGCAGTCCATAAGTGCTTTGATAATGGATTAGTTTTGGAAGTTGCTGGAAGAAAAGATGGCGTTTTAAAAATAATGCCGCCACTTACTATACAAGATGAGATTCTAAATCAGGGATTAAGAATTATCAAGAAAGTAGTGTCTGAATTAATATGACGATTTTGTTGAATATTATTGAGTAGAAGAGATAAGCGTATGATAGGCAAAAGATCATGGGTGGAAATTGACATCAACCAACTTAAGCGCAATTACGAGAGTTACGCGTCTCTCCAACCAGCAGGCCGGGAGGTCATGGCTGTGGTCAAGGCCGATGCCTATGGTCATGGCGATAAAGAAGTTGTGAAAGCTCTCGACTCAATAGGGTGTTCATTCTTCGCCGTTTCTAACATTGATGAAGCCATGCATGTGAGAAGCGTGGCTGATGGTGAAATCCTCATCCTCGGCTACACGCCTATTGATATGGCCGAGGAACTGGTGAAGTACAACATCACCCAAGCATTGCTCTCTGAGGAATATGCGAAGGCGTTGCTGTCCACAGGGCAGCCAGTGAAGTGCCAATTTGCGATAGACACTGGTATGCGCCGGATCGGTCTGAATGCTGATAGCCCCGATGAGTGTGAGAGGGTTATTCGGAAGTGCAAGGAGCGACTGACCGGGCTTTTCACTCATCTTTGTGTGGCCGACACACCGGATCAGAACGAGTTTACGGAAGGTCAGATACAGAAGTTTGAAGCTGTATGTGATCGAGTTGCTGATCTAAATCTTTCTTGCCACTGCATGAATTCGGCTGGTGGCCTGTGGCACACAGCTCGCTCCTCCTTCGCTCGTCTGGGTATCGTCCTCTACGGACTGAAGCCCGACTATGTGAATGAGCTGCCAAAGGGTATAGCACCAGTGCTTTCCTGGAAGTCCGTTGTGTCTTTGGTGAAGGATGTGAAGCCTGGAGACACGATTGGGTATGGACGGAGCTATATGGTTGAAAAGCCGATGAGGGTCGCAACGATTCCCACAGGCTATGCGGACGGGTATTCTCGCTTGCTATCCAACAAAGGTTGGGTCCTGATAGAGGGACGGAAAGCGTCGATTGTAGGCTGTGTGTGCATGGATCAGATGATGGTTGATGTGAGTGAAATTGATGGCGTGGGTATTGGCACGGAAGTCGTGTTGCTGGGCCGTAGCGGTGGTGAAGTGATTACTGCTGACGATCTGGCAAATGTGTATGGCACAATCGGATACGAGATCGTTTGTGGGATTAATAAACGGGTCAGAAGAGTGTATTTGGAAGCGTAGCGGAGTATAGATGAATCGAAAAACAGATTGAGGAAAAGAAGAATGGGAAAACCCAGGGGAATAGACAATGATAACAGCCGTACATCATATTGCGATTATTGTGAGCGCAGAGCGGAGCTTGGAGTTTTATAGGTTGTTGGGCTTCACGGAGACGTTTAGGAAGAAAAGAAAGTACGACACAGTAGTGCTCATGGATGGATACGGAATGCAGCTGGAGATTTTTATTGATCCGAGCCACACACCTCCTACTTCTCCTGAACCTCTTGGTTTACGGCACTTCGCATTGAAGGTGGATGAGTTGGAAACAGAGATTGCGAGGCTGCGGAACGAGAGTAGTGAGGTCATCGAAGTTGGTTCGATCATGGAAGACTGGACGGGTGTTCGGTTCTGTTTCATCAAGGACTTCGATGGATTGTCGATTGAGCTACATGAGTAGGAGGTTGTGCTATCGATACATTCTTTACCCCAAACGATATCCCACTATGGTTTCTCATCATTCTCTCGGTATCAGCCTCAGTACTTCGATAATTCACAAAGGACTGGACAATCAGCATACTGATTCCGTATATCATTTTCATCCTGGGCGAGACGCTGCTGTTTAGGAGCCCAAGCCAAGAGGTGCAGTATCACTTGGATGTGTTCTGGTCATAAAGAGAGTGGAACACCTATTGGCCGGAGATAATCTCAAACATTATCCTCTTCGTCCCTCTGGGATTATTACTTGGAAAGTTGTGTGGATGGAAAGCGATACTCATTGCGGCGGGTTTTTCGATTGTTATAGAAAACGTTCAATTGATAACACATCTCGGGCTTTTCGAGATTGACGATATTATCCATAACACAGTAGGAGCAGGAATTGGTTACCTAATGATATTTTTACTAAGGTCATGAATATGAGTTTTGAAGAATTATGGACAAAGGTATCCGAATTAAAGGTTTTACCAGATACTGCAATACATCAGATTCCTTCTATATTAAAGGATTCTACGAAAAAGGCACTTGCTAGGAAATCGCCAGAAGATGCAGTTGAAGTTATTCGAGCTGCAATTTCTGAAATTGATAGAGGGTCAGTAAAGACTGTGAATGACCTAATAAACGAAAAGATGAAATAAAAACGCAAACGGAAAGGGAACTCAACATGAACTATTTAGTGGTCGTTGCACATCCAGACGATGAGGTTCTTGGGGCTGGCGCAACAATACATAAACTGATTAAAGCTGGGAATAAGGTTGCTGTGGTCATCATGTCTGGTAAGGCTGCGGCAAGGGCAAATAGATCGGAAACTCTCTCCGAAGATGAAAGGAAAGCGATGTCGATCATCGGAGTTGAGAAAGTTTATCATGGCGATTTCCCAAATATAAAGATGAACACAAGCCCGCATCTTGATGTCGTCCAGTTTATAGAAAAGTGTATTACCGATTGGCAGGCTGAGGCAATTATCACACATCATCCTTCTGATGTAAATATTGACCATATTGAGACCAGTAAGGCTGTTGTAGCGGCTTGTCGTCTTTTTCAGCGTACTGATGGGATGCCTAGGTTGAGAGAACTGATGTATATGGAAGTACCGAGTTCCACTGACTGGAGCCTCAATTCAGCTGAAAACCGTTTTGTACCTAACACATGGATTGAGATTGGTAAGGAAGGCTTAGAGGCAAAAATGGCTGCCTTAGAGGCTTATAAAGGTGTGATGAGGCCATATCCTCATCCGCGTTCTATAGAAAACATGACCGGCCTTGCTGCTTTTCGTGGTGCGCAAGCAGGAATTAACTATGCAGAAGCATTTGAATGCGTTTTTAGGAGCGAATAGATGTACCGAAAATATTGGAAGCGTGTTATTGATACAATAATGGCAGTAGGAGGAATAGTTGTTTTTGCTATTCCGATGCTGATAATTGGCATTTGTATAAAGGCAGATAGTAAGGGACCAATATTATTCAAACAAATTAGGTTAGGTAAAGATAAAAAACCATTCAAGGTCATTAAGTTCAGAACGATGTGCGATCACGCATACGAGAAAGGTGGTATTGCAACAAAATCAGACGATCCTAGGATAACGAAGGTAGGTGCATTTCTTCGCCGTACAAGCCTTGATGAGCTACCGCAGTTCTTTAATATCGTTTTAGGACAGATGGCAATTATAGGGCCACGTCCTATTCTTGATTGGGAGTTCGAAGAGTACAGTCATAATACACGATATCATCGTCGCTATGATGCTTTGCCGGGCATGTTCTGTACCGTTGATTTGGACTATCGTGCACAAGCTGATCGCAATCTTCAATTCTCCATGGATGCCGATTATGTGGATACAATGAGTTTTGGACTGGATTTCAAAGTGTTCTTTGGAATTCTTAAAACAGTGATTTCCGGGAAAAACGTATATGTGGAGGAGCATAAGGATGAACAATAAATATAATGGCCATACTGTAATTGTTTTTGCTCAGGAACATTATAATCCATTAGGGTTGATTCGCAGCCTTGGTGAAAACGGAGTGAACCCTGTATACTTCTCTGTAAAAAGACGTGGGCCTGTTGCGTGCTTATCTAAGTATATTTCAACTACACATTTTGTCGATACCGTTGAAGAGGGATATAAGTTAATCCTTGAGAAATATGGAAATGAGGAAAAAAAGCCGTTTGTACTCTTTTCTGATGATAAGTGCGTGGGTTATTTTGATCTCCATTACGAGGAGTTGAAGGATAAGTTCATTTGGTATAATGCAGGATTAAAGGGGCGCATCAACGCGTTCATGGATAAGGATCGGATTCTTCAACTAGCAAAGAAGCATGGATTTAACGTGCTGGATTCTCATGTAGTCAATGTTGGCGAGATACCGGAGGACCTTGTTTATCCGGTTATTACGAAGGATATCAGTCCGAATTCCGGTAGTTGGAAAGCCGATGTACATATCTGCGAAAATGAAGAAGAACTGAAGGCAGCTTATAAGGAGATAACAAGTCCTATTGTTCAGATTCAGCACTTTGTGGATAAAAAGAATGAGTATGCCATTGAAGGCTTCACAGTAAACCACGGTAAAGAAATCTTCTTTGGAACCACACTGACTTGGAAATATCTTATCAAAGGTTATTATAGTCCTTACCACGATGTGACTATGTTCAAAGATGCCGAGATGGGAAAAAAGTTACGTAGCCTGTTTGAGGAAATTGGCTTCGAGGGAATCTTTGAGGTTGAGTTCTTAATAGATAAGGATGATACATATTACTTTCTGGAAGCGAACTTTAGAGCATCCGCATGGAACTACTCATCAACAGTTGCGGGGATGCCGCTTTCATATCTCTGGGTTAAGAGCATGGAGACAGGGCATATTGATCCCGAGGATGAAAAAGAGTTTGAGGATTTTACCGACATGTCCGAGGTCATTGACTATGGCATAAGGGTCGACAAGGGGCAGGTAAGTTTGGCTGAATGGCTGAGAGATTTTAAGGCTGCTAAGGGAACTTACTACTATAACGAAAAAGATATGGCTCCATTCGAACACTTGTTTGAACATTGGGACGAGTATAAGTGAGGAAATGTCGATGAGAATATTGGTCATCGGGAAGAATGGGTATGTTAGTACTTGTTTTCAGACCTATATGAAAAGATATAACAACATTCAAGTTGAGGCTGTTTCTGCTAAAAATGATGCGTGGAAAAACATATCATTTGAGGGATATGATGCCGTGTTTAATGCAACCGGGTTAGCTCATAACGATGCACGTAAAGGCACTGAGGCGGAATTTGTATCTTTGAATGTCAATTTGCCAAGGGATTTGGCTGTTAAGGCAAAAAAAGAAGGTGTTTCTATATTTATACATATGAGTTCAATGATTGTTTATGGCGATATGAGTAATTCCAAATCATATGCTTTCATAGATGAGAACACTAAACCAAAGCCTATCAATATATATGGCAAGAGCAAGCTCCAGGGGGAGGAAAAGGTATTTCAGTTAAATGATACGAGTTTTCATGTAGCTGTTATCCGTTCTCCGCTTATTTATGGAGAAAGGGCAGTGGATAATTTCTTAAAACTGACGGATTATGCTGTCAAACTTCCGGTTTTTCCAAATATAGTGAACTATCGAAGTATGATTTATTCAGATAATCTTTGTGAACTCGTGAAGTTAATAGCTGAGACAAAAAAAAGTGGATTGTATTATCCACAGCAAGAAAAGTATATTCAAATATCTCAACTATTCTATGATATCGGTAAAGAAGCAGGACATAGGGTCATATTGACAAAAGTAATTAATCCACTTCTCAGACTTTTAGCCCCCAAAATAAAACTTATTTGTAAGGTATTTGGAAGCGAAGCATATGAGATGAGCATTTCCAATCATTTTAATGGATCATATCGTGTGGTTGACTATAAAGAGTCTGTAAGAAGAATTGCGTTTGCAAAGAAATCGGAGAAAAAATAGATGGAAAAGAAAATCTGCCTTGTTAGCGCATCCGGAGGGCATTTTGAGCAGTTAAACTGCCTAAAGCCTCTTCTACAAAAATACGATGGCTTCGTCGTTACTGAAAAGACCGATTTTTCTGCAAAGTCAGATTACTTCGTTACCCAAACGGGTTTTGGCGATCCTGGGTGGATTAAGGATTCCATCAAACTTTTCGCCGAAGTGAGGAAAATCTGGAAAAAAGAAAAACCTGATGTAGTAATATCCACAGGAACATATATCGTCCTTCCATTTATGGTTTTGTGCAAGCTCCACAGAAAGAAGCTTATTTACATAGAGACGTTTGCCCGAGTGACTGACACGACTAAAGCTGGCAGAATGATGTACAAATTTGCGGATTTATTTATCTATCAATGGCCAGAGTTGAAGAAATACTATCCAAAGGGAATCTATGGTGGAAGCATCTATTAAGGAGATATTGAATGATTTTCGTTTGTACAGGAACTCAGATATTTCAGTTCGACCGTCTCACAAAAAAATTGGATGAATTAGTAACAGATGGTACTATAACAGACAAGTTATTCGCTCAGATAGGCGCAGCAGAATACTTACCGAAGAACTATGAGTATAAAAAGTTCATCAACAAAGATGAATTTGTGGAGTATCAAAAACAGGCGGATGTAATTATCTCACACGGAGGAACAGGCGCGCTGGTAGGTGCATCTAAGCTTGGGAAGAACATAATCGCTGTTCCTAGACTTGCAAAATACAATGAACACGTAGACGATCATCAATTGCAGGTAGTGAGTGTTCTTGAAAAAGAAGGCTATGTTAGAGCGGTTTACGATATAGGTGACTTGGGTAGGGTGGTGCAAGAAGCGTTGGAAAAGCCGATTACTAAAGTTTATAAGCGAGAATCCAACATCATCCCCATTATTGAGAATTATATTGATTCGTTGTGAGAAAGGAAATAAAGAATGAATTACACAGTTAAAAGCATTATACTATCTCCTATGAATGTCTTTTACTCAATTAATCCTAAAGCTGAAATTGAGTTAATGTTTAGACTGAAACAAGGATATAAGTTAAACTTGGAGAATCCAAAGACATATAGTGAAAAAATCAATTGGCAAAAGTTATACTACAACAATAAGTACTTTGGCATCTGTTCAGATAAATATCTCGTGAGACAGTATGTGCAGGAACATGGATGTGGTGATATTTTAAACGAACTAATATGGTCTGGCTTTAACGCGGAAGAAATCCCATTTGACGATTTACCAAACCAGTTTGTAATCAAGGCAACACATGGATCAGGCTTTAATATTATTTGTAAAGATAAAAAGATGCTTAATCGTAAAGTGGCAGTTCGAAAACTAGACAAGTGGTTAAAAACAAGATTTATAAAGTGTTATGGAGAACGCTGGTACGGAGAACAGAAACCAAGGATAGTGGTAGAAAAATACTTAGAGGATCCAACAAGACCTGGATTGTTCGACTATAAATTTTTCTGTTTTGATGGTGAACCAATTTATGTATATGTCGATACATGGAAGGGTGGAGAACATCATATTAATATGTATAACGCAGATTTTACATTGAGAAAGGAAGTCTCCCTGGGTTATCCAACTGATTTCTCCTCAAATATCAAAAAACCGGAAAATTACGAGCATATGCTTGATGTAGCAAGAAAACTATCTAAGGGCTTTCCACATGTTCGTATAGATTTGTACGACATTAATGGGAAAATTGTATTTGGAGAAATGACTTTCTCAAAAGGTGCTGGGTTTGATAGAATTTTGCCGTATGAGTTCGACGTTGAGATGGGGTCGCATTTTAAGATTCGAAAGGCATAAATTGTGTTATTATGAAAGGGGCAAAACATGCATATCTGCTTTATAACGAATAAGTACCCAAATGCTGTAGAACCTAATGTTATTGTGTTCCTCCAGCAGTTGATTTCTGCGATTTCTGCGGAGGGAGTAAAATGCACAGTGATTTGTCCCATCCAAATTAATATATATCCTAAACTGCATGTACTACCCCAGAAGAGAGTAGATCATTATATGGGAAATGATATTGAAGTTTATTTTCCTAGATATTTGGGATTAGGCATGACAGATTTTTTTGGTTATAATCCTGCCCGAATAACAACAAATTCTTTTGGAAAAGCTGCAGAAAAGGTGTTAATTAACCTAAATGAAAAGCCAGATTATTTATATGGTCATTTTGTTACCCCTTCTGCTATTACATGTGCTAGACTTGGAAGAAAATACAGTATTCCAGTATACTTTGCCTATGGTGAAGCTACTTACATGACAATCGATGCATTCGGCCGAAAAAGAGTAAAAGAAGAACTTAAGAGCGTGTCGGGAGTGATTGCAGTATCCTCCCAAAACAAAGACATGATATCGGACTATGTTCCGCAAGGTATCACAGAAGTTTTTCCAAATGCTATTGATGACGAAGTCTTTTATCCTCACGATAGGGAAGAATCTAGAAGAAAATTCAATATAGATCCGAAGGATTTTGTGGTTTCTTTTGTCGGATCGTTTGATGAGAGAAAAGGGATTAACCGATTGTGCGAAGCAATAGACCAATTTAATGGATCGGTAAAGCTCGTTTGTGCGGGAAAAGGGCCATTAAAACCAACAACTCCACATTGCATTTTTCAGGATTCTGTACTTCACGAGGATTTACCATGGCTTCTTTCCGCGTCTGATATCTTTGTATTGCCTACTAGACACGAAGGATGCTGTAATGCTATCATTGAAGCCATGGCCTGTGGACTTCCAATCATTTCATCAAAAAGAAGCTTTAATGATGATGTTTTAGATGCAAGCAATTCTATTCGAATAGATCAAGACAATATCAGTGAGATTTATAATGCGATTAAAGAAATGAGAGAGAATGAAGACAAGAGGATAAAACTAAGTGAAGGCAGTTTGATGCGCTCAAAAGGACTTACAATAACAAGCAGAGCAAAACGAATTATTCAATTTATGAATATGGGGCATAATAATGCATAGAAAAGTTTCTTTACCAAAAATAAATCTTTGTCAAGTTGGTATATATGATGCACTAATCATGCTGGTGATATTATTTTCTCTTTCGCTGTATGATTTAAATGATTATATATATATTGGCATACAAATATCTGTAATATGCATTGCATTGCTGAATATAATTCTTTACTCTCGATATGAGAGTCGACATATATGGTCCTATCTTCTTTGGGCGAGTTCATTTTGCTTTCTCTGCTTAATATCCATTTTATGGGCTGACCCTCGAAACACTACTGTCATTTCCTGCTCGATTTCCACGATTCAGGTCATGTTGATGACATTTTGCCTATTGGAATACTGTAAGGATGCTAATAAAACAAATTTGGTAAGAAATGCTTTGATTCTTTCATGTGTAATTTTAGTGATACGGTTCTTTGTTACAGTTCCAGTTTCCAGGTGGGGAGTGCAAAGTCGAATTGGTAATGAAGAATTTTTCGGGAGTAATAATCTTTCTATGACCTTAGCATACGGCGCAAGTATTCTATTCTGTAGGCTTCTTTCTTACAAGGAAAGAAGAAAACCAATACTGGTCGTTTTAATTCTTGTTTTCATGTTTGTTTCGATTATGCTGGGTACAAAAAAAGGAATATTCATTTTTGCAATAGTTGTAGTGATTAAGCTAATGGGAAGGTCTAATAATGCGTTAAAATGGTTGAGAAATTTAATACTTGTTTTACTTCTGGGTGGAGCGGGATGGTATTTAATAATGAATAACCAATTACTCTATAATTCTCTTGGCTATAGAATTGAACTAATGCTTGGAGGCGTTACAGGAGGAATGACAGATAATTCCACGCGGATGAGAATGCTGTTTTCAAAAGATGCTTTTGAGGTTTTCTTGTCAAATCCTGTAGCTGGGGTAGGATTAGATGGATATAGATATTTAAATAGATTTGAATTCACGTATTCTCATAATAACTATGTCGAAATTCTTTCTGGGTTAGGATTGATTGGATTTATATTTTATTATTTCTACTATATTAGGATTCTAATTCAATCTGTTAAATGTGAAGAGAAAGGCTTAGATAGTCTAGCTTTAATTATATCTCTGCTTATTACAGATATCGCAACAGTTTCTTATTCAAACGAATTGAACTTTATCATATTAGCAATAGCTGTTTCAGGAATATACACTAGTTATATTGGAGGAACTGTAGAGAATGAATGAGTATATTAAAAATCCAAAGACTATCTTCATCCCATTGGCAGCTAGAGACATATTTAGGTGGATGACAGATGAAAAGTTTTTGAAACTGTCGTATTTTGTTAGAGGTAAAGACAAACTTGACTTTACTAACCCAAAGAGGTTCAATGATAAGCTCCAATGGTTGAAAGTATATGATCACAACCCACTTTATACAAAATTAGTGGACAAGTGTGAGGTAAAGGGTATAGTTGCCGAAGTTATAGGGAATCGGTATGTTATTCCTACGCTTTCTGTTTATAATTCAGTTGAAGATATTGATTTTGATGTTTTGCCAAAACAATTCGTTTTGAAGTGTACACATGGTTCAAAGTGTAATGTTATATGTAAAGATAAAGATAAGTTGGACATTCCTCTGACTAAGAAAAGACTGTCCAAATGGATGAAAATGAATTGGTTTGATTACGGACGGGAATGGCCATATAAAAATGTAGAACATAGAATAATCGCAGAAAAATATATGGAAGACGAGACGGGCGAATTGAGAGATTATAAGGTAATGTGCTTTGAAGGTATTCCTAGATTGATTCAGATACATATTGGGCGATTCGGAGACAAGCATACTCAAGATTTCTATGATACCGATTGGAATAAACTGGATATCACGCAAGGGTCCGATATGTCGGATAAAACAATACCAAAGATTCCTTGCTTGGATGAAATGCTTGAGCTTTCGAGAAAACTATCAAAAGGAATCCATCAAATTAGAGTAGACTGGTACTATATACACGGAGAGCTGTTTTTCGGAGAAATGACATTTTTCGATACCAGCGGATATGAAGAATTTGAACCTGATTTTTGGAATTATCGTTTGGGCGAGTGGATAAATATTCCTTAAACCGGAGGTAAATATGCGTATCATAATCGGTGCGGACATTTTTCCGACAGAGACAAATGAAAAAGAATTTGAAAGCGGCGACATGCTGGTTTTACTGGGGAATGAGTTATCGTCGTTGTTAAAAAAAGCAGATTACCGAGTCTTTAATCTGGAAGGTCCCTTATGTGATTGTTCGTATCCCATAAAGAAAATTGGTCCTTTGCACCGATCATCTCCGAAAACTGTTATGGGTTTAAAAGAAATAGGAATAGACCTCTTGACCTTAGCCAACAATCATATCATGGATCAAAACGAAGAAGGTCTCAAATCAACTATTGAAACGCTTGAAAATGCAGATATAGAGTGGGTAGGAGTTGGGGAAAACTCTGACAATATAAAGAAAAGCATACTGATAGAAAAAGATGAGATACGCATAGGAATCTTTGCCTGTGCAGAGCATGAGTTTTCAATTGCCACCAAAAAGAAGAGTGGAGCTAATCCGTTTGATCCGCTATATTCTTTTGATGATGTGAGCGCGTTGAAAGAATCTGCCGACTTTGTTGCTGTTCTGTATCATGGAGGAAAGGAGTATTATCGCTATCCTTCCCCGAGATTGAGAAGTATATGTAGAAAATTCATCGACATGGGAGCTGATCTGGTCATAACGCAGCACAGCCACTGCATAGGCTGCTCGGAAACTTACAAATCCGGGACTATAGTTTACGGACAAGGCAATTTCCTGTTTGATTCAGATGACGGAGAATACGGCTATACGAGTTTACTAACAGTTGTCGATATAAGTAAAAATGAGAAAAAAATCGAATATGTCCCAATATGTAAAAACAAAGCGTATACTAGAATTGCGAACGAGCAAGAGAGCAAAACGATATTACAGGATTTTTACATGAGATCGACAAAGGCTACAGATGAGGATTTTATTGAAACAGAGTATGCAAATCTTGCCATGAAAAAAGCGGGAGAATACCTTGTCGCTTTGTCAGGAAACAGTCTTTTGCGCCGTGTAAAGAGAAAAATATTCGGGGACTCTTATGTCTGCGGAGCATATTCTGAAAGAGGATTGTTGAGAATGGTGAATTTTCTCTCATGTGAGTCTCATTACGAATTATTGCTGGATGCACTTAAACAAATTGTCCATCTAAATGAGTAACCATTGTCGATTCAGGTCGCTATTGTACTTTTTGCATTCGGATAAAGATGATTTCTACATTATTATTCGCTCAAAATCGATGAGGAGCCAGTCCCTTTCAAGCGTTTCAGTGCAAGGGAAAGGCTGTGGAAGCAATCGAGGATTATTAATCTTTTGAAAGGAGAGTATAATTATCGCTTCGATAATTATCAAAAAAATGATTGGTTTATGTCTTGCGTTTGAGCAACAAAACAATTATGGAACACAACTTCAAGCTTATGCTACATTGCAGACAATAAGAGATATGGGGTATTCATGTGAGATAATAATCTATCACAAAAACTATAGTGTTTTGGACTACCCTAAACAGTTTATGCGTTTATTCAAAGATGATTCGTTCAGGTCTTTTATTCAAGATAAAAAAAAGCAGCGATTGATCCAAGAAAACTCTGAGTTTGGCAAGGGCTACCGCACTCGAAGAAGGTTTGTAAAAGAGTTTAAGGATAAGTACTTATTCCCCTATTCTGTTGTGTATACCGGTTACGAAGAATTACAAAGCGCATCGGGGAAGTACTCGACGGTTCTTTCGGGGAGTGATCAGGTTTGGCTTCCAAGTGGGTATGCAAGCAAATTCTATACATTGATGTTTGCTAGAGAAAACGTAGCCAGAGTATCTTATGCTTCCAGCTTCGGAGTGAGTACGATACCACTTTATCATCAGAAGGAAGCAAAGGAATTCCTGAATCAGATGGACTATATCTCTGTTAGAGAGGTCAAAGGGAAAGAATTAGTTGAAAGGTATTCTAATAAGAAGGCTAAAGTAGTTGTCGATCCAACCATGCTTATCGATATGGAAACATGGACTAATATGTGTGTTCCAATCGATGAATCGAATGGTTATATCTTCTGTTATTTTCTCGGAAATAGAAGAGAGGGACGCAATCAGGCGGAAAAGCTGAAGAACGAGACAGGTTTAAAAATCATTGTTTTAAAGCATTTGGATGGTTATATTCCTGAAGACGATGATTTTGGTGATGAATGGCCATATGATGTTGGTCCGGAGAAATTTATCAGTTTTATCAAAAACGCGACATATGTTTTAACAGATTCATTTCATGGAACGGTGTTCTCCATCCTATTTAGGAAACAGTTTGTGTCCTTCTATCGAAATGAACCCAGTGAAGCGCTTTCCAAAAACTCGAGAATTGATAGTTTGCTTGGGCAACTTGGTATCATGAACCGCTTGTTTTTCGGGGATGGAAATATTACACAAATAGCAGATGCGGTAATTAACTATGATAAGGTTCATTCAAAGCTTGACGATCTAAAAGAAGATTCATTGAAGTTTCTTTCTGATGCATTGAAAGCGTGTGAGAGATTATGATAGATGTTAAAAACAAGGCAGAATGTACAGGCTGCTCTGCATGCGAAAGTATTTGTCCTAAACAGTGCATTACAATGACAGAGGATAGGGAGGGGTTCGATTATCCCCTTGTAGACTCTGAGATGTGTGTTAATTGCCACCTGTGCGAAAAGATCTGTCCAGTAAATAGGCAAATTAATCATCAGTTTGATAACTATACTGTTTGTATTCAGAACAATGACGAGATCATACGCAGCAAAAGTTCAGCGGGTGGCTCGATTGGTGCTATTTATAGCATAGTATTTGATCAACATGGTATCGTCTTCGGCGTCGGATTTGACGAAGGAAATGTTGCACGCTTTATGTCTGCGGAAAACATGGAAGAATGCTTTTCAAAGAAGCTCCTTGCTTCTAAATATGTAGCAGCGGAACTTGATGGGGTTTTCTCAAAAGTAAAGACAGAACTGGAATCAGGAAGACTGGTTTGTTTTGTAGGCTTGCCTTGTCAGGTGGCTGGACTTAATGCATACTTAGATCACAAACCTGATAATTTGTGGCTTATAGATTTGGTATGTTATGGAGTTCCTTCCCGAAAGTTGTATAGGAAGTATTTACAATTCCTTGAATTAACGTATAAAGAAAAAATTCTTGATGTCAGATTCAGGGATAAGTCATTTGGTTATTCCGCACCAACAATGTGCATTGAACTGAAGAATGGAAAGGTAAAAAGCCAAAACTGTGCTGTAAAATCCTATCTCCGTTGTTTCTTTAATGATATTTCTTCTAGACCTTCTTGCTATGAATGCCCGTTCAAATCAGTTGATCGAATAAGCGATATAACTATCGGCGATATGCGTTCTGTTTACAAGTTTGTTCCGGATATGGATGACGATCTTGGCACAACAGTCGTTTACGTTCACTCGGCGAGAGGAGAACGGATTATGGGTATGCTTGACGGTAAAGTTAAATGGTCACCTATTCCGTTAGAGAGTGTTCTTAAGACTAGTGGGAAGAAAATGATATCATGCCCAAAGCCAAATCCGCAAAGAGAGAGCTTCTTTTCTGAGATCGACGCAATGTCTTATGACAGTCTTGTTAAGAAGTATTGCCCTCCAAATGCAAGTGAACACATTACAAATCTGATGAAAAATTTATTGTTAATAACTAGATTGAATAGATCATTCATTATAAGAATGATAAAACGCAGATAGGGAATTGTTTGATGGAGCAGAAAAAATCAAGTACGGCGATGAATTTCATATATAATATGATTTATCAAGTGTCCCTAGTTATTTTACCATTAATAACGTCGCCGTACTTATCAAGAGTTGTAGGATCTAATGGCCTTGGAAACTATTCATATTCATATTCTGTTGCATATTACTTTTACCTCTTTGGTATGCTCGGCATTAATAACTATGGGAATCGGAATATAGCTGCGATTAGAGATGATAAGGATCTGTTAGATTACACATTCTCTAGGATTTATTATTTTCAACTGATTGTAGCAGGAACAGCATCTGTATTATATTTCTTGTATTGTGTTTTATTTTGCAAAGTTAACAGTAATCTTGCTTTGGCTCAGATATTTTATGTTACTTCATCTGTTATAAGCATCAATTGGTTTTTCTTTGGATTAGAGCAGTTTAAAGTTACCGTTATTCGTAAAACGGTTATAAAGATTGTCACCTCTATTTGTATTTTTATTTTTATTAAATCACCCGAACAGATTCTTTTATATACGTTGATTCTTTCTGTAGCAGAATTGTTAGGCGAATTATATTTATGGTTCTATCTACATCGATTTGTTCATTTTAGAAGAGTTCCGTTTTGGGACATTTTTAGAGGAATTAAGGAGATAGTCATTCTTTTCATACCCATAATAGCGACTAGCATCTATCGATACATGGATAAGATCATGATCGGTCAGCTTTGGACAATGGATGGAGTGGGGCAATATGATTATGCTGAGAAAATAATAATGGTATGTCTTGGCTGTATGACTGCTTTGGGAACGGTAATGCTTCCAAAGATGGCAAATCTTATTGCCAAACACAAGAATGAAGAAGTGCAGACATATTTGTCTAATTCAATGCAATTCGCGATGATTATGGGATTTGCAATTGCTTTTGGTTTAGCTGCAGTTGGGTTTCGATTAGCGGTGTTGTATTATGGTGCGTCATATAGTGAATGCGGAAAAGTATTAACTATGTTATCAGTTACAGTAGTTCCTATTGCTTGGGCAAATGTACTTAGAACCCAATACCTGATTCCGAGTGCAAAAGATAAAGAGTATGTATTATCTGTTGTAGTTGGCGCTGTTTTGAATTTCTGCGTAAATTTTGCATTGATACCTCATTTGGGACTTAAAGGTGCGGTTGCTGGAACTATTACTGCAGAATATAGTGTTGCTATTCTACAAACCATTCAACTGAGGAAAGAATTAAATATTACAGATTTAGTAAAGAAGAGTCTTCCTTTTCTTGTTATAGGAGTAGTTATGTATATTGCAACTATTCTTGTTGGAATAGTTACTACACAATCATTCATCGGGCTATTTTTACAAGTGATAGTTGGGGGGGCAACGTACATTGGTTTGTCCGTCGGCTATTGTATAAGAGTAAAAAATGCGGTTTATGATTATGTAAGTTCTTTTGTATACGAAAGAATTAAAAGAAAGGGGTGACATCATGAACAATAATCTTGACAGACAGCTCGATAACTGCATTTTTGCAAAGGCCATTTTAACAGTCATCATTTTTTTGAATCATAGTCTGGCTTTCTGGCGTGGTGATTGGTTTAATATTGTTACACCGGTTTTTGAGAAAAATGGTTTGGGCTAGTTGTTAATTATTTTTCCAGTTTCCATGTGTATACGTTTACACTAATATCTGGATATATCTTTTATCATCAGCAATTAATATATGTGACGATCTATTTACTTAATGGAAAGGTTAATCCATATGTGCACGCAATAATCAATTTATTATTTGCTGTTGTTGCTTCCTATGGTATTGGTACACTATTAATGAAATCAAAAATGACACGGTTTTGATAGGTGAAAAGTGAGTTGATGAATAATCTGCTATTTTTTGAACCACCTTGTTGTTAAGTTACTGAGTTTAAGTAGGATTCAATTCATTTTCACTCGTGCATCGATATAGCTTTGGCAGGATCTAGGCTTACAGTATTGATCCTGTATGAGTTAAATACAATCCTATCCATGATGGCGTTGGCAAGGGGACCTTTACCACCAAGTTGGTCATTCCAGTCCGCTTCCATAAAGTGCGACCAGAAGATCGTTGATGAACGCTTATGCTTTTTGATGTTCACTTCAAATAGATTCTTAACTTCCTTATCATTCAGGCGGATAAGAAGTCATTCGGCGATGATCAGCAAGGTTGGCTTGGTATATTTGGTTTTGACCTTTGCAAATGTTACGTCTTTTCGTATTGTCTGTAGCTCATTTAACATATCGGGCATATACACGGACTTCGTTGAGTAATACTTTTTACAGGTAGCCAAACCAAAGGCACAGGCCGGATATTGCTACTGGCGGTTGCATTGATTATGAAGATATTTCGAAAAAACGAGAGGTAGTCACATATATCATTCACTTCTGTATTGTTGAAAATTAGCAAAGCGCAGCGCTTTATGAAATAGAGAAAACTTCTAGTGATATAGGCGTAAATGTGCCTCAATTGAACTATCGACTGTTCTACTTGCTTTAAGAAATAATAGTGTATAAATGGATAATTTGTTCTTTTGGAGTTCTATGTCTAGCAACCGAGCGTTACCATCCTGTTTAGTACAGAGCCAAGCTTATGGTAATTATAGAGTTGCTTTGTTTCAATCGGAAAGGTAGCTCTGCGACGCCGGTATATAAACAAGAACTCTATACCGTTAAACGATTTGTGCAGGGGGATTATTGCATATTATATATAAGGCAATTATATGAAAAATAGTTATTATCCTATAAATATGGAAAAAGGGGTGGAAAATGGTAAAGATAAAACTGGCAGAAAGGGTTTTTTTAATTAAGAATAAGTACAGTTATTTTGAAAAACTCTGTGTTAATTATATATCACAAGAGGCACCACAGATAGTGATAGAAGTTACAGAAGACGAGATAATTAAGGAGAATAAAGAGGGTGGAAAATGGTCATATGGTTATTTGGAATCACTTGCAATTTACCGAAAAATCTGTGATATTATATTAGATGATGGATTTATCCTTTTTCATGGATCGGCGATTAAAATAGATGGCAATGCATATATTTTTGCTGGCCCGAGTGGAATAGGCAAGTCAACGCATGTAGGACTTTGGAGAGAGTGTTTTGGAAATCGGGTTATAATTATTAATGACGATAAACCTATACTTAAAATAACAGATGAAGAAATAAAAGTATATGGAACTCCATACGGTGGAAAAAGAAGGATTCAGACAAATACATCTGCACCATTAAAAGGTATAATAGTACTTCATCAAGGAAAAGAAAACATTATAAAAAGAACGTCACGCCGTGATGCTTATCCCATATTGCTAAACCAAGTTTATAGAAGGGGTGATGCACATGGAATTATACAAACAATGGATTTGGTTAATAAACTCTCAAGTGTAGATATTTGGTCATTAGAGTGCAATATTTCGGAAGAGGCGGTATTGGTTACCTACAGGGCATTGCAGGAGGGAAAAGTAATATGAAATTAAAGGAAGGCTTTATTTTACATGATGTTGGAAATGAACATATGGTAGTGGCGACAGGAGAAGCTGGAAAAAGTTTTAACGGTCTAATTCGAGTAAATAAAACAGCCTATTTTATTTTTCAGCAATTACTTGAGGAAACTACTTTTCAACAGATTGTTGATGCTATGATGGAACAATATGATGCTTCGGCAGAGATAATAAGAGCTGATGTCGAAAGGGTTGTTAATACTATTAGGGAAGCAGGTTTTTTGGAAGAATGATATGAACAGTTCTGCTTTGGAAATAGAAATAATGTCCGGAAGACCAATAGTTACTTTTACGGTCGGAGACAGTATGAGACCACTATTATATAATAGAAAAACAATGGTGGGGATAGTTAGAATAAGCAAGGATTTGAAACAAGGGGATCTACCGGTATATAAGAGAGAAAATGGACAACTGGTAATCCATAGAATTATCAAAGTGGATGATAACTATTATTATACAAGAGGAGATAATTGCATAAACCTTGAAAGAATACCAAAGCGTAGCGTTTTAGGGGTTGTAACAGTAATTTTTCGAAATAGAAAAATGATTTCCGTAAATAATAAACTTTATCATGCATATGTTGGCATTTGGAATATTATATACCCTTTTAGGGCATCTCTATATATGCTTCGGAGGATATTAAAAGAAAGATTTTATGTCGATGATTGAAGAAGAATTGAAGAATTGCAGAATAATAAGTGATACGATGTATAATGTTTTGTATCTAGTAAACTGTGGACTGAATGGTTATGTGCCTGATGAGCGAGACCTTAAAGCACTTGAAATAAATGAGATTTATATTGTAAGTCAAAAGCAGTTATTGAATGTGATTGTAGGTAACTCGCTGAAAAACGCAGGGATATGTATATCAAAAGAATGGGAACAGGATATTGATAAGGCAATCCGAAACGAGATTTTATATGAAAATGAAAGAGCCAAACTGTATTCTTTTATGGATACAAATCGGATATGGTATTTGCCTTTAAAGGGAATAGAAATAAAGAATTTATATCCGGGTGTAGGACTGAGGCAAATGTCAGATAATGATATTCTATTTGATTACAGATATAGTGAAAAGGTGCGTAACTTTATGGAAGACAATGGTTACAAAACAATTCATTTTGGAAAAAGTAATCATGATGTATATCGGAAAAAACCATTTTATAATTTCGAATTGCATAGTGAGCTCTTTAACAAGTATAATGATTCCCAATTGGCAAATTACTATATAGATATAGAGAAGAGACTGATTAAATGTGAAGAGTGTTCATTCAAGTATCAATTCAGCAAGGAAGACTTTTATGTTTATCTAGTAGCACATGCCTACAAACATTATTCAAGAAGAGGAATCGGGTTAAGATCACTAGTTGATATTTTTGTATTTATAAAAAGAAATCCATCTTTAGACTATACCTATATAGAACGAGAATGCTCTTTACTTGGGATTAAAGAATTTGAAAAGGACAATAGAATTCTGTGTAATAAACTTTTTTGTAGAGAGGCAATCAAAGGAATTAAGTGGTATGAGCAGAGTTTGACTGAAGACGAAAAGAAAAAACTTGTTTTATATTTTTCATCAGGAGTATATGGATCATATAATCATTGGCTTAAAAAGCAGATGACTTTGATGATAAAAGAAAAGCCAGGTAGGTTCAAAAAATTACGGTATATATGTTCTAGGCTTTTCCCGCGTGAAAAAAGTTACAAGTATTATGTAAATTGTAAAGTTGAATGGATACAGATTATTCTTGGATGGTCTAGCAGACTATTCCACGCACTTTTTTTCAAAAAATACAGGAAGAGATTAATAAAAGAGGTAAAGATGCTGTATTCCGAGTGACATATGATTTGTATAATTAAGAATAAAACAGACTTGTTAATGAATGGATAAGGTAAGATCATAGAACAACAATGTAAGACGCTCTTTATTGGAAATGATTATTTATAATGGGTATGTATAGAATAGCAATTGGAAGTGTCAGATTAGGCACTACGGATGCAGAGGAGAGGAGTAGTTATGACAAAAATGGGGACAAAAATGGGGATAAAACTGGCTATAATGTTATTGATAATTGTATGCCTTCCTGTTTTAACCGTAAGAGCTTCAGAAATTGTGGACTCGGGGGAAGACGGAGGGATTATTTGGACGCTGGATGCTACAGGGACTTTGACTTTTAGTGGAGAAGGAGAAATTAGAAAAGAGTGGAGTCTTCAACATTTAACTATACGCCAAGACGTTAATAGAGTTATTATTGGTAATGGAATTACAGGCATTGGATTGTTTGCTTTTTCTAGCTGCAAGAATTTAAAACAGGTTGAATTACCGTTCGGTTTAACTAGTATAGAAGCATACGCTTTTGATGGTTGCAGTAACTTGGAAAAGATCATGCTGCCATCATCTTTATTAGAGATAGGTAGCTGTGCATTTTATTTATGTGAATCATTAAAATCCATTAAATTACCAGATGGATTGGTTGAAATAGGCAGTGGGGCATTTTCAGGTAGCGCATTAGAATATATTGAAATACCGTCTGGGATAACTGAATTGAAAGATTCCCTTTTTGCGGCGTGCCAGGGATTGAAAAATGTAAAGTTGTCTGAAAATATAACCACTATAGGGCCTAGCGCCTTTTGGTTGTGTAATAGTTTAGTATCAATTGAATTACCTGAGGGTTTACTTTATATAAGTAATGAAGCTTTCGCTGATTGTAGTCGTTTATCAGATATTAACATACCCGAAAGTGTGACGTCAATTGGGGGCGATGCATTTTATTGCTGTGGAAGTTTATGTAAAATAGAACTACCATCAGGGCTAAAGGCAATCGGGGGAGGCGCATTTGCTTGGTGCGTTAATCTTTCAGCGATAGATATACCCGATAGTTTAACTTATTTAGGCGCATATGCTTTTTATGGATGTAAAACGCTAAAAAGTGTTAAAATACCTTCAGATATAACGGAGCTTAAAGATGGTTGTTTTGGATCATGTGTGAATCTAGAATTAGTTGAACTATCACCTAAGTTAAAGAAATTAGGGACGGGATATGATTCTGCTTTCGAGTATATCCCAGGTTTAGTATGCACAGGGGTATTTGGTAATTGCATTAGCTTAAAAAACATTACACTTCCCAACAATCTGGAAATAATCGGTCCAGCCGCATTTGCATGTTGTAATAGTTTAATATCCATAGATATTCCGGAAAGCGTAACTGATATAGGAGCATATGCTTTTTATGGATGTGAATCCTTAAAAGAGATAAACATTCCTTCAGAGGTTAGTGAACTTGGAGATGGTTGCTTTGGAAGTTGTAAGGGTTTGGAAACAGTCGAATTGCCTACAGGTTTGAAAAAAATAGGTTCTGATTATGAACAATCTCTTGAATATATGGGAGTTGACACTTGTAGAGGAGTGTTCGATAACTGCACAAGTTTAAGAAGTATTAGGATTCCAAATAATGTGGAAATAATAGGAGAGCGGACATTTGAGAACTGTCATGAATTAACGGAAATTACGCTACCGCTTAAATTAAAAGAAATGGGAAGTGGAGTTTTTTCGGGATGTTCAAAG
>JAEEGL016990402.1_pt1 | contig 23812 bp, 17 predicted proteins | sample 9134231 | NCBI WGS metagenome assembly JAEEGL01 (sample SAMN16246548, study PRJNA631951) | gut metagenome | biome: gut microbiome; feature: rumen; material: fiber-attached | host: Bos | place: Iran: Karaj | collected 2018-10 | reverse complement strand
TATAGAGCTGCTTGCCCCTGCCCAGTCCCAGCGAATCCTTCATGCGGTCACGCTGCCTGTTATACAGTTTGTACATCTTGTCGAGATGCTCGACCTTTATTATTACATTGTCCATATAGTCTGTAATCTTTTTATTTCCTTTATTCTTTATGAATGCCGGGATCGCTCCGTGCTTCGCACTCTCGCGCTCCCTGCTGTGTATTCGCATATCGCATCGCTCGCTTCCTCGCGCTGCTTTTATGCTCATACACATCAGGTTCTCTAATGGCCATCCGTAGCAGTCCGCAAGCGGCCGCTACTGACGGCCATCGAGAACACTTTCATAGTATGTCTGCGAAGTGCACCTTCAGCCTGCGGAACACCACCGCTCCGAAAAGGAACGCAGCCACCGTGAACATCCAGAAATACACCGTCGAATAAAAATGTTCAAAAAACCACATATTATCAAGCAGCGCCATCCTGTATCCGTCCACCAGATAGAAGACGGGATTCAGCTTGAAAAGTATCTGCATCGGCCTCGACAGATTGTTTATATCCCACATGATGGGAGTGATCCATACGCCCACCTGCAGCAGTATCCCTATGATCTGTCCGAGATCTCTGAAGAAGACCACGACCGAACACGTGATATAAGAGATCCCCAGTACCAGCAGGAAAGTACACAGCGTGAAATAAGGTATCTGTATCCAGTAAGGATTGGGATAGATACCGTTCAGAAGCAGTATCACAAGCGTCACCGCCACAAGGAACACATGGATGAAAAAAGCAGACAGGATCTTGATGATAGGCAGGATGCTTATCTTAAACACGACTTTCTTTACCAGGAACTGATAAGAAAGCAGCGCGCTGGTCCCCTGTCCCCATGCATCCGAGAAAAAGAACCAGGGTACTATACCCACTATGAGCCATACCACAAAGGGGTATCCCTGTGTTTCAGATACGGGAGTCCTTCCTCCCATGGTAAATACAAACCAGTATACGAGGACCGTCACGGCAGGCTGCAGGAACACCCATACTATACCCATATAGGACCCTGCATACTTCGATCTGAAGTCATTCTTTGCCAGTTTCCATATGAGCTTTCTGTTTGCGAATAGTTCCTGCGGAAGCAGTACGATCCAGTCATAAAACCTTGTGAAGATACCGAATGCACTCCAGAGTATGATAACGGAGATGCATTTCTTGACACGTTCCTGTATCAGTACGGCGAGCGGATTGTGATGCAGTATGATATACAGTGACCAGACGATGGCGAGGGCCGCTGCAGTAAAGATTACCTTTTTCTTCCTCTCCATCCTCAAAGTCCGCGTTCGGCCTTGTACTGTGCGAAGCTAGGCCAGTTCCTGTCCCTGTCGTTGATGTTCATGTCAGCGTTTGCGATCACGGGCCATTCTATCGCTATATCCGGATCGTTGAACGGTATGCCGCCCTCGTCTCCCGGATGATAAAAGTCCGTACACTTATAACAGAATTCAGCAGTATCCGAAAGCACAAGAAAACCATGTGCGAAGTTCTTCGGGATAAAGAACTGCTTCTTATTCTCCTCTGAAAGCAGAGCCCCGAACCACTTGCCGAAAGTCGGAGATCCCTTCCTCAGATCCACAGCCACGTCAAACACTTCACCGCGTACCACGCGTACAAGCTTATCCTGAGGATGATCTATCTGAAAATGAAGCCCTCTCAGCACTCCCTTTGTACTGGAGCTCTGATTGTCCTGCACGAAGACCTCGGGTATGCCGGCTGCTTCGAAATCCCTATGATTATACGTCTCCATGAAGTACCCGCGCTCATCTCCGTATACCTGCGGAGTGATCACCCTGAGTCCTTCTATCTCACATGTTTCAACACTTATCTTTCCCATAACATCCTCTCATCCTTTTATATTCACCGCTGACTCATCTAACCATAATATCGAGATCAACTCGCCCCTGTATTCCGTCCACGCTTCCGTTTGACGTATACTGCCACATACTGTAGTCCCCCGTATACGTAGGTCCCGCCGTACGATACTGCGCAAGCCACTTCTCATACGGTGCGAGCTCCTCCATGTTGAGCCTGCTCGTCATCCAGGTCTTGTTCGCATATACACCTGCCCTGTATCCGAGGCTCTGAGCCGTCTCACAGAAGCACTTTACGATCTCCGTTCTCGTCGCCGTATCCAGTCCGTCCGCTCTTCCGCCGTTTGCATTTCCGGAGCTCTCCACATCCAGATATACCGGAAGTGCAAGATCCGATGCGTTTACAAGCGATGCCACAGCCTCTGCTTCTTCTGCCGCTTCTTCGGTACTTATAGCCTGTGTGAAGAAGTACACTCCTATCTTCAGACCGGCAGCCTTCGCACCTGCAAGATTCTGCCTGAAGAACGGATCCTCTACCAGCACGCCCGAGCCCGATCCTCTGTATCCGACTCTTATTATCGCAAACTCTATACCGGAATTTCTGACCTTTACCCAGTCGATCTCTTTGTTGTACTTCGATACGTCGATACCGCGTGTACCCTGCGGCAGGTCTATGCCCTTAAACTCTCCCTCGTTTTCCTTATCCTCCGAGGTAAGGGCCGTATCCTCGGCCGCTGCATCTATCTGGGACTCCTGCATCACTATGCTCCTGATGCCGGATGATGCGGTATATCTGATCCGGGGTTTCACGCTTATGACTGATGTCTCCGATATCCCCGTACCGTCCGAGACCTCGACCTCATAGTCTCCGGCCTCCACCTCATCCACGTAGATCATCCCGTCTTCATCGTCGTCTTCAGCCGTAAAGCTCTCACCGCTCTCCCGGCCCTTTACGACCGCCTTCCAGTCCGTACCGGAAGCAGGACTTCCGTCCTCTTTTACCATCTGTATCTTAAGGTCCGATTCGCTCGAGGTGAGAAGCAGCACATATCCGCTGCTGTAAGCATATATGTTCTCCTCGATGGCCTCCTCGTCGTAGAAGCTCTCATCAAGCTGTGTTCCGCCTTTGCTTACCGTACTGTCGGAAGATACTGTCTCTTCCGCGCCTGTCGTCTCCTGCACCGTTGCGGTTTCAGCAGCTTCAGCGGCTTCTGCGGCTTTCCTGTCCGTATCCTTTTTGTATCCCAGCATTATCAGGCAGACAAAGACCAGACAATTGAAGCCTATGATGACGACCGGTATCAGCCAAAGATGAGATCCCTTTTGATCCATCTCCTACAGTCCGTTTGCTATATCCTTAAGGTACTGTCCGTATGCCGTTTTGCTAAGAGGCTTTGCAAGCTTAAGAAGCTGCTCCCTGCTTATATAGCCTCTCTTGAATGCTATCTCCTCTATACATGAGATATAGAGTCCCTGTCTTTTCTGAAAAGCGGACACGAAGTCTGCCGCATCCAGCAGGCTGTCATGTGAGCCCGTATCAAGCCATGCGAATCCTCTTCCAAGAGTCTCCACATAGAGATCCCCTCTTTTCAGGTATTCGTTATTGATCGAAGTGATCTCTATCTCTCCTCTTGCAGAAGGCTTCACATTCTTTGCTATCTCCACTACATCATTGTCATAGAAGTAGAGCCCCGGCACCGCATAGTTGCTCTTCGGATGCTCCGGCTTCTCCTCTATCGATATCGCCCTGCCCTGATCGTCAAACTCCACCACACCGTACTGTGTGGGATCCTTGACGTAATATCCGAATATCGTGGCCCCCTTCTCCCTTGCGGCAGCTGCCTTCAGCACCTGGCTGAAGCTCTGCCCGTAGAAGATATTGTCACCAAGTACCATTGCCACGTTGTCATTTCCGATGAAATCAGCCCCTATGATAAAGGCCTCGGCAAGCCCCCTCGGCTTCTCCTGTACGGCATATGAGAAAGAAAGGCCCAGCTGCGATCCGTCTCCGAAGAGCTCCTTAAATCCGGGCAGATCCCTGGGAGTTGATATGATCAGTACCTCCCTGATACCGGCAAGCATCAGAGCCGAAAGAGGATAGTATATCATCGGCTTGTCATATACCGGCATCATCTGTTTGCTCATTGCCTTGGTCAGCGGATAAAGTCTTGTCCCGCTGCCGCCTGCGAGTATTATTCCCTTCATAGTCTCATGCCTCGTACATCTTCCTGTAATACGCCTGATAGTCGCCGGAGGTCACGTTCTCCATCCAGTCCATGTTATCGAGATACCACTTCACGGTGAGACGTATGCCGTCCTCAAACTTCGTATCCGGCAGCCATCCGAGCTCCTTCGATATCTTGTCCGGAGCTATCGCGTATCTCCTGTCATGTCCCTTTCTGTCTTCCACGAAAGTGATCAGATCCTCAGACACATTTGCCTTTCTGGGATCGTCATCGGGAAGTATATCCTTCAGCGTTGAGATTATGGTCTTGATTATCTGGATGTTCTCACGCTCGTTATGTCCGCCGATATTGTACTTCTCACCCTGCTTTCCGCCTTCTATGACCATGTCGATACCCTTGCAGTGGTCATCCACATACAGCCAGTCACGTACATTCTTTCCGTCGCCGTATACCGGCAGCTTCTTTCCTGAAAGGGCATTGTTTATCACGAGCGGTATCAGCTTCTCGGGGAACTGATAAGGTCCGTAGTTATTTGAGCAGTTGGTTATATTTGCCGGGAAATGATAGGTATCCACATACGCCTTTACGAGCAGATCCGCAGAGGCCTTGCTCGCAGAGTACGGTGAGTGCGGATCGTACGGAGTCGTCTCGTAGAAGTAATCCTTCGGATCACTCAAAGAACCGTATACCTCATCCGTGGAAACATGCAGGAACTTCTTTCCTGCCTTGTAGCTTCCGTCCTCATTCTCCCATGCCGCCTTTGCTGCGTTCAGCATCACTGCCGTTCCGATCACGTTGGTCTCCACGAAGACCTCAGGGTTTCGTATGGATCTGTCCACATGGCTTTCTGCCGCAAAGTGAACTACTACGTCCACATCGTTTTCCGCGAATATCTTTTCTATCGCTTCCTTATCCCTGATATCGGCTTTGACAAAGGTATAGTTGTCTCTTGCCTCAACCGCCTTGAGATTTTCGAGATTGCCCGCATATGTCAGGGCATCCACGTTTATTATCCTGATATCATCCCCGTACTTGCGGAACATGTAATGCACAAAGTTGGATCCTATGAAGCCGGCACCGCCGGTAACCAGATATGTACGCATACTTTCTCCTTATCAGTTTATTTATACATAACCCATAAATTATACCATACATGAACACAAAATTCATGCATCGCACCGCTCTAAAAAAAACTCTGACAGGCTTACCCTGTCAGAGATATTTCCCGGGATATTCGTCATGATAGCGGTGATCCAGAGCGGGCTCCGTCTCATTCGCGGCGTTGTAGTACCACATCCTCGCTTCCGTCATATCCTGCCCCTCGCGATAGTACTCCCCTATCTCAAAAGCCGTCTCCGATGTCACATCACCCAGAGCCAGTGCCCTTAAGGCATATTTCATGAAGAGCTCCCTGTCTCCGCCTGCTCTCGCCGATCGCATCACGGCGTACAGCTCGTTCTTCATCCTCTCCGTATCACTCTCCTGCTCCAGCACTTCCCTGAGATACTCACCCGCATCGATGAAGTCCTGATCCTCACCGGATACCGCAAGCTCCCTCAGATACATATCCAAAAGTCTCGGCTCTATCTTCCTGCCGCTTTTTATCATCTTCATGTATATGCCGAAGTCCCTGCCTGAATGCAGTCCCGTAGGCTTGTGTATGATCTCTATCTCCGAGTCATATATGACAGGCTCAAGTCTCACACGCTCGTGTACCTCACCCTCCCATACGAAGGTCCTGAGTCTTTTGTAGAGTTTGGGACGAAGCTCCCTGTCAAAGTTGTAGGTGGTATTGTATTCGAGTTGATTTGTGTAATAAAACTGGACGATATCGACCGAGCCGTCCAGAGCCTCCTTCAGGGCTTTGAACTGTGCTATGGCCTTGTCGTCCAGCATCTCATCGGCATCTGCCGAGTATATATAGTCGCAGCTGCATTTGGAAAAAGCATAGTTTCTTGCAGCAGCAAAATCATCCGTCCATTCAAGATCGTATATCCTGTCCGTATATGCCGATGCGATCTCCTTTGTACTGTCATCGGATCCCGTGTCGACTATCACATACTCATCCGCTATATCCTTCAGGCTGTCCAGACATCTCTTAAGCACAGCCTCTTCGTTTTTCACTATGAGACATACGCTTACGGTAGCGCCCATCCTTACCTCACTCTCCGACTTCCACCGGCACGAGTCCCTGTTCGATAAGCTTCAGCATCACAGGCACTATATCCGGATCAAACTGCGTTCCGGCGCAGCTCTTCAGCTCCATTGTCGCATACTCTACAGAAAGAGCCTTCCTGTATACTCTCGGGCTCGTCATCGCATCAAAGGAATCCGCCACGCAGATGATACGCGCGATCTCCGGGATATCTCTTCCCATACGGTGAGTCGAATATCCCTTTCCGTCCCATCTTTCATGGTGGTACTTTGCACCCTCGGCTATACCGTTGAGCGCCTTGAAGTCCTTCAGTATCCTTCCACCCACATCCACATGTGTCTGTATCAGGGAGTACTCCTCATTGTCCAGCTTGCCGGGCTTTTGCAGTATCAGATCCGTGACACCTATCTTGCCTATGTCGTGGAGCATGCCGATCCAGTATACTCTCTCCTGTTCATCCTCGCTGTAGCCCATCTCACCCGCGATGAGCTTGGCATAGTGCGCCACCCTGAGCGAATGACCTCTGGTATATGGATCCTTCGCATCTATGATATGGGCAAAGGTTTCGAAGCTCTCCTGCAGTATACCTCTTATCTCATCCTGCTTTGCCTTGAGCTTGTTATACTTGGCTTCATTTACCTTATCAGCAGCAAACACGGCAAGCGTCAGTCCCATGCCTGCAAGCAGCAGCCAGAATAAAGGCGACTGTGTCAGATGGACATCGAGCCTGTAGCTAAGCCGGTATTCCTCAGCCGACTCATCCTCAAAGGTCATCATTACAAGACCGAACGTGCCTTCCTTGCCTCTGTCCACGCCCTCATTCTCTTCACTGGGTCTTACGACAAGAGTATGATCCACCTTGTTGAACTCTCCGTTCCAGCAGCTGTCGATATCAAAATCCTTCGAAAAGACTATCTCCGCTCTCCAGTTGTACAGTCTTCTCTTTCCGCCGTTTATGACCTTGAAATCATACTCCATGCCGCAGTCAAAAGGATCCTTGTTACCCTCATGCCATTGCTTGGATCTCTCACCCTCAAGGGTAATTCCGGGATTACCGATATCATGCATGGAGCCTCTTACCGTAAAGGTCTTCCTTCTTAAATTGGCCACGTAGAGTGCCAGGATCAGAAGCATCACCAGATAGAACAGCATCAGCCCCGCGAATACGATACGCTTGTTTACTGTCCCGTCACTCTTACCTGTATTGCTCTTCATTACTTCATTATAATTCAGCGGTTGCTCCTTTACAACGGATCCTAAAGGCCGTCAGCCGTCATTTTCTCTCTCAACGAGATTCATCGCTCCGTATATCTCACGAAGCTTCGGTTTCTCTATCTTGCCCGTGGCATTCCTCGGTACATCGGCGAAGATTATCTGTCTGGGCCTCTTGTACTTGGGCAGCTTCTTGCAGTACTCCTGCACCTCCTCTTCGGTACAGGTGAAGCCCTGCTTTATCTTGATGATGGCTGCGGATATCTCACCCAGCCTCTTGTCAGCCAGACCTATTACAGCCACGTCATCCACAGGATCGAAGCTGTGCAGGAAGTCCTCGATCTGCACGGGGTAGATATTCTCACCTCCGGATATGATCACGTCCTTCTTCCTGTCGACGAGATAATAAAAGCCTTCTTCATCCTGCTTTGCCATGTCTCCGGTATAGAGCCAGCCATCTTTGTCCATCACCTCATCGGTAGCTTTCTCATCGTGGTAATAGCAGATCATCACGCCGGGGCCTTTTACGGCAAGCTCGCCTACCTCGCCGCGGCTCACTTCGTTCCTCTGCTCGTCTACTATCTTGCACTCCCATCCGTAGCCGGGCACCCCGATGGCTCCCACATGGTCAATATTCTCCACTCCCAGATGCACGCATCCGGGTCCTATGGACTCCGAGAGTCCGTAGTTCGTATCGTACTGATGCTCGGGGAAGTAATCCCTCCAGTGCTTTATCAGCGATCTCGGCACGGGCTGTGCGCCTATGTGCATGAGTCTCCACTGATCGAGCTCATAGTCTTCCTTCTTCAGATCTCCCCTGTCCAGAGCATCCAGGATATCCTGTGCCCACGGTACGAGAAGCCATACTATAGTACACTTCTCCCTCGATACGGCATCCAGCACAAACTCGGGCTTTGTTCCCTTCAAGAGTACAGCCCTTCCGCCCGATATCAGCGAGCCGAACCAGTGCATCTTCGCTCCCGTGTGGTACAGAGGAGGTATGCACAGGAAGACATCATCATGTGTCTGTCCGTGGTGCTTCTGCTCCACTGTTGCCGAATGCATCAGTGCCCTGTGCTTATGGAGTATGGCTTTGGGAAAGCCTGTCGTTCCGCTTGAGAAATAAATTGCGGCATAGTCATCATCCGTCAGCTTTATATCAGGTGCCACGGAAGAGCAGTCAGCCGTCAGGGTATTGTAGCTTTCCGCAAAGGTCGGGCAGTTCTCTCCGACATAGAAAAGAAGCCTGTGCTCATATATCCTGTCCGCTATCTCTTCCACACGTCCTATGAATTCCGGACCAAAGACCAGGATATCTATCTCAGCCAGCTTCACGCAGTACTCTATCTCATCGGGAGCATACCTGAAGTTCAGCGGTACTGCCAAAGCTCCTGTCTTCAGCACACCGAAGTATATCGGCAGCCATTCCAGACAGTTCATCAGGAGTATGCCTACCTTGTCCCCCTTCTGTATGCCTCTTTCAAGCAGAAGGTTTGCAAACCTGTTTGCCTTCTCGTCGAATATCCTCCAGGTGATCTCTCTCCTGTACGGCTCATCGGGTCCGGGCTGCATCAGGTCATACTCCTTCCAGGTCATCCTCCTCATATCCTTGAGTGTAGGATTGAGCTCTACCAGTGCTACCTCATCCCCGTATTCCCTGGCATTCTTTACCAGTATCTCTGTTATAGGCATTTCAGGTTTCTCCTTTTGTTTGTTTTTGTATATCAAAAAGCCGCTTATCAGCGGCTTTTTAATCTATACCTTACAGGGGAAGAGGGATTCGAACCCCCATGAGCGGTTTTGGAGACCGCCAGGCTAGCCATTGCATCATTCCCCTATTTGTTTGGATGTTTTGTCATCCAAACAGGTTATATTGTATCAGATAAAAACCTTCTGTCAACATCCGGAAAACAGTACTAGGATTTGCTCTTCTCTCTCTTATCCGTCTTGGAATAGAGGAAGCGGTCATATGGCGCTCCCATCTTCACGGTTTTTTCCAACAGATAACTCCTCGCACCGCTTTGGGCGGCTACGGTATTCATTGCACCCTTCAGTATCGAGACATATATCAGACCGCCTATCACAGCCAGTATCAACGCTATCACCTCTCCCGTGCCGGTAAATCCGCCTACGAAAGCAAGCACGAGCTGCATCAGGATGAAGCATACCACGGATCCTATCACGAGATACTTCCTCCACAGTCCCTTGTCCACTGGCAGAGATCCCACCATCTTTCCGGTCTGTCCGTTGATACCGAACGTATAAGTCTCTCCGTTATACTTTGTAGTCATCATCCATACGGGAAGCATTGCGTACTCCGCCTTGGCGTTCGTCAGCTGTATCGCTTCCGACTTTTCCGATACTTCCTCAAAGCCTCTCACCGACTCCTTTATCTTCTCCTTGAAGGTTGCGGTCACTCTCTCATTCGCTCTGGGCTGCGCATCCTTCTCCTCCACATCATAGCGGTTTGCGAGATATCCGCTGAAGTATGCCGCATTGTATTCCACTCCCTTTGAGAGATCATAAGGCTCCAGGGACTCCATCGTGTCATCATCCATCTGAGTCGCAGCATCCACGGGTATCCTGGCGAAGTCCATCTCTCCGCTCCTCTGGATATCATAATGATCCTTCTTCTCATATTCAAAATTCGCATCCGACCAGGTCTTCTTCTTCACGCCGTTGTAGGAGATCTCTCCTGAAGCATGGCAGCTGTAAAGCCAGAACGGCACATACATACCGGTGATATCCTCTATACGGTTTCCTTCGGTGAAGGTTTTCGGCAGCAGCTTCTTTCCCTTGGTAAATTCTGCCAGCTTTCCCTTTGCTTCTTCCTTTGCCACTGCAAAAGGGACTACCAGGTCCGGCTTGTACATTCCCTCGAAGGCCTGAGGTATGATCGCCTGATTGCCGCAGTAAGGACACTCCGTAGCCGCGGTGTTCTCATCCGCCACCATCTCGGCTTTGCATGACGGACACTTGTATCCGGTCATCTTGCCGTCCTCATCGGTGATCATCAGCTGCTCGGTCGTAGTCCATGTCATATCGGAGCTTGCAGCATCCTTTTGTTCTGCCTCCTGTGCTGCCTGTGCCTGCTCCATCGTAAAGCTTGCCCCGCAGTATTCACAGGTCATCTCTCCGGTCTTTCCGCTGAAAGAAAGAGCCGCTCCGCAGCAAGGACATTTGAAATTAAGTACTTCTCCCACAGTTATCCTCCATTCTCGGGCATCTTCTCCACACCCGTTTCTGATCCACCTGTTCTACCCTGTCCGGCAGTCCCGGTTGTACTTCCCCTACATCAGCTCCGACAGCATCTTTTCTGTCTTTGCTATACAGGCATCACATGCAGCCTCATCCTCGGCCTCTACCATGATACGTATCAGAGGCTCCGTACCGCTGGCACGAAGCAGGAGTCTGCCGTTTCCGCCAAACTCTGCATTGCACTTATCTATATATTCCTTTACCTTTTCATCGCTCATTATCCTGTTCTTGTCAGCGACCTTGATGTTCTTGAGCTTCTGCGGGAAGATATCAAGTCCTGCCGTCAGGGCTGATGCGATGTTCTTTGTCTGTACAAGGATATCCGCGAGTGTGATGGCCGTCAGTATACCGTCTCCGGTACATGCATGCTCGCTCAGGATGATATGGCCCGACTGCTCTCCGCCTATGCAGTATCCGTTTGAGAACATCTCCTGTGCCACATACTTGTCTCCGACATCGGTGGTCACGATCTTTATCCCGTGGTTCGTCAGTGCTCTGTGCAGTCCGATATTTGACATCACCGTAGCTACGACTGTATTCTTATTCAGTCTTCCCTGCTCCTTCAGGTAGGTACCTATGATATACATGATGCCGTCGCCGTCTATGAGCCTTCCCTTCTCGTCCACCACGAGGCACCTGTCGGCATCACCATCGAAAGCAAATCCTATATCGAGCTTGTTCTCCACCACATACTTCTGGAGTGCCTCGGGATGTGTGGATCCGCAGTCCACATTTATATTCCTTCCGTCAGGCTGGTTGCTCATGATGAAGACATCCGCTCCGAGTATGCTGAAGACATTTCTTGCTATGGCAAAGGAAGCACCGTTCGCGCAGTCCAGACCTATCTTGTATCCGCAGAACGAATTCTTCGGTATCGTGGACAGATAACTGATATAGCTGTTGCGGCCGGTAAGATAATCCACGCATCTTCCGGGCTCTTCGGCACAGCTGAGCTCCAGCTCCCCGTCGATATACTTCTCGATATCCTGCAGGAACTCATCCCCCATCTTGTCGCCGTTGTTGTTGATTATCTTGATCCCGTTGTCATGATAGGGATTATGGCTCGCCGTGATCATCACGCCGCAGTTGAAGCCGTTATTCTTCGTGACATACGATACGCTGGGAGTTGTGGTCACATGCATCAGATAAGCGTCGCCTCCCGAAGAAGCTATGCCCGCTGCCAGTCCGTACTCAAGCATATAGCTTGATATACGCGTATCCTTACCTATCACTATCCTCGGTACCTTTGTCGTCTTCGCAAAGTATCTTCCGAGAAACTCACCGATCTTTACCGCATGCTCAAGCCGCAGCGTCTCATTGGCCCTGCCTCTGAATCCGTCCGTACCAAAGTATTTCAATTTTCGATCCTCCTGTTGGTTTTGTTATGAATGAATCTTCAGACCAGATGAAATCCTGATTTGTCTTTCTTCTCTCTATCATCAAAAAACTTCTTCATTACCTTCAGTGCACTGTTGTGCCTCAGCTTTACCTGTCCGTAAGACAGCCCGGTCCTCTGCTCTATATCCATCAGGCTGAGTCCCTCATAATAATGCAGCACAATGACAGTCCTCTCCTCCTCCGAAAGCTTCTTAAGCGCTTCTGCAAGCTCTGACAGAGTCTCATTCTGCAAAAGCTCCAGATCCACTTCTTCATCGGAGACTATTTCCTCGGGCAGTTCCTCTGTTACCCTGTTCACACGATAAAAATCAATGACAGCATTCCTTGCTATGGTATACACCCATGTCGAAGGCGCTGCCTTGGTCTCATCGTACTCATCGATCTTTTTCTGAACCTTGAGAAATACATCCGCGCAGAGGTCTTCCGCGTCCTCTGCATTGTTCACCTTGCCCTTTATATAATAAAGGACTTTGTCATGATATTCCCTGTAGATTGTTTCAATATCCATAGTCACTATCCTACTACCTTACATGCAGGGAGGTCAAACAAAAGGTTAAGCAGGTATCCTTACGGATCACCTGCTTAATCCCGTTACTTCAATGACTGATTTTTTGCCTGTCCGCTATGCTCCATCAGGCCTTATCTGCGATAGCAGCCTGTGCAGCTGCAAGCCTTGCGATAGGTACGCGGAACGGTGAGCATGATACATAGTCGAGTCCGATCTTGTGGCAGAACTCGATGGATGAAGGATCTCCGCCGTGCTCTCCGCAGATACCGCAGTGCAGATCCTCTCTTACGCTCTTGCCCTTCTTTATCGCCATATCCATGAGCTCTCCTACGCCGTCCTGGTCAAGCTTTGCGAACGGATCGTTCTCGAATATCTTTCTCTCATAATATGCCTGCAGGAACTTGCCGGCATCGTCTCTTGAGAAACCGTATGTCATCTGTGTCAGATCATTGGTTCCGAAGCAGAAGAATTCTGCATCCTCGGCGATCTTGTCAGCTGTAAGTGCAGCTCTGGGGATCTCTATCATGGTACCCACTTCGTATTTAAGCTCTGCCTTGAGTGCTTTCAGCTCTTCATCTGCTGCAGCCACTACTACATCCTTGACATACTTGAGCTCCTTCACATCTCCTACGAGAGGTATCATGATCTCGGGCACGATCTCCCAGTCGGGATGCTTCTTTGCCACGTTTACCGCTGCCCTTATTACAGCCACGGTCTGCATCTTTGCTATCTCGGGATATGTGACATCAAGCCTTATTCCTCTGTGTCCCATCATGGGGTTAAACTCTGTCAGGCTGTCTATCTTTGTCTTGATCTGCTCGACTGTCTTGCCCTTTGCCTTGGCAAGCTTCTCGATGTCGGCATCTGTCCTGGGTACAAACTCATGCAGAGGCGGATCCAGGAATCTTATCGTTACGGGGTTGCCCTCCATTGCCTCGAAGAGCTGCTCGAAGTCTCCCTGCTGCAGAGGCTCTATCTTCTTCAGTGCCTCTTCTCTCTCCTCCAGAGTATCGGATACGATCATCTCTCTGAATGCCTCTATCCTGTCCTCGTCGAAGAACATGTGCTCTGTACGGCAGAGTCCTATTCCCTCTGCTCCGAGCTCTCTTGCCTTCTTTGCATCCGCGGGAGTATCTGCGTTCGTACGCACCTTGAGTGTCCTGTACTTGTCTGCCCATCCCATTATCCTGCCGAACTCTCCGGCGATCTGGGCATCCACTGTAGGTACCGCACCGTCATATATGTTTCCTGTGGTTCCGTCAAAGGAGATCGTATCACCTTCGTGATATTCCTTGCCGGCCAGAGTGAACTTCTTGTTTGCCTCATCCATGATGATATCTCCGCAGCCAGATACGCAGCATGCACCCATGCCTCTTGCCACGACTGCGGCATGGCTCGTCATACCGCCTCTTACGGTAAGTATGCCCTGTGCCACTTTCATACCGGTGATATCCTCGGGAGATGTCTCCAGACGTACGAGTACTACCTTCTCTCCTCTTGCTGCCCAGTCTTCCGCGTCGGCAGCAGTGAAGACTATCTTACCGCTTGCCGCACCGGGAGCTGCTCCCAGAGCCTTGCCGATAAGCCGTGCACGTACGATCGCACTCTGATCAAAGGTAGGATGGAGCAGTGAATCCAGATTTCTCGGATCTATCATTGCGACTGCCTCTTCCTCAGTCCTCATTCCGTCATCCACGAGATCGCAGGCGATCTTCAGAGCTGCCTGCGCTGTCCTCTTTCCGTTTCTTGTCTGCAGCATGTACAGTCTGCCGTGCTCTACGGTAAACTCCATGTCCTGCATATCCCTGTAATGATCCTCGAGTGTCTTGCACACGTCTCTGAACTGTGAGAATGCCTCGGGGAATTTCTCTTCCATCTCGGATATCTTCATGGGTGTACGCACACCTGCGACCACGTCCTCACCCTGAGCATTTGTCAGGAATTCACCGAACAGGCCCTTCTCTCCGGTAGCAGGATTTCTTGTGAAAGCCACACCTGTACCGCAGTCATCTCCCATGTTTCCGAAAGCCATGGACTGTACGTTTACTGCAGTACCCCATGAATAAGGTATATCGTTATCTCTTCTGTATACGTTCGCGCGGGGATTGTCCCATGACCTGAAGACGGCCTTTATGGCACCCATCAGCTGATCCTTGGGATCGGTGGGGAAGTCCTTTCCGATCTTGCTCTTGTACTCTTCCTTAAACTGGTTTGCGAGCTCCTTCAGATCGTCTGCATCCAGATCCACATCCTGGGTGACACCCTTCTTTGACTTCATCCTGTCTATGAGCTGTTCGAAGTATTTCTTGCCTACCTCCATGACCACGTCGGAGTACATCTGTATGAATCTCCTGTAGCAGTCCCATGCCCATCTGGGGTTCTTTGACTTCTCGGCAAGTGTATTTACAACGGTCTCGTTCAGTCCGAGGTTCAGGATCGTATCCATCATACCCGGCATGGAAGCCCTTGCTCCCGAACGCACCGATACAAGCAGAGGATTCTCCTTATCCCCGAACCTTTTACCGGTGATCTCCTGCAGCTTGTCGATATACTCCATGATCTGGCCGAATATCTCATCATTGATCTCCCTGCCGTCATCGTAGTACTGCGTGCAGGCTTCGGTAGTGATAGTAAAGCCCTGCGGCACCGGCAGTCCGAGATTTGTCATCTCTGCCAGATTCGCTCCCTTTCCTCCCAGAAGCTCGCGCATATCGGCATTTCCTTCAGTGAACAGGTACACCCATTTCTTCATTGATCGTTTTCCTCCATACATTATTTAATCCCGAAATACCCTCGGCGATTTACACATTATACCAAAAGCGAAACGTTTCATCAACGTTATGGTGGCGGTGCCGCGGCGGCCTGTGCTGCGGCGGCTGCAGCCTGTGCAGCTGCTGCGGCGGCGGCCTGCTGGGCCTGGAGCGCCGCCATCATGGCGGGGTCCACTGCCCCTATATCTCCGTTCTCTTCTCCGCCGCCCATCGTGAGCACATTGTTGGATGAGAGCGTGTTCACCGTAGGCACTGCATCCACACGGGGATTGCCGAATTCATCCAGCGAGTGAGGACACCATCCGGGCGCTGCCGGTGTGCCTGCCACACGGAACGGGCAGGTCTCCGATGCAGCCTGTCCTGTGAGGCTGCAGATGTAGTTATAGGTATGTACACCGGAGCAGGTCTGGGAAGGTACCGTGTCGATCCTGTAGTATTCGGAATGAGCGGTTCCTATCGCCGCATCATAGCTTGATGCGAGCATTCCGGTCTTATTACATACTGTCGCAGTCGTTATATCCGAAGGCTTCACGAAGTCCTTCTCGGGCAGTCCCTCATGCAGAGGCTCCATCACAGCCCTCCACACGGTACGGGCCAGTCTCTGCTGCGCCTTGTCGTACATCTTCTTATTATTGTCGTATCCTGCCCAGGTAGTGCAGGTGTAGTAGGGCGTATATCCCGCGAACCACACATCGTTCTCTCCGGTCGTTGTACCGGTCTTACCTGCTATCTTCTGCGTACCGAAGTTTACAGATGCTCCGGTACCCTTCGTTACGACATCCTCCATTGCGGACGTCAGAAGCCATGCCGTGCTCTCCTTGAGCACCTGTCTGCCGGGCAGTGCAGTATTGTCTATCAGCACATTTCCGTCATGATCGAGTATCTTCGTATAGAATACGGGCTGTCTGTATACGCCCGCATCCGCTATGGTCGCATACGCTGCATTCAGCTCATAGTTTTTGACACCGTGCGTGATACCTCCGAGTGCGAGTGCCTGCTGTACATCCGACATTACCGTGCCGTCAGAAAGCACTTCATTGTCCACGAGTGTGGTGAAGCCGAAGTCGAGCAGATATTCATATCCGACTCTCGGAGTGATCGCAGTCAGAGTCTTGACCGCAATGATGTTCATGGACTGCTCTATCGCATACCTCAAAGTAACGGGACCCTTATATCCCGATGAATACCAGTTTGATACAGGTCTTCCGTTCGCATAGCTGTAAGGTTCATCGACTTCCACTGATCCAAGTGTCCTTACTCCGGTATCAAAAGCAGGGGCATAAGCCGATACCACCTTAAAGGTAGATCCGGGCTGCCTCTTCGTATCCGTAGCACGGTTCAGTGTCAGCGAAGCTTCCTTCTTTCCTCTGCCTCCTACCACTGCCTTCATATATCCCGTATGCTGGTCCATGATCGACAGCGATATCTGCGGCTGGGGTGTGATCGATATAGTCTCAGCTTCTATGCTGTAGCCCTGTCCCTCCAGATATTCCTTGTATTTCTCCGCATCGGCTCTTGCATCCTCTTCCGAAGCATACAGTCTGTCATAGCCGTTCCTGCCCTGTTCCTTAAAGTACATCTCCATCATCTGCGACGAGAAGTTCTGTACTTTATCATCCTTATCAACGCCCGTCACACGGTAGTCAAGCAGATATTCCGTCTTCTCCGGATACAGATCCGGATCTCCCGTCACCTCATCGCAGAGGTTCTGTATCTTGGTATCCTGAGTAGCGAAGATCTGCAGTCCTCCCGAGTAGAGCATGTTGTAGGCCTGCGTCTCCGAATAACCGAGCTTCTCCTGGAAGTCATCCATTATCTCCTGTACCATCGCATCCACGAAGTAAGTGTTTATGGAGTTTTCCTCTGTCTGCTGGTTCACCTTCTGTATGCGCTCATACGGGTCGTCAGCCATAGCCTCCGCATATGTCTGGTCGGTTATATATCCCTGCTCGAGCATCTTCTCAAGCACGATCGCACGTCGTGTCGCATTGTTATCGGGATGCGATATGGGATTGTATCTGCTGGGGTTACTGGTGATGGCCGCGATTACCGCTGCCTCGGACAGGTTCAGATCGGAAGCATTCTTTCCGAAGTACCTGAGAGCTGCTGCCTGCACTCCGAGAGTGTTCTGTCCCAGGTTTATGGTATTAAGATACAGTTCCAGGATGCTCTCCTTTGTCACGCCCTCCTGTCTCTCAAGCTGTATGGCAAGATACTGCTCCTGTATCTTTCTCTTTATCTTCTCAAACTTTGACTCTCCGCTTGCCCACTTCTCGAACACCGAGTTCTTGATCAGCTGCTGGGTGATCGTACTCGCACCCTGCGACATATCCCTTGTGCTCAGGACTATGTAGGCCGATCTCGCGATACCTTTTATGTCTATACCGTTGTGCTCATAGAATCTCTCATCCTCCATCGCAACAAAAGCATGCTGCATATCGATCGGTATCTTGTCTATGGTCTGGTAGATACGGTTGGAGTTCGTAGCCACAAGCTTTGTCATCTGGTTGCCGTCACTGTCGTACACCGCACTGGAGTAGCCTGTCGGACGCACATCGATTGTGGAGATATCCGGTGCCGTGACCAGTATGCCCCTGAACACGCCCACGCCGGCGAAAGCCCCTGCCAGCACGGCTGTCACGAACACTATGATCATAGCCTTATAAAAGCCAGCGCCAAGAGCGTTGGTAAACTTCGGCATCTTGGCGTGTAGCTCGTTTCTTTTCTTTTCTATACCTCTGCGGCTGTAGTTCATGTCAGATCGGTAAAGCTGAACCCTTCTATATCATCGTTCTCTTCGGAGTCTGCCTTTACCACGTTATCCTTTTCGTTCTTTACATCTCCGATTATCTTATCGTCATCTGCTGCCTTATCCTTTGTCAGATCCAGCGTAACGTAATGATCTTCTTTATTCTTCTCATTATCGAGGAAGTCCTGCAGGTCGTCGTTATCCTCTTCATCGAACTCATCGAAATCATCCTCGTATTCACCGTACTGCTCTCTGGTCAGAAGATAATATACGCTCGCTGCGGCTGCACCGAGAAAAGCGATCCCAAATAATCCCTTCAAAAAATTCTTCATAATACCGTACCCTCCTTTATAAGAAAGTCTAAAGTACACGTATTATATCACAACTAAAAAAAATATGGTAAAATCCTTTCCATGAAAAACCTCAAGCGTTGCAGATCCATATCCGCCCTTATTTTCATACTCACGGCATTGCTTCTTTCACTTACCCTGACCTCATGCGGCAAGAAAGAAAAAAGCTCACGTCTGGTCTTTACCACAGGCTTTGAAGATAACGAGCTCTTTTTCATAGGAGAGAATAAATGCTTCCTCCCGGAGGCGATGCTCTATATCCGAACCCATGACACCAACTATGAGAATATGTACGGAGCCGAGATCCTGGACATGAGCGTGGACGGTCTTGAAGTCTCCGACAAGCTTACGGGACTCGCTCTTTCGAGGCTTGCACAGATAAAGGCCATGGGCCTTCTTGCGGCGGAAAGAGAAGTAAGCCTTGATAACAGGGATCTGGAAAAGTGTACACAGGCTGCCGAGCGCTACATGCGCTCCCTGTCCGATGCCGACATCAAAGACCTGGGTATGACCTACGATATACTGGAGGGTATGTTCCGCGACTATGCTCTGGCCGACAAGGTCTACAGGGATATCACAAAAGACATCAACCCCGAGATATCCGATGACGAAGCGCGCACCATATCTTTGAAGGCCGTCATCATCAGCTCATCCGATCAGGCTGCCGCACTGCAGCTTGCAAATACACTGTATGCCGAAGCCTCCGAGGGCAAGGATTTCGATTCGCTGGCCGACGGTCATGAGGAAGCCTCCCTTGTCAGGCTTTCCTTCGATAAAGATACCTCTGAGTATTCACGCGATTTCGTGGATGCCTGCTTCAGGCTGTCAAACGACGAGGTATCCACTCCGATGGTAGTCCCGGAGGGCGTCTGCATTGTTAAGTGCATCAACTCATATGATCAGAACGAGACCGATGCCAACAAGGAACGCATCGTGGAGAAGCGCAAGGGTGAAGCCTTCTCCGAAGTCTACACCTCTTTTGTCTCGGATCTCTACGTAGGCTTCAACGACGATCTGTGGGCAGATCAGGACATCTCTCCCCGCAGACTTGATACCAGCGAGAACTTCTTCCAGGTCTATGAAGATGTCTTCTCCATCCTCTGATATTTCCGCGATCCGCTTTTATTAGCACTCACCTCCACCGAGTGCTATTGACATTTTCCCTGTACGGCTCTAAAATATCCTCTGTGAAAAAATAAATTATGTCTGCGGCCTTATTTTCGCCGCAGCTGAAACCAAGGAGGCATATTACCATGTCAGAGAAAAAAGGCTCGCTTTCGATCTCAAGCGAAAATATCTTTCCCATTATAAAGAAATGGATGTACTCGGATCAGGATATCTTCATCCGTGAGCTCATCTCCAACGGCTGCGATGCCATCACCAAGCTCAAGAAGCTGGAGATGATGGGCGAATACACTGCTCCCGCATCAGAGACCGGCGGTGACGCGGATGCCATGCTCAAGGGCCGCATAGATGTAGAATGCGATAATAAAGGCAGGACTCTTACCTTTATAGATAACGGTATCGGCATGAGCGCCGATGAAGTTGACAAGTATATCAATCAGATCGCCTTCTCCGGTGCTACAGACTTCATTCAGAAGTATAAGGATAAGTCAGACTCCGATCAGATCATCGGTCACTTCGGACTTGGCTTCTACTCTGCTTTCATGGTAGCAGACAAGGTCGAGATCGATTCACTTTCATATGCAAAGGATGCTACTCCCGTACACTGGGAGTGCGACGGCGCAGGCACAGACTATACGATGACCGACGGCACCAGAGACAAGGTAGGTACGAAGATCACACTCCATATCTCTGACGACTGCCTCAAATACTGCAACGAATACTCCGTCAGGGAAGTCCTTGATAAATACTGCTCCTTCATGCCTCAGGAGATCTATCTTACAACAGTGGATGCTCCGAAGCCCGAGCCCAGGAAGGACAAGGACGGCAAGGAGATCCCTCCCGAGCCTCCCAAGCCCATCAACGAGGTCAATCCTCTCTGGGCAAAGACTCCCAGTGATTGTACCGATGAAGAATATAAGAATTTCTATATGAAGGTTTTCCATGATTACAGAGAGCCTCTCTTCTGGATACACCTGAACATGGATTATCCTTTCAACCTCAAGGGTATCCTTTATTTCCCGAAGATCAATATCGAGTATGAGTCAGCCGAGGGTGTGATCAAGCTGTACAATAATCAGGTCTTCGTGGCAGACAATATCAAGGAAGTCATACCCGAGTTCCTTATGCTGCTCAAGGGTGTCATCGACTGTCCGGATCTGCCCCTCAACGTTTCCAGGAGTGCACTCCAGAATGACGGCTTCGTGACCAAGATCTCCGACTACATCACAAAGAAGGTAGCCGAGAAGCTCTCCGGACTTTGCAAGACAGACCGTGAGAACTACGAGAAGTACTGGGATGACATCTCACCCTTCGTAAAGTACGGCGTGCTGAAGAATGACAAATTCGCAGAGAAGATAAATGACTATATCCTCTTCAAGGATATTTACGGCAAGTTCACGACCCTCCCCGAGGTACTTGATGTTAAGCCCATCGATACAGACGAGGAAGAGGACGAGTCAAAGCCTGCTTCGGATGAAGATAAGGATTCAGAAGAAGACAAGCCCGAGATCGTGGATGCCGACGGCAACGTCATCTCCGGTACGGATGACAGCAAGTCAGAAGATGATGCTGATGGCGAAAAGGAAGAGAAGGAAGAAAAGAACAAGAAGGTCTACTATGTGACCGATGAGGTACAGCAGAGCCAGTACATCAATATGTTCAAGTCTTCCAAGATGACAGCAGTGGTCATGACATATGCCATCGACCAGCCCTTCATCCAGAGGCTTGAGATGAAGAACGAAGGCGTTCACTTCATGCGTATCGACGCAGAGGTCGAAGATGTGATGAAGGGACGCATATCCAAAAAGGAGCAGGAAGAGTTTGAATCAAAGTCGAAGGATCTTGAAAAACTCTTAAGGAAGAGCCTCAAGAGATCAAAGCTCATCGTAAAGCTCGATAAGCTCAAGAACAAGAAGGTCGCATCCATGCTCACTCTCTCCGAAGAGAAGCGCCGTATGGACGACATGATGAAGATGTATTCAATGGGAACTCCGCTGCCCGAGAGTACAGACGGTGACGGCGAGACTCTGATCCTCAACGCGAACCATCCTCTGGTGGAGAAGATCATGGCTGATCCCGATGCAGAGAATTCAAAGCTCATAGAGCAGCAGCTCTACGATCTCGCCCTTCTCTCCAACAAGCAGCTCTCAGCCGATGAGATGACCAAGTTCATCCAGCGCTCGAACGAGATCCTGCTCAAAGTACTGAAGTAAACAGTACTGATAATAAACAGACTCAAATAAATAACTGCCCGGGATCTTTCAGGTTCCGGGCAGCTTTCTTTTACATTTCCTGTTCACTGTTAAGTTTAATCTTCCATCTCCTCGGGTATCTGGCCTGACTGCTTGATGGCCAATATCTTGTCCTTCAGTACCCTGGCCTTATCCTTGATGGCCTTTCCCGCACTGTTTGACACGAGGATCTCCGGAAGCATTTTCAGAGACTTGTCAAATTCCTTGGACTTGTAATAAAGAGCGGCGATGATATAGTCGACTGTATGCTGATCCATATTGCCGCACATGGGATATCCCTCTGTCTGTCTTGCCTGTATGAATCCGTCCAGAGCATTCTTCAGCAGCTCCTTCTCGGCCGACCTGCATTCCTCCAGCTTATTGCCGTATTCCGGATCATTCTTGTCGAGAGTCTGTCTCTGGCCTCTTACCACCCATGCCATCATCAGGCAAAGATCCGCTTTTTCGGATGCCTTCGCACCCATTACCATATCAGTAGCAAGTGCCATCTGATATCTCTCAAGAGCTTCTTCATAAGTGTGCTTCGTATGACCCTCTTTTGAAGGATCAGGATTGAAGTTGGAAGCTATCTTCTCTCTCACCGCCTTCTTCTGGTTGGCTGTGACATAGGGGAAGTTCCTCGCAAATCCCGAGTAACCGCACTCCGGACAGGACACTATCTGATACTTCAGCATATCTATCGGATCATATATAGGTCTGAGATCCAGATCGCTGTCTACCCTTCTTGCTCTGTTTGCCTTCACCGTCAGTGACTTGAAAGCTCCGTCACATACGGGACAGGTGTATGATTTTGCAAGCAGATATTCTGCCTCATCTATCTGTTTATTCTTTGCCTCGGCTGCTTTCTTTGCTGCTGCCTCGGCTGCCGCCTTTGCCTCTGCAGCTGCTGCTTCCGCAGCACTGTCCGTCTTGTTGTCAGCGAACAGATCGTCCTTCTGCAGGTCTACTCCAAAGTTCTTGAGTCCGGATAAAATCCCCATTTGTTACCTCCAAATAACCTTCCTTAATGATCAGCTCTGCGGCAGCTTGAAGGAGGACTTGAGCGATACGACTCTGTTCATCACTATCGCATCATCCGTCGAATCCTTGGCATCCACACAGAAGAAGCCGTTCCTTACAAACTGGAAAGAGTCATATGCCTTGGCTCCGGCAAGCTCGGGCTCCGCATAGCACTCCTCTTTTATCACCAGTGAATTCGGATTGACATTAACGTCACCGTTATCATCATATACCCCTTTTTCCTCATCCACAATATTCTCATACAGACGGGCTGTAAACTTCACCGCACTGTCAGCCTTCACCCAGTGTATGGTGCCCTTTACCTTCCTCGGCATTTCCTTATCAGTGCCCTGCTTTGTCTCGGGATCATAGGTGCAGTGTACGACAGTGACCCTGCCCTGATCATCGGTCTCATAGCTTACGCACTTCACGAAATACGCATTCATCAGACGGACCTCATTACCCGGGAAGAGTCTGAAATACTTCTTCGGAGGCTCTATCATGAAGTCTTCTCTTTCTATATAGAGTTCTCTTCCGAATGGGATATCCCTTTCTCCAAGCTCAGGGTTATCAGGATTGTTCACACCCTTTACGATCTCCGTCTGACCCTCGGGATAGTTATCTATTACAAGCTTCACCGGATCCAGTATTGCCATGATCCTCTTATCCTTAAGCTTGAGATCCTCTCTGACACAGTACTCGAGCATAGGCATCTCTGCAGTGGAGTTTGCCTTGGATACACCCGACAGCTCCACGAACATCCTGAGAGCATCAGGCGTATATCCTCTCCTTCTGAGTCCCGCTATGGATACGAGCCTCGGATCATCCCAGCCGTCCACGGTCCCGTTCTCCACGAGCTTCTTTATATATCTTTTTCCCGTCACTACATTATTAAGGTAAAGCTTTGCAAACTCGATCTGTCTCGGAGGCATATCGAAGCCCACATTCTCTACCACCCAGTTGTAGAGCGGTCTGTGATCTTCAAACTCAAGCGTACATATGGAATGAGTG
>JAEEGL014217022.1_pt1 | contig 23812 bp, 22 predicted proteins | sample 9134231 | NCBI WGS metagenome assembly JAEEGL01 (sample SAMN16246548, study PRJNA631951) | gut metagenome | biome: gut microbiome; feature: rumen; material: fiber-attached | host: Bos | place: Iran: Karaj | collected 2018-10 | reverse complement strand
GACTCTCGTGTATCTAAAATTGTATTGCAAGAAGAACAAGAACTAGATGAAAATACTTTAGATGATTCAATGGTAGAAAAGATTTATTACAATGGTAGTGAAGGTACATCATTAATATTAAGTGATGAATCTATATTAGAAAATATTACTGTTTATTATTTCACATCTAATGGTGCAAGTGAGACAAAAACTGGTAATTATTTCTATTATGATAATGATGGTAATATAGTAGAAATTGTAAATGAATAATTAAAAGGCTCTATAACGAGGCTTTTTATAATTAATCATATTCTTTTGTTAAATTAGATATATCATGAAATAAATCACATAATTCATTCCAAATATCATTTGGAACTAATTGATAATAATTATATCTAGATTCTTCATGTAATTTTAGTATTCCTGCATCCTTTAACGCAATTAAATGATGTGATACTGCAGGACGAGATAAATATATTTCTTTTGTAATATCTTCAACCTTCATTTGACAATTAGGGGCTTTTAATAATAACGCAATTATTTTTATTCTAGTAGAATCTCCTAATAGCTGGAAGAATGATTCAGTAGAAGTAAATTTATTAGATAAATTCTTTTTAAATTCTTGTCTTTCTTCTTTGGTCATAATACCTCCATTGGTTTATATAAATAAACTAATACTATTTTATCATATTTGTCTAAAAATATATAGAAGTATAACATAGAATTAAATTTACATTTAACGCATGGGATATAATAAAATACATAAAAAATATAATGCTTGACACTTTATGTTTTAGTGCAACATTTACTATTGGTGTCACAACTATATGTCAAAATAATAATGTAATGCTTACTGCTGAATCATCTAATGATTGTTATTCATATAATGAAAATGGAGTAAAAAAATTTATTCAATTCCTTCGTCAACTAAATATTCAGGTATTAATTATCAAAAGAATACTTTTTGATTTTTGCATAAAACGCACTAAATTACTTTTTGATTTTTGCATAAAACGCACTAAATTACTTTTTATTTTTTGCGACGAATGCATTGAATTACTTTCTAATTTTTGGCAAAATATTTGAATCAATCGTGTCTCAATCATTAGTTTCTAATGGATATACACATTTTTATCATACATATACTATTAAAGGGGATGGAAAAGATAAAAAGTATGAGATAGATTTTATGATTGAAAGAGCTGGTAAGATAGTAGCAATAGAAGTAAAATCTGGCTCTAATTTTACAACATCATCTTTAAATAATCCTATATATTGTTATAAAAAATTAACTTTCCTTTTTAATATACAAAAAATCATCCTTTTCGTAGGATGATTTTACATTTTTAATGGAATATTGGATAGGGCTCTAACCTATAGTCTTTTGTTTAATAATAAATTGAATTCCACAAACTCGCTTGGAATTTCTTAAAAACCGATTGAAAACTCGCTCGGAATTTCTTAAAAACCGATTGAAAACTCGCTCGGAATTTCTTATAATATAACTGAAATAATATGAAAGGGGCGATTAAATGTGTATTTTAAAAGAAAAATTGATTTAGATTTAGATTTATGGCTTCAAAAAAAAAATAAGGCTCCGAAATTAATTGTAGGAATAAGACAATGTGGAAAAACAGAGTCAATAAGAGAATTTGCAGTTAGAAATAAACTTAATTTGATTGAAATGAATTTTTGGACCAACCCGGAATATTCAACTGATTTCGAAGGTGAATTAGATATTGATACATTGATAAATAATATATCTTTAAGATTCCCAAATAAAACAATAGAGCCTAGTAAGTCTCTTATTTTCTTTGATGAAATTCAAGATTGTCCAAGAGCACGTTTATCTTTTAAAAATTTTGAAAAAGATGGAAGATATAATGTTATTGGCAGCGGTTCATATTTAGGCATTAATGGATATGTAATTGGTGATACAACACCTGCTCCAACAGGATATGATGATGTATATCATATGAAAACAATGGACTTTGAAGAATTCTTATGGGCACTAGGGTATACAGATAATCAAGTTAATGACTTGATTGAATATTTTGAACAAAAAAAGGCGATACCAGATAATATTAATAATTTATATAAGAATGTTTTTTTGAAATATGCATGCATCGGCGGATTTCCCAAAGTTATTCTAGAATATGTAGAATCAAAAAGCATTGTTTCTGCGTATAAAGTGTTAAACAATACTATATTTGATATGAAAACTGATTTTGGAAGAAGAAAAGATAAAAATGGGAATCCTGTTTTTAAGCCTTCTGAAGTTTCAAGAATACAAAATGTTTTTGACTTGATACCAACTTTTCTTGCTAAAGAAAACAAAAGATTTATTGTGTCAAAAGTATCCAGTGGATCGCAATATGAGAAAAATGATGCAATTGAATATTTAAAACAAGCACATATTGTGTCAAAAATTCATAATGTTAGTGTACCAACATTACCACTTGTTGGTTCAAAGATAGAGTCACAATTTAAATTATTTCCTGAAGATATTGGAATTGTAACATCGATGTATGGAATTGATACAGTTGCTGCTATAAATAGAGGAGATTTAGGGCAAGGCAAAGGTGCAATTTATGAAGCATTAATTTTTGATTCGCTAAATAAAGCTGGTATGGATGTATATTATTTTGCTAAAGAAAGCGGATTAGAAATAGATTTTGTAATATCTTATAACGGCTATTCTACACTTTTAGAAGTTAAAGCAAAAACAGGTAATACGAAATCTAGTAAAACAGTTATGAATCATCCTGATCATTATGGCAAGACAAAATTAATAAAAATTGGTGATTATAATATAAGTGAAAATGATAATATTATAACTATTCCACATTATTTGACATTTGTTTTGGGTAAAACAAAATATAATTTTTAATTATCACAAATGAAGCATTTATAGAAAGAAATAGATGAAATAATATAATATATTATGTAGGTAATAATCTAGAACATTCTAATTGGAACTACATAAGCATATAAGCGAATCTAAATTAAACGCTAATGGTTTATACGAATAGGCTTCATCAATTAATTTTACTATCTCTTTTAAATCTTCATCTTTTAATTTCATAATAATACCTCTTAGTCTTTCTAGATTTTCTCTAGTCCAACTTTAGGGGGCTCTACAGCAGAGGATGATTTTATTTTTTAATGGCATCTGGGATAGGGCTCTAACCTATAGTCTTTTGCTCCGGAGGCAAATGCTTTATACAATTAAGCTACCCAGACATATAAAGGACCTATCAAGGTCCTTTTATTTATTGTTAATATATTCAATTACTTCATCAACTAAATATTTAGGAGTTGATGCACCAGAAGAAATAGAAATAGAATTAATATTATCAAATGAATAATTATATAATTCTTTAACTGATTCTATCATTATTGTTTTAATGCCTTTTAATTCAGAAACTTTCTTAAGTTTTTTAGTATTAGAAGAAGAAGGATCTCCAACAATAATACATAAATCAACTATATCTTGTTCCATAATGGCTTTTTGTCTTATAGTTGTTGCGTTACAAATTTTATCATCAATAATTGCATTAGGGTATTTATTTAATATTGAATCAAATATTTCTTTAATATCATATATTGATAATGTTGTTTGATTTGTAACATATATCTTATCATTATTTATATTTAATTTATTTAAATCATCAATAGAAGTAATAAGATTAATGTTTTTACTTATTCCTAAAACACCTTCACATTCTGGGTGCTTTGATGTACCTATATATATAATTTGATATCCATCATTAATATATGTAGATATTTTATTATGTACAACCTTAACATAAGGACATGTTGCATCTATAATATCAAGGCCTAATTCTTTGGCTTTAGAATAGACCTTAGGTTCAACTCCATGTGCAGAAAATATTACTGTACCCTTAGTTTTGATTTCATCTAATAATTCTAATCTAGTTTTTTCTTTATTATCTAATACTATAACACCTTTTTCTTTATATTCATTCATTACAAATTTGTTATGAATTAAATTACCAAGTAAATATATGGGCTTTTTAGTATTAGAATTACTTAAAACCTTATCTAGTATTTTAATAGCGTTATTAACACCACCACAAAAGCCTTGTGGTTCTATTCTATTTATTTTTATCATCCTTTAGGCCACCAAACCTTCTGTTTCTATTTTGATAAGAATAAATTGCTTTTACAAGTTCATCCTTATTGAAATCAGGCCAATATGTTTTAGTGAAATATAATTCAGCATATGCAAGCTGCCATAATAGAAAATTAGAAATACGCTCTTCCCCTGATGTTCTAATTAATAAATCTAGTTCAGGATAATCCTTAGTAAATAGGTGGTTTGAAATCGTTTGTTCATTGATATCATCGATATCTAATTTACCATCTTTAACTAACTTAGCAATTTCTTTAGTAGCAGTAGTGATTTCGTCTCTTGAACCATAATCAACACATAAAGATAATGTAATACCAGTATGGTCTTTAGTTGATTCTTCCATATCATTAACCATTGCTAAAAATTCTTTAGATAATCTATCACGTCTACCTAATATTTTAATTCTACCATTTCCACCAACGATGTCCTTTCTAAATCTTTTAAAGAATCTCATTGGCTTTGTCATAATATATTTAACTTCATCATCAGGTCTAGTCCAGTTTTCTGTTGAGAAGCAGAATACTGTTAAATATTTAATTCCTAAGTCTTGTGCAGCCTTTGTTACCTCATAGATATTAAATGCACCTTTTCTATGACCTAAAACTCTAGGTAGGTGTCTTTCTTTAGCCCATCTTCCATTACCATCTAGGATTATTGCAACATGTGCTGGTATTTTATCTTTATCAAGTACTATATCACTCATATATATGCTCCTTTTGAAAATCTATTTCTATTATACCTTAGGTATAATTCATATTCAAATGAATTAATTTTAAATAGTGCTTGAATAGTTTTATAAAAATTAGTAAAATACTTTAGGTTTTTCTATTATTTATAGGAAAAAGTCGAAAACGAATACACTTTTAAAAAGTGATGTTTCATGATACAATATAAATATAATTTTTAATGGAGATACATTATGAGTAATTTAGATACAAATGAAAAAGAAGAATTAAAAAAATCAAGAAGAGAATCAAGAGTAATTGCAATGCAAATGATATATTCTTTTGAGCTTGCAAATAAAAATTTTATAGAAGAAGCAAATAAATTAAAGGATTCAGATGCTAAATATTTTGTATCTATTGTTGCAGAGCACAAGGAAGATATAGATGTTTTAATTCAAAAGTCTTTAACTAACTATACTCTACCTAGATTAAATATTGTTGACTTATCAATTTTAAGAATTGCAGGTGCTGAATTATTATATACTGATACAGCTCCAACAATTATTATTAATGAAGCTTTAGAAATCACAAAGGAATTTAGTGACCAAGGTGATAAAAAGGCAACTAGATTCAATAATAAAGTATTAGATACAATGTTAAAGAATGTAAAGAAATAAGAGGTTTTATATTTATGGAGGAAAGATACTTAACCGTAACTGCCCTAACTAAATATATAAAGTATAAATTTGACCACGACCATAATCTTGAGCTTGTTTTACTAGAAGGTGAAATTTCAAACTTCAAGCATAATGCTCGTGGACATTTTTATTTTAGGCTTAAAGATGATTATGCAGTAATTGATGCAACTATGTTTGCATCAAGTGCTTCTAAATGTAATTTTGAACCTGAAGATGGAATGAAGGTTTATGTTAAAGGTAGAATTACCTTATATGAACCATCAGGCTCATACCAAATTAATGTATTTGAAATGCATAATAATGGATTAGGTGACTTACATTTAGCATATGAAAAGCTAAAAAAGGAATTAGAAGAGGAAGGTCTTTTTAGATTAGAGCATAAAAGAGATATCCCTCGCTTCCCTAAAACTATAGGTGTAATTACATCTCCAACTGGTGCTGCAGTAAGAGATATTATTAAAACAATAAATAGAAGATATCCTTTAGCTAGAGTAATACTTTACCCTGCAATAGTACAAGGTGATGATGCAAAGACTGATATTGTACGCCAAATTGAAGCTGCAAACAATGATAATTATTGCGATGTATTAATTGTTGGTAGAGGTGGAGGTTCAATAGAAGACCTTTGGGCTTTTAATGAAAGAATTGTTGCTTATGCAATATATAATTCTAGAATACCTATTATTTCAGCAGTAGGTCATGAAATTGATTATACAATCGCTGATTTTGTTGCGGATAGACGTGCTGTAACACCAACAGCTGGTGCTGAGATTGCAACACCTAATAAAGAGGATTTAAATAATTATTTATTAGAATGTAGGAAAAAACTTGATAGAAGAATTAATTATATATTAGATGAGGCTAAAACTAAGATGGTTAATTATGATAGATTATTAGAGCTTCATAAGCCTATAAATATAATTAATCATGAGAAAGAATTAGTTTTAAATAAGATTACATTAATAAATCAAAAAATGGAATCTATTATTAATTCATATAAAATCCTACTTGATGGTAAGAGAAATGAATTATTATCAAAAAATCCAATAAATAAAATTGAACATAATAAAGAAATTTTAAACAATAAAATTTTAACATTAAATAAAAATATAAATACAATTCTTTCGAACAAAAGAAATGAATTTGTTTTAGCAAAACAAAAGCTAGAGCTTGCTTCTCCACTTAAAATAATGGATAAGGGTTATTCAATTTCATCTATTAATGGTAAGGTTGTAACTAAGGTTAATGAGGTTAAGGTTGGAGATAAAATCTCTACTAGATTTAGTGATGGTATTATTGTATCAGAGGTAATGGAGGTAAAAGAAGATGGCAGATAATGAGAAATCATTTGAAGATTTAATGAAAGAATTAGATGAAGTTATAGTTAAGCTAGATGATAAAGAAATTAAACTTGAGGATGCAGTTAAATGCTATACAAAGGGTGTAGAATTATCTAAGAAATGCTATGACATTCTAAATAAGAATGAAGAATTAGTAGTAAAAGAAATGACTAAAGAAGGATTAGTCGATTTCGATAGTGAACAATAATTATGAGATTAGATTTATATTTAGTTGAAAAAGGATTTTATACTACAAGATCTAAAGCCCAAAATGCAATTAAAAATGGTGATGTTAAGGTTTCAAATAATCCTAATCCAAAATCAAGAGATGAGGTATCAGATAATGATACAATTGAAATTTTAAAGGATAGCTGCCCATATGTATCAAGAGGTGGTTTAAAGCTTGAAACAGCTATTAAATCATTTAATCTAGATTTTAATGGTAAGACAGTTCTTGATATAGGAGCTTCTACAGGTGGATTTACTGATTGTAGCTTGAAAAATGGTGCTAAATTAGTTTTTGCAGTAGATGTAGGTACATCACAATTAGATGATTCATTAAAAAATAATCCAAAGGTAAAATCCTATGAAAATACAAATATCTTAGATTTTAAATGCCAAGAGCATTTTGATTTTGTTGTAATGGATGTTTCATTCGTTACAATTGAATATTTATTACCTGGAATTAAAAATTTTATTTCAGATGATACTACATTCATTGCCTTAATTAAGCCTCAATTTGAGCTTGAAGGTAAGAGATTTAAAAATGGAATTGTTAAAGATTACCACCTATGGCTTGACGCAATAGAAAAAGTATCTAATGCCTTAAACCAAGAAGGACTTTCTATATATAAGCTTGTAAAAAGCCAAATTAAGGGTGGAGATGGCAATCAAGAATTCTTAGCTTTAATTAAAAAAGGAATTTATACAAACCTAAATTTCTTAAGTGTTGTAAGGGAGTAATATAATGCTTAAATCATTAGAAGTATCAAATTTTGCAATAATTGAAGACCTACATGTAGATTTTTTTAATAACATGAATGTACTTACTGGTGAAACAGGTGCTGGTAAGTCTTTAATTATTGATTCTATTTCCCTTCTTTTAGGAGAAAGAGCGGATTTAGATATGATTCGTTATGGGAAAGAAAAAGCCTCTATAAAAGGCGTTTTTCAAGCTAATGAATATCTAAATAATATATTAAAGGAAATGAATATTAATATATTAGAAGATATTACAATAGAAAGAGAAATAACAAATCAATCAAAGAATAAAATTAAAATTAATAATCAAGCTGTAACATTACAAATGCTAAAGGATTTTTCTTTAAATCTTGCGATTATTAATTCTCAAAATGATACTTTTAAATTATTTAATAAGGATAATTATTTAGAATTAGTTGATCCTGAAAATGATAATAAATTTAATAAAATTAAAAATGAATATACCCTAGCATTATATGATTACAATAATAAATATGATATTTATAATAAGGTATTAAAAAGTCAAAATGATTTAATAAAAGAAAAAGAATATCTAGAATATAGTGTTAAAGAAATCGAAGAGCTTAATTTAGAAGAAGATATAGATAAAAATCTAGAAGATAAAATTAATAAGCTTTCTCACTTTGATAAAATTAAAACATGCTTAGGAGAGGCTTATCAATATTTTAATAGTGATTCTTCAGTATCAGATATTATTTATAATATTAAATCATCAATTGAGGGTATTTCATCATACGATAAAAAATATCAGGATTTATCAGATAAACTAAATGATATTTATTATAATTTAGAAGATATATCTAGTGATATTTCTTCTGATTTTAATAGTTTAGATTATGATGAAGAAGAATTAAATAGCTTAATTGAAAGATTAAATGATATTAATAAATTAAAAGATAAATATAAAATGAATATAAATGAGCTTATTAATTATTATAATGATATTAAGCTTAAACTAATGATGGCTGAAAACTATGATCAAGTATTAGAAGAGAAAAAGAATGATTTAATTAAATCATTTGAATATTTAAAGAAATCATCTGAAGAATTAACTAATTATAGAAAGATGATATCATCTGGTATTGAGAAAGGGATAGTTAAAGAGGTTTCTGATTTAGGACTTATAAATACACAATTTAAGATTGAATTTAATGATATTAAATATGATGATCCATTTAATAAATCTATATTTAGATCAAATGGTGTAGATGAATTAGAATTCTTAATATCATTTAATAAGGGTGAACCATTACGTCCTTTATATAAGGTAGCATCAGGTGGTGAAATGTCACGTGTAATGCTAGGATTTAGAAGCTATTTTTCAATGAATTCTAAATTATCTTTAATTGTATTTGATGAAATAGATACTGGAGTTGATGGTGAGATTGCGTTAAAGATTGCAAAGAAAATGCATGATATCTCAAAGCATATGCAGGTATTATGTATTACTCACTTACCTAGTGTTGCAGCAATAGGTGATTATCACTTCCATATCTATAAAGAAGAAAAGGATGAAAGAACATATACATATATTAATCTTTTATCAGATGAAGAAAGAATAAAAGAGGTTGCATCAATTATTTCTGGAAGTAAGGTTTCAATTTATGCCTTAGATGCAGCAAAAGAAATGATTGGAGAATTAAGACATGATAACTAATGAATCTATATATACACAAGAAGAATGTCTTATAAGTGCAATGTCTCAATATAAAAAAAGAATACCATTATTTATAATAGTAATTTTATTAGGATTATTAGTAGTAATATCATCAATAATATTACTTATTGCAACTAATAATCCTGATATGGGCTTATTATTAGCCTTAGGAGTATTTATTGTTGCCTTAGGCGCAATAATGCTAATATATTTACCTAAAAGAGTAAAAAAGGGGAATATGATATTTAAAAATGGTGTTAAATATTTATATTCATTTGAAGAAAATAAATTTAGTGTTGCATGTAAGATGGATAAGTCAGTTTCTAAACAAGAATTTACATACGACCAAATAGTAAAAAAAGATGTAACTAAGGATGAGATTAGAATATTTCCTAATAAATATAATTTCTATCCATTAAAACTATCATCTTTCAAATCAGAAGAAGATAAAAATAAAGTATTTAAGTATTTAAAAATAGAAGATTAATTTCTTCTATTTTTTTATTGACTTCAAATTATATAAACACTATAATTAAAAATGTAAACTTCGATTGATTGGGGGATTATAATATGTTTGAAAATATAGAGTTTATCGCTAAAGATAATGAGCATTTTTTAATGAAATATTTTGGCGTTAAAATAAGTTATATGCCATCTTGTTGTGATGTTGGCATTTATCATATATCTATTAGAAAATTTAATGATAATGATGAAATTGACAATGGAAAGAATCAGGATAATGATAAAGAACCGCAATACATCAATAAATTTCAATATGGAATAATTTCTGAAAAATTAAAAAATCCCAATGATAATACGAAAAAAAGATTTAGAGAAAAACGTGATGAATTAATAAATAAGAAATTCTTAATATTCAAATGTGATGACATAACTGTTAAACCTAGAAAGTATGAATTTTTAGGACAATATGAATTGGATAAAAATAATACGAATGATGAAACATATGAGAATATATATATAAAAATAAATGATGATATAGATTTGATACCTTTTTATTATCCATCTTATGATAGATATGAAAATAAATATGTCCCATATATTCAATATGATTTTTTTAGGTCTTATGAAGATACAAATGATGATAATGAGATTTCAATAGATGAATATAATACATCAAATTATATTATCGATAATATGAGGTTAATTTTGATGGAAGCCCGAAATAATTATGAACTAGATATGAATTCTAATTTTTTTAAAACATTAGATGAGTTAGAACAAAAATTATATTCAATATCTTTGAGAGATGATAATATAGAATATTCACCTAATATGATGTTAGAAGAATCTTTAAAGGTAACTAAAGAATTCATTAAAATGATGGAGGGTATAAATGAATAAGAAGATGTATCACCATGATTTAAAAAAATTAAAAGAAAAAAAGGGCGGCGGATGTGTTTCTTTTGCTAGAGTAAAGGGTGATGTTTATTTTACTGTTAATGGTATAGCAAAGAAACAAGAGAAAAAGAAGACTATTAGTAATGGTATAGCAAAGAAACAAGAGAAAAAGAAGACTATTAGTGACACATTATCAAATATGTTTAAGCCAAAAGAAGGTGATTCAAAGGAACCAACTTTCTGTGATTACTCATATGCTTATACAGTAATAGATCCATCAAAAGATATTTATGTAAAAAACGAAAAATTAATACAAAATACATTTAATAAGGATAAAAAAATATTCTTAGGAGATATCATATATCCAATGAAATATAATCCTATATATGAAAATAGAAATTGGACTTGCTGTGAAAGAAAGATTATTGGCTATTTGTTAGACAATCACATAATACAGAATGGAAATAAATATGTTAATGATTATATTTTAGATGTTAATGATTATATTTTAGATTTATATGTAACTAGGATGCCTTGTCCATTATGCATCCCACTCGTTGCACAAGTTAATTATTTAGATGAGAATAATCAAATGATTGTCGATAAGTATACTACAAAACAAGTAGTACATAATGTTTTTGAAGTAAAAAGAAAAAATATCAAGATTATAAAATAAAAGTAGAAGAGGCTAATTAGCCTCTTCGTTTTCTTTTTCTAATACATATTTATTTATTGCCCATGCTACTGCAGCTTCATTGTTAGTTACAGGTGTAATTACATCTGCATTTGAAAGTATTTCAGGGAATGCATTTTTAACCGCAACACCTATATGTGCTTTTTTAATCATTCCTAAATCATTACCAGCATCTCCAATAGCCATTGTTTCATCATCTTTAAGTTTTAAATAATTCTTTAATGCTATTAAGGCTTCGCCTTTATCAGTATTTTTCTTTAAGAATTCTAAATATATTACTGATGATCTAACAATAGAATATTTTTCTTTTAAATTAGAAGGAATATTATTAATAACTCTATTAATGTTTTGTCCTTCGGATACAAGCATACATTTTAAGAAATCATCATCGTCATTGATATCATTAAAGCTTTTTATGTTTAAGTCTACGCGATTAATAGTACATTCTATATCTGTATAGCAATTAAATTTTGGTGTTATTAATGCTTCATTTTTATAGAATGCATGTATGTTTGTACCTTGGAATATAGATTCTTTATATAATTCCTTACAGTCACTACCTTTTATAGTAGAAGTATAAATGACCTCTCCTGTACCTACATTAATAACCTTTGCGCCATTATATAATATTACATAATCATCATTAGTAGTAAGTCCTAATGGCTTTAAGACCTTAATTGCACCGTTATAGGGTCTACCTGTTGCAATAACAATCTTACATCCTTTTTCTTTAGCTTCTTTAATGGCATCAATATTTAGTTTTGGGATTTCTTTATTATCCTTTAGTAATGTTCCATCTAAATCAATGGTTACAAGCTTAATCATAAGTACCTCTAAATATAAAAAAATAAGGCGTTTGCCTTATTTAATTAGTGTTTATTATTATTTATTAACGTAAGTTACAATTGCATAAATTAATGCAAATATACCAGAACATAACATTAACGCAGCTAAAGTGAAGATAATAATCTTACCTGCAACAGTTGTAGTTGGGTTTTTATATTTCTTTTTATTATTTTCTTGTGCTTCAAGTTCAGCAAGCTTTTTTTGCTGATATGGAGATAATTTTTTGTTGCTCATATAATTCACCTACAATCAAAAAAGTGTTATAATTAAAAAAACCATAGTTATTATATAATAAAATGGCTTGAAAAGGAAGATGGAAATGTTAAAAAGTAATAATTCAAAATTAATATTTCATATTGATATGAATGCATTTTTTTGCTCTGTTGAGGAATTAAGAAATCCATCTTTAAGAGGAAAGGCTTTTGCAGTAGGAAGAGAAGGCACTCTAAAGGGTGTTTTATCAACTGCTTCATATGAAGCAAGAAAATATGGTATTCATTCTGCAATGCCTATTATTGAAGCTTATCATAAGCTTCCTACATTAATTGTTGTTAATGGACATTATGATGAATATAAAAAATATCATAATATGTTTATGTCTATTATTTATAGATATACAGATAAGGTTGAGGTCGCATCTATAGATGAATGCTATTGCGATTTAACACATTGGATAGAAAAAAAGCATCCCCTTGTTTTAGCTAAGGAGATACAAGCTCAAATATTAACTGAGGTTGGTCTTAAATGCTCTATTGGTATTGCGCCAACCTTGTTTTTAGCTAAAATGGCATCTGATATGCAAAAGCCATTAGGTGTTGTTGTATTAAGAAAAAGAGATGTTAAAGAAAAACTTTATCCATTATCTGTTAAGGATATATATGGTATAGGAAAGAAGACTTATCCAATATTAATTGAAAATGGTATAGAAACTATTGGAGATTTTATGGATAAGGAAAATGAGACACTGGTTAAATCATTAGTTGGAGAAAATACTTATAATTATGTAACATCACACGTTTTAGGTAATTCTAGTAATGTTGTTGATAATGATAGGTATAGTGATTATCAATCAATATCAACATCTAATACCTATGATGTATTTTTAGAATCTATTTCAGATATAATTAATGAAGCAAGAAGAATGGCAAGAAGTGTCTATAATAGAATGGTTAAGGGAGATTATGTTTTTAAAACAGTAACATTGACCTTAAGAGATCATGAATTTAAGACTATAACAAGACAAAAATCATTTTCTGAATATAAGAATGAATTATATGATATATATGAAACTATAGAAGACTTAATAGAAGAATATTATGATAGTGAAAAAAGGTATAGATTAGTTGGTGTTGGTATTTCTAATATGGTACATACTAAGGATAGCTTTGAGTATAATTTATTTAATTTAGATAAATTTGATGATAAAAAGAATCTAATTTCAAAAATACTAAAGGATATTAATGATAGTATTGGAGAGGACGTTATATCATTTTATGGAGATAAAAAAGACAAATAATTCCTTGAGAATTTTTGAATTAAATGATATTATAACGTAGGTGATAAAAATATGAACTATTTAGGATATGAATTAAAGCCTTTTATTGTAAATGCTTTAAAGGACTTAAAATTTAAAAGCTTCACTGATGTTCAAAAAAGAACATTTGATGCTTTAAAAACAGATAAAAATATATTAGCTAAATCAAAAACAGGTTCAGGTAAAACTCATGCTTTCCTAATTCCTATTTTTAATGATTTAGATCCAAAGCTAAAGGAAGTACAAGCAACAATTATTGCACCAACAAAGGAACTTGCATTACAAATTTATAAGGTTGCTCAGCACCTAGCTTCTTTTTCAGGTGATGAAATATCTATAAGAAATTATGCTGGTGGTACAGATAGAGAGCGTGAACTTTTAAAGCTTCAATCAACAACACCACAAATTGTAATTGGTACTCCTGGTAAGATAAATGACCTTGCTGTAAAAGAAAATGCATTAAAGATTTATACATCAAAATATTTTGTTATTGATGAGGTTGATATGGCATTTGAACAAGGATTCAGTGAGGATTTAGACCATATTACATCAGTATGTGTTAACGCAAAAATGATGTTCTTTTCTGCAACTATATCAGAACACATTATGCCATATATAAAGAAATATATGACTAATGTAAATGAAATTAGTATTAAAGATGATTCTACATTAAATATTAAGCATATTTGGGTTCCTTTAAAATATAAGGATAGATATGATGTATTAAAGACTTTACTTTCTACATTCCAACCATTCTTCTGTATTATTTTTTGTAATAAAAAAGAAGAAGCTAAGGAATTATATGGTAAGCTTTCTTCTGATAATTACTTTGTTGCAATGCTACAAGGTGATATGTCACCAAGAGAAAGAAAAAGAGTATTAAATGAATGTAAGGACTTAAAATTTCAATTCTTAGTTGCAACAGACCTTGCCGCAAGAGGTATTGATATTGAAGGTGTATCACATATTATTAATTACTCACTTCCACAAGATTATGAATTCTATATTCATAGATCAGGTAGAACAGGAAGAATGTATAATTCAGGTGTTGTTTATACAATTTATGAGGATTTAGATGATGCTTATTTAAATAACCTAGAAAAGAAAGGTGTAAAGCCTGAATATTTTGAGGTTAAGAATGGTGAGCTTGTTCCATACAAGGGAAGAAATATGCGTGAAAAGCGTATAAAACCTGAAACTGATTATGAGAAGCAGGCAAGAAAATATATTCCTAAGGATACTAAAGTTAAGCCTGGTTATAAGAAGGAAAGAGAAGCTAAGATTAAAGATTTAGCTCAAAGATTAAAACAAAACGATAAAAAGAAAAAGAAGAGATAATAAAAAAGGCAATTAAGAAACATTAAATTTCTTAATTGCTTTTTTACATATAATTATTTTTTCTTTGGATTACTGATTGTAGAACCAGCTTTAATTAATTTATCTTTAATTTCAGTTGGATTAGGAGAAGAGAATAATCTAACATTTCTTTCAACAACTAATCCTTCAGGTAAAATTAATTTCTTACCAATAACATTTAAGCCACTTGATAATAGCTTTGGCTTATCCTTGTTTGCGATAGACTTATCACCTGTACCGATAATTGAATTGTCTCCGATTACAGCATTCTTATCAATGATTGTATCTTCAATTTTACAATTTTTACCAATGATTACATCATTTAAAATTACTGAATGACGAACAACAGAACCTTCACCAACTATTACACCAGGTGATAATACTGATTCCTCAACAGTACCATAAATCTTAGAACCATTTGAAATTAAAGAAGTAGAAACCTTTGCCTTATCACCAAATTTAACTGGTGGTAGATCTTCAGATTTAGTATAAATCTTCCAATTTGGATCATATAAATCAAGAGAAGAATCATGACATAATTCAAGATTTGCTTCTAAATATGAATCATATGTTCCAACGTCCTTCCAATAATCATAATATTCATAGGCATAAACCTTTTTATCCTTAATCATATTAGGAATAATATCTCTACCAAAGTCTAAGTCTTCGATATTATCATTATTTTCTAACTGTTCAATTAAAGCCTTAGTTGAGAATACATAAATACCCATTGAAGCTTTATTTGATTTTGGTTCAGCTGGCTTTTCAACGAACTTATTAATCTTTAATGTTTCATCAGCCTCAAGAATACCAAATCTAGAAGCTTCCTCAATTGGTACAATCTTGCAAGCGATTGTTAAATCAGCTCCTGTATTCTTGTGCTGTTCAATAAGCTTTCTATAATCCATTTTATAGATATGATCACCTGATAGAATAAGAACATATTCAGAAGCATAACGCTTAACGAATTCAATATTCTTTCTTACTGCATCAGCTGTACCCATATACCATGAATTAGATGGCTGAAGAAGTGTTACAAATGAGTCACGTCTATCTAAGTCCCATGGCTTACCTACGCCAATGTGTTCATTTAATGATAGTGGTAGATATTGTGTTAAAATACCAATCTGGAAAATTCCTGAATTAGTACAGTTTGATAATGCGAAATCTATAATTCTAAATTTTCCTCCGAATGGTACTGCAGGTTTACTTCTTTTTTCAGATAAGATATCTAATCTAGAACCTCTACCTCCTGCAAGAATTAATGCTAGTGTCTCCATAAAACCCTCCCTACTTATTGTCAATTACAAATTGATATAAATCTATATATTCAATTGCAGATTTATCCCAACTATAATCCTTTGACATTGCATTCTTAATTAATGTATCAAAATCTTCTTTGTTATCATTATATAAGTTGATTGCTAGCCAAATAACTTCCTTTAAGTCATTTGGAATGAAATTAGTAAATGTGAAGCCTGAACCATTTTTAGTATATTGGTTATATGCTTGTACTGTATCCTTTAATCCACCTGTTTCTCTTACGATAGGTAGTGAACCATAACGCATTGCAATCATTTGCCCCAATCCACATGGTTCAAATTTAGATGGCATTAAGAATAGGTCTGATGCTGCATAAATCTTTTGTGCAACACCTTCATTATATCCAATGTATGTTCTAACTCTTCCCTGGAATCTTGCTTCTAGGCTCTTGAAATAATTTTCGTATCTTTCATCACCAGAACCAACAATAAATAAATTAGCATTACTATATTTTAAAACATCATCTAATACTGGCATTAATAAATCTATGCCCTTTTGATCTACTAATCTTGAAACTAAACCAATTAAAGGTCCATCAGTATTATCTAAATTAAATTCTTTATACAATGCTTCCTTATTAGCTTTCTTGCCAGACTTACGTGTTCTTTTGTTATAAGTCTTATATAAATTCTTATCTGTTTGTGGATTAAATTTATCAACATCTATACCATTGATAATACCTTGAAAATCAAAATATCTTAATCCTAAAACATTATTTAATCCATATCCATATTGATCAGTTAATACCTCATCTTTATATGTTGGCGATACAGTAGTAATAGAAGTTGCTTCCATAATACCAGCCTTCATAAAATTAATCTGACCACCAAATTCTAAAGAAGTAGAATAAGGCATAAATAGAATATTCATAATATCCATTGGGAAATTTCCTTGATATTGAATATTATGGATAGAATATATAGTCTTCATCTTTCTAAAATTTGGATATTCATTATAATTTGCTTTTAATATATAAGGTATTAAACCTGTTTGCCAGTCATTACAATGAATTACATCTGGTAAAAAGTCAACAACCTTCAAAGCTTCTAAGACTGCAAAGTCGAAGAAGGCAAATCTTTCACCATCATCACCATATCCATATGGTCTATCTCTATAGAAATATCTATCAGAGTCTATAAAATAATAATCAATGTCATCCTTAGACTTTTCATGGAATACACCAACGTATTCTGATGAAGGTCCAATTCTAACATAAGCATAACCAACATATTTTGCTGTATTTGCTTCTTTTATTTTTTTATAATATGGCATCATAACTCTCACATCAATGCCATTCTTTTTTAACGCAATAGGCAATGCACCTATTACATCAGCAAGGCCACCTGTTTTTAAGAAAGGAGCACCTTCACTTGCACAAATTAAAACTTTCATACTTCCCACCTTCTTTAATTGGTCAAATAATGTTTTTTATACTTTCATTATACATTATATTTAATATGTAAACAAGTGAAATGAAGTAGAAAAAGTCCAGTTTTTCTAATAAAAAACAATATAATTTGTGCTTCTAATAATTTGAACTTATCTTATAATTACATATTAAAATTGTTATTGATATAGATATCATTTTTTGGTATAATGTAGAAGATAATTTATGAACAATAAAAGTTTTACTTGAAGGAGTATTATAAACATATGGCATCAAAGAGTAGAAGAAAAAATCAAAAGTTCCATTGGACTAAAGAATTAATATTCTTAATTGCAGGTATTGTTGTACTTATTGTTGTTGCAATAATTGTAAACCTACCTACAGCACAGAATAAATTATTATCAGAATTAAATACTGCAATTACAACTTATAATTCAAATAATAGTACATCATATTCTACTTTATCTGAAGAAACACAGTGCTATAGATATATTACTATTGATGAATTAGCTAAGAAGAAAAAGAATAGTGGTTATACATATGTTTTATATGGTTCACTAGATAATGGTACAACATTAGAAAATTTATCTAGCATTGCAGCTAAGGTTTATGATAATGATTATGTATCAACAGTTTATTTCATGAAGGCTGATTTCGTTATTGCTGCTAATGAAGATAAGGATAGCTATAGCGAATCTTATGAATATCATGAAAAGATTGAAGTTATGGAAAGTAAAATTAATGATAATGTTGCTGACTCTGGTGAAGCAGGATTAAAGACTTCATATGATTTAGATTTAGAAACTTATCCAGCATTATTAGTTTTCAAGAATGATCAATTAATTTTCAATTCTCAGGCTTATCAGCAAGATTCTACTCAGTATTCTTGGTCAAATTATATTTCTAAAGCATTCAGCTATCAAATTGCTGATGAAGCTGATGCTAAGAATGTAACACCTGAGACATCAAGTACAACAACTAACGCATAATAATAGCAAGAAAAGAACTGAGATTTATTCTCAGTTTTTGTATATATTAGGAGGATTTAACATGATTGAAGAAATTAAACAAGAAATTAAAACAAAATTAATTACTTATTATAAAGAAAAATATGACATTTTATTAAATGTTGTAGTAGAAGAACCAAAGAAGGCTGAAATGGGTGATATTTCAGTTCCTATGTTTGTAATGGTAAAAACATTAAAAAAGCCAATGCCTGAGGTAGTTAGTGAAGGTGTTTTAGCAATTGAATCTTTTGGTCTTCCTTTAGAATCAGTTAATCCTACTGGACCTTTTATTAATATTTTTGTTGATAAGAAAAAGGTTTCTAATAGAGTTTTAAATGAAGTATATACTGAAAAAGAAAATTATGGTTTAAGCCATATTGGTGATGGTAAGAACGTAACATTAGACTATTCTTCACCTAATATTGCAAAATCATTTTCTATTGGACACCTACGTTCAACAATGATTGGTAATTCATTAAAACTTATTTTAAACAAGTGTGGATATAATACTTATGCAATTAATTATTTAGGAGACTGGGGGACTCAGTTTGGTAAGATGATTGTTGCATATAAGAATTGGGGAGATTTAGAAACAATTAAAGCTGACCCAATTAAGGAATTAAATAAATTATATGTAAGATTCCATAAGGAAGCTGAGGCAGATCCATCTTTAGAGGATAAGGCTAGAGAAGCATTCCGTCAAATGGAATTAAATAATCCTGAATATTTAGATTTATGGAAATGGATTAGAGAAGAATCTTTAAAGGAATCACAGCAAATCTATGATTTATTAGATGTAACATTTGATTCTTATAATGGTGAAGCTTTCTATAATGATAAGATGGATTCTATAGTAGATGAATTAGAACAAAAGAATTTATTAAAAGAAGACCAAGGCGCTAAAATTGTTGATTTAGGTGATGATATGCCACCTGCATTAATCAAGAGAAGCGATGGTGGTTCTTTATATATCACAAGAGATTTAGCTGCAGTATTCTATAGAAAGAAAGAATATAAATTTGATGATGTATTATATGTTGTTGGAAATGAACAAAAACTTCATTTTGAACAATTAAAGAGATTAGTTACTAAGATGGGTTATGATTTTTCTGATAATATCCATCATGTAGGATTCGGCCTATATTTAACAAATGGTAAGAAGGCATCTACAAGAAAAGGTAATGTCGTATTATTATATGATGTATTAACTGATGCAATTAACCTTGCAATGCAGCAGGTCGAAGCAAAGAATCCTAATATTAAAAATAAAGAAGAAATTGCTAAGAATGTAGGTCTTGCCGCAGTAGTATTTGCTGATTTAAAGAACTATAGAGGATTAGATATTGAATTCAATATTGAAAATGCTGTTAAGTTTGAAGGCCAAACTGGACCTTACCTACAATATACAGGTGTAAGAATTGCCTCTATTTTAAAGGGTAAGGAATTTGATCCTTCTAATTTAAATGATGAATTATTCTTAAAAACTCACTATTTTGAATTAGTTAAGCTTGTAAGTGAATTTAAGACTGCTATTGAAGGTGCTGCAAAGGAATATGCACCATCTATAGTTGCAAAATATTTATTAAATCTTGCATCTAGCTTTAATAAGTTCTATTCTTTAGAAAAGATTAATGTTGAAGATGAAAAAACAAGAAATACTAATTTCTTATTAGCTTATAGTGTAAGAACAGTATTAAATGAAGGTTTAAGATTATTAGGTATTAAATATTTAGAGGAAATGTAAGATTATGTCAAAAAAGAAGATTATTAGATGGTCTATTTTTGTGATTGCAATCTTAATAGTTCTTATTATTGTTTTAGTATCTTTGGGTAATATTGAACAAGTTTTAGATGTGTTTAAGAATCATTTTAACCCACTAATGTTTTTCTTGTGCTTAGGAATGATATTGCTTTACGCATTCACATATAAGCTATCATTAATAATATTAGTTAGAAGAAAATATAAGAATATTCCTTTATGGAGATTATATTTCATTAGTGGTTCTGAATTCTTCTTTAATGCAATAACACCTTTCTCAACAGGAGGTCAGCCATTCCAGGCTTATGCATTAAAAAGATGTAAGGTTTCTTTATCTGATTCTACATCACAGCTTTTATTAAATTTCGTTGCATATCAAATAGCATTAAATTTAGTGTCTGTTGTATGTGTAATTATGTATTTTGATAGATTATTTAAAAGTATAGATAATTTTATCATTTTCTTGGTAGTTGGTTTTTCAATTAATATATTAATTATGTTTTTATTAGTCTTAATTGGCACATCAAAATTATTTGGTAAAGCTTTAATTAAGATGATTAATGGTATTTGTAAAATTAAATTTATAAATAAGCTTGTTGGAGATAAAACAGAAGATGTAACTAAATATGTAAATGAAATGCAAGAAGCTTTTAAAGAAATGGGACAAAATATTTCTATATGGATTATTTGCTTAATTACAAAGGTTTTAGCAAATGTTATATATTATATGATTCCATTTGTTGGATTTAGAGTATTTGGTGTTGAAATATCAATGGAAAACTTCTTATATTGCTTCGCATTGACATCATTCTGTTTAACAACAACAATTTGGGTACCATTACCTGGCGCATCAGGTGGTGCAGAGCTTGTATTCTTAATACTATTTAAGCTTTTAGTACCTAATGTTGATGGAATAAATCTTGAAACAGGTATGAATATTGATACAATAGCAACAGCTGGTATGCTTGTATGGAGATTCTTTACTTACTATTTCATGATTTGTTATGGATTATTTGATTATCTTATGTTTGAAGCATTCTCACCTGAAAAGTTTAGTAAAAACGAAGATAATGTTATAGATTTAAATGATAATTTAAAAACAAATGATACTGAACAAAATAATTCTTTAGAAATTGAAAAAAATGATATAATATTAAACGAATGAGTTTGTTTAAGGAGTATTTTAATGAGGATTGGATTGTTTTCTGACCAATATTACCCACAAATAAGTGGTGTGGTCGTCTCAATAAAAAATTTATATGAAACATTAGAGGCTATGGGACATACTTGTTACATTTTTACATGTAATGTTGAAAAGGGTGCTGAAGATAATCCTGAGATTACAAGTAAGAGAGTAATTAATTTCCCAGGCATAAGATATCCTTTTAAAGCCGCAAAGGATTATAAATATACTTTGTCTGATTCTAATTTTGTTGATGAAATATCAAAATATAAATTAGATATTATTCATATTAATTCAGAATTTAATATTTCTAAGATAGCAAGAAAAGCATCTAAGAGATTACATATTCCTGTTGTATATACAGTACATACTGCATGGACACAATATATATGTACATTATTCCCTCACACAGATAAATGGTTGCATAATTTTTGGGTAGGAGTAATGAGACATTTATTTACTAAGCCTACATATAAGGCATCAACTATTACAATTCTTCCTACTGAAAAAATGATCCCTGATTTAAAAGATTACGGTATTGAAAAGAAGAATATAGTAATTCTTCCTACAGGACTTGATTTATCAAGATTTGCGAAAGAAAATATTGATTTTAATGAAATCAGTGAATTAAAGAAAAAATATGGTCTTGAAAATAAATTCGTTTATGAATTTATTGGTAGAGTTGCAAAAGAAAAGAATATCAATGAAGTAATTGATGCATATGATTCTAAATTTCATAAAAATGATGATGTTAGATTATTAATTGTTGGTGATGGACCAGAATTAAATAATCTTAAAAAACAAGTAGAAAAGCTTGGTATTAAGGATAAAGTAGTATTTGCTGGAATGATTGATTGGAAAGAAATTCCTAAATATTATTATTTAGCAGATATATTCGTTAATGCTTCAAAATCAGAAACACAGGGTTTAACATATATAGAAGCTTTAGCTTCAGGCCTACCTGTTGTTGCACAAAATGATTTATGTATTAAAGGTGTAATTGAAGATAGATATAATGGATTCATATTTGATGGTAAGGAAGGCCTTATTGATATGTTAGATTATTCATATTCAATAAGAGATGCATTACCAGAAATAAAGAACAATTGCTATAAATCTAGTGTTAATTTTACAAAAGAAGAATTTGCAAAAAAAGCAGTAAAGATTTATGAGCGTGCAATTGATATTTATCAAAGAGAACATCAAAATAAAAAGAAAAACAAGAAGTAATGAGCTTCATTGCTTCTTGTTTTATTTAATAAAAAAAAGTATAATTAATTACGTATGCCGAATTGGTGAAATTGGTAAACACGAAGGACTCAAAATCCTTTGGTAGTGATACCTTGCGGGTTCGAGTCCCGCATTCGGCACCATTAGAGTTAAGTATAGCTGATACGTAAGTATTGGCTATTTTTCTTTTATAGGTATAAATAATACTAATATTAATGATTTATAGGGTATTTCTGCAATAAATATAGCAGTAATAATATATGTAGCATTTATATATAAATTAAATCGTTAAATTATTATTAATCGTTAAACTACTACTTACTATATATTGGCATATATAAGAACATATTATTTTTAAAGTATACTCTTACGTGACATGTGACAAACGTGACAGATAATAGTGACATGCTTGATTAATGGATGAAATATACATATCATACTAAAAATTTTAATTATAAAAATGGGTCAGTTTGATACAAAAATATGGGTCAGTTTAATTGACAAATATGGGTCAGTTTGATAAAATATACGTGAACAATATAGAGGAGTTGTGATGCTATGAAGAAAATAACTAATGATTCTACATACAAAGCAAGAATAGTTGATGAACTAGTAAAAAGAGATTTGAGAATATTCG
>JAEEGL013609620.1_pt1 | contig 23812 bp, 23 predicted proteins | sample 9134231 | NCBI WGS metagenome assembly JAEEGL01 (sample SAMN16246548, study PRJNA631951) | gut metagenome | biome: gut microbiome; feature: rumen; material: fiber-attached | host: Bos | place: Iran: Karaj | collected 2018-10 | reverse complement strand
CTATTTTCTTAAATGTTGTTCTGTGATTTTTTTACAATATGCTTTTTTAAATAAAAGTGAAGTAAAAATATTCTTTGCGCCGCTATATACAGAAAATATTTTGAAGCGATTAGCTGATTGGATTATTTTCTACTTTAATAATCTTAAATATTCTTTATCAAAAAAAGAAGATAAAATAAAACCAACAGAACCTATTCATTTTCAAACATTCTTCTCTGTGAATGAATCAACACTTGAAGATATTTTGAAAAAAGGTGGCTTTAAGATTATTGATGAAAAAATAACATCGACTACTTCCACGTATATTATCGGACCCGAGTAACGAAATTTTTTGAAAATAAAAACGAGAATCGTAATGATTCTCGTTTTTTAATTATCTTATTTAACGTCAATAATTTTAATTGAGTTATCTAAGTTATGGATTTCTAATTGTTGTCCGCAAAGTAATGCTACTCTTTCTCCTGCTTCGATATATCCTTTGTTCTTTAATTCGTTTAAGATATAATCTAATCTTGTTCCAATTTCTTGAGATTTGTATGCAATATGAGCTGCGTTAACACCATAAGATATTGCTAATGTTTTTGCAGTAGTTTCTTCATTTGTAACTGCAATAATTTCTGTAGATAATCTGTAAGAAGATAATACTCTTGCAGTATATCCGCTATCTGTAATAGCAATTATTTTGTTGATATTGCAATCATGATTATCTAAAATCATTGATACACAAGTTCTTGCTAATAATTGAGAAACATTATTTGCAATAACAGATGTTTCTTCTGGTAATAATGCTGGAGCAAATTCTTCATTGTATTTTGCAATTCTAGCCATTGTTTCAACACATTTTGCTGGGTGTTTACCTGCAGCTGTTTCTCCAGAAAGCATTGTTGCATCTGTACCATACATAACAGCGTTTGATACATCTGTTACTTCGGCTCTTGTAGGTCTAATGTTATCAGACATTGATTCAAGCATTTGAGTAGCTGTGATAACTGGTTTATTCTTTTCTCTACATTTTTCAACCATTTCTCTTTGGATGCTTGCGATTTTTTCAAATGGAATTTCAACTCCTAAATCACCTCTAGCAACCATGATAACATCAGCGGCATCAATAATTTCATCTAAATTATTAAGACCTTCTTCGTTTTCAATTTTTGCAACGATTTGAGATTTTAATCCTCTCTTGTTTAATTCTTCTCTAGCAATTTCAACATCTGATTTAGATCTGCAGAATGAAATAGCTACGAAGTCTGGCTTTAATTCTGCTGCTAAATCTAATTTTTCTAAATCTTCTTTTGTTAAAGATGGGATTTTAGATAATTTTTTCTTTGGAATATTTAATCCTTTTCTGTTCTTGATATATGAATCTTCAAGAGCTTCTACCATTACACCGTTTGGTAATTTTTCAGAAACTTTGAATTCAAAGAATCCATCATCAATTAATAAAGAATCTCCAACGTTTAATTCTTCAAAAATAACAGCATGTGGAAGTCTTACACATTTTTCGTCGTCATTAAATTCTGCTCCGAAAAATACTTTTTCACCTTTAGCTAATTCGATTTTAGCTTCGTTTTTTGTATCAACTCTAATATCTGGTCCTTGAAGATCAAACATTATTGCTACATTAACTCCCATTTTTTTAATTACTTCTTGAGCTCTTGTAACTCTAGGTCTGTAATTTTCTGCTGGTTCATGTTTCATATTGAAACGTAAAACGTTAGCACCTGCTTTAATAATAGATTCTACGCATTCAGCTGATTCAGAAGCTGGTCCGATAGAAGAAACAATCTTTGTTTTCTTACTTAACATATTTAATTAATTATTTTTTAAAATGTGTCTTTTAATCATATAATACCTTGGATCAAAAATCAAGATATTTTTAAATAAAAAAGCTGTATTAATAAATACAGCTTTTAATTAAACAGTTCTTTTTATATATCCTGGAAATTCATTTATATATTCTTCAAAATTCTTATCTGATTGCATTGAATATTCTTTATAAAAAGCATATATACGAGTTTGTAATTCTTTTTCTTTTATACTACTTTCTATATATTTTTCTTTATCAATTTTTTGCATAGCTTCTTCTAATTCTTCTTCCGAGAATATTTTTCCTGACTCTTTTACTTTATTTTTTAAATATTCTTTAAATTCTTCGTCGTCAACATTTTTTATATTTTTTATTTCTTTTACCTGTTCTATCAAATCTTCTCCTTTTGAAAAATAATTTACATAAGTTCTTATAAATTCTTCATATAATGCACTTCTATTTTGCATTGATAATTCTCCGTATTCTTTTATATTTGATTTTTCAAATTTTAACATTCCGTTAATAATATTTATGAAATCATCATCCATCTGTAAATTATCTATCATGCTATTTAATTGTGTATGTAAAAATTCATGATCGAAGTTATCTATATTTTCTGTATTAGTTGAAATTATAATTTCATCTCCCAGATTAATACACGAACCATCTTCTTTACCACGAAACGGATTATCTAAAACAATTTCTATATTTTGAATATTTATATCTTTAAATTTAAAAAAATTATTTATTTTCTTTAACCTCTCATTAAAATTAATTTCTTCTTTTTGCTTTATATCTGGAACGTATTCTGCAATTTGTTTTATCGTATCTTTTACTTTACTATAAACTTCATCTATATAGTCTTCTGTTATATTTTTACCTTTTAATAATTCTTGATTATTTTTTAATTTATTTAATTTATCTTCATCATCAATACAAAACGACAACCATTCTATTATTTCAAAATTATAATTTCTAAATATTGATATATCTATATTTTCTTCATTTATCTTATTTTCTAATTCATCGAAGCTTTTATTGTCATTAATATTATCAATATTAAAATCACCTAATTTATTATAGATATAACAAACTGCTGTAAAATTTTTATTATCTATTTGCTCTATTTTTATATCTTTTTTCTCGGCAATTTTTTCGTTTTTGTTTATATTTTCAAACATTTTTATATTTTTATCTCTATCTTTATATTATAGCATATTTTAGCCAATTTTTCAATATTTTTTCTTTACCAAAATCCTTATTTTTATTGATTTATATGATTAATTATTATAGAATTACTATATAATTTAATTTTTAATTTCTTAAAAATGGAAAAGAAAAGTAAAAAAGGTCTTATTATTTTTATTATAATAGCTGTTTTAATTTTAGGATTTATTTCTTGGATTTTTAAAACTAGAAATTCTCTTGTTATCAAAGAAGAATCTGTTACTTCTGCATGGTCTCAAGTTGAAAACGTTTATCAAAGAAGATATGATCTTATCCCTAACCTAGTTGAAACTGTTAAAGGATATGCTTCTCATGAAAACGAAACTTTCACTCAAGTTACAGAAGCTAGAGCTAAAGCTTCTTCTATGAATATCACTGTTGGTGATTTAAGCAATCCTGAATTTTTTGAAAAATTCCAAGCTGCTCAAGGTGAATTAGATTCTGCTTTATATAGACTTATGGCAGTTTCTGAAAATTATCCAGAATTAAAAGCTAATGAAAATTTCTTATCTCTTCAATCTCAATTAGAAGGTACAGAAAATAGAATTGCTACTGAAAGAAATAGATACAACGAAGCTGTAAAATCTTTCAATACTGAAATAAGATTATTCCCAAATAGTTTAATTGCTTCTTTATTTAGATTTGAATCTAAAAACTACTTCTCTGCAAATTCTAACGCAAGTGAAGCTCCAAAGGTAGAATTTTAATTTTAATTATTAATGAAATTTAATATTAAAAAATTTTTAGAAAAAACTGGAAAAATATTTTTATTTTTCTGGTTTTTTATTTTGTTATTTACTTTTTCAAAAAAAGTTTCAGCTTTAGATGTTCCTACTCTTTCAAGATACATTACTGATCAAACTAATACATTAACAAATTCTGAACTTCAATCTATCGAAGAAAAACTTTCTAATTTTGATAAAAAAACTTCAAATCAAATTGTTGTTCTTGTTATAGACTCTTTGAATAACGAAACTTATATCGAAGATTATTCTATGCAAGTTGCAATGAAAAATAAAATTGGAACAGAAGAAAAAGATAATGGGGTTTTGTTATTGATTATTAAAAATGATCATGAATTGAGAATTGAAGTTGGGTATGGTCTTGAGGCTTTTCTTACTGATGCAAAAAGTAGTTATATCATTAGAAATTTTATAACTCCATTTTTTAAAAAAGAAGAATATTTTAATGGTATTAATTCTGGTGTTGATGAGATAATGAAAGCATGTTCTGATGCTGAATATCTCAACGAAGAAATAGAAGATGACGATGACGATGAAGCTCTTGCTAGTCTTATTATTACTATAATTATAATTATTATCTTTATAATTTTTTCTAGTAAACATCCTACTGCTGGTAGAGCTATATTCTGGGGTTCTGTTTTATCTGGCGGTAATAATCATAGAAGCGGCGGAAGTTTTGGTGGCGGTAGCGGATTTGGTGGTGGATTCCACGGTGGCGGAGGTAGTTTCGGTGGAGGCGGATCTTCTGGAAAATGGTAATAGTACCTTGTAATACATACTACTTATTCAAATAAAAAAGATACTTTATATAAAGTATCTTTTTTATTTTATATATTTATTTCTTCTTCTAATCTTGGTTGGAATGTATCTATATTTAATTTTTCTTTTATTTCTTTTGATAAAGCTTCTCCTTTTTCTTTTTCTCCATGAACTATAATTACCTTCTTTAATTTTTCTTTATCTAAATTTGATAACCATGAAATTATTTGTGGTTGATCTGCATGTGCTGAATATCCGCTTATCGCATCAACTGCACATTTAACTTCAAATTCTTTTCCTTCTATATCAACTTTTCTAGCTCCTTCAAATATTTCTCTTCCTAATGTTCCTTCTGCTTGATATCCAACAAATACTAAAAAGTTATCTGGATTTTCTATGTATTGTTTTAAGTGTTTTATTATTCTTCCTCCGTTACACATTCCTGATCCAGCTATAACTATTTTTGGTCCTTTTACAGAATTTATTCTTTTTGATTCATCAACTGTATTAGTTGATACTAGTCCTGGGAAATTAAATATATCATCGCCTGCTTTAATTATCGCCATTGTTTCTTTATCATATAAATTTTCATAACCTCTAAAAATTTCTGTAATTTTATTTGCAAGAGGACTATCTATAAATACTGGCAAAGAAACTATTTCCCCGCTCTCTACCATGTTGTTTAATTCATACATTATTTCTTGAGTTCTTTCTAATGCAAATGATGGGATAATTAATGTACTTTGTTTATTAAAAACATTATATACAGCTTGTTTGAATTTTCTCAATCTTTCGTTTTGATCTTCATGAGTAATTCCTCCGTATGTTGATTCTACTATCACATAATCTGCTTCCTTTATTTTTGTCGGAGCTCTAACTATTGGTGATGGATGATTTCCTAAATCTCCTGAGAATAGAATTGTTTTATTTTCTATTGTTAATTTTACAAACGCAGAACCGAGTATATGTCCGGCATCTTCAAAAACAAATTCTACGGAATTAAATTCTGACTTTTGTTTGTATTCAAAAGTTTCAAATAACTCCATTACACCTCTAGCATCTTCTACTTCGTATATTGGCCTTTCTCCTGTTTTTAAATATTTATCCATTATTATATTTGCAGCGTCTTCGAGTAATAATCTTGCTATATCTCTTGTTGCTTTTGTTGAAAATATTTTTCCTCTAAAACCTTGTTTATATAGCTTTGGTAATAATCCAATATGATCTAGATGTGCATGTGTTATAAATACAGCGTCTATATTTTTTGGATTGAAGTTAAATTCTTGCGCATTTATTTTTTCTAATTCTGGACTTCCTTGAAACATTCCGCAATCTACTAAATATTGTGATCCGGAATTTGTTATAATCTGAAAACAAGATCCTGTAACTTCTTGTGCTGCTCCGTGAAATATAATTTTCATTTTGTTTTTCTTTTATTTTTAATATTTCTATTATATCACATTTGATCTTTATTATTAAACTAAAAAATAAGTCTTGCGACTTATTTTTAGTAATCTTCAACTTTGTTGATCTTGTGACTTTTTCTAGTTTTTTCAAGAGCTTTAGCTTCGATCTGTCTAATTCTTTCTCTTGTAACACCGAATTCTTGTCCAACTTCTTCAAGTGTATGAGTAATTCCATCTGTAAGACCAAATCTCATTTCCAAAATTTTCTTCTCTCTTGGTTGTAATTCGTCGATTATTTCAGAAACATAATTCTTTAATAATTCGAGTTGTACAATTCTACTTGGAGATTTTGTTTGAGTATCTTCGATAAAGTCTGCAAGTGTGCTTTCTTTATCATCTGATTTATTACTGATTGAAGTTTCCATTGAAACTGTATCTTGAGATATATCGATAATATGTCTTATCTTCTTTATATCTTCATTCATTTCAGCAGCTAATTCTTCTGGTAATGGTTCTCTTCCTAATTCTTGTAATAATTTTCTTTGAACTTGTTGGAATTTATTTATTGTTTCAACCATATGAACAGGAATTCTGATTGTTCTAGATTGATCAGCAAGTGCTCTTGTAATGGCTTGTCTAATCCACCATGTAGCATATGTAGAAAATTTGTATCCTTTTTTGTAATCAAATTTTTCTACTGCTCTAAATAATCCAATATTTCCTTCTTGAATTAAATCTAGTAATGATAATTTTCTTCCTGTAAATCTTTTTGCAATTGAAACTACAAGTCTAAGATTTGATTCTATTAATTTTTGTTTTGCAGCTTGATCACCTTTATCTTTTCTTTTTGATAAAGCCATTTCTTCAGAGAAAGTAAGTAATGGAACATTTCCTATTTCTCTTAAATACATTTGAATAGAATCTGATGAAACTAATTCTGTTTCTAATCTGCTTAATAAAGAAGTCTCTTCTTTTTTATCATCTTTTTTAACTTTCTTTGTTTTTTTCTTTACTGAATCTGTTGATTCTACAACGGTTTCTTCTTTCTTTTGTTTTGGATCACCTAAAATAGATTCTGATGTTTCGATTAATTCTATTCCAAGAATCTCTACAACATCTAGGAATCTTTCAAATTCTTTTATGCAACATTCTATATTTGAAATTGTATAAAGAATTTCATCCTCTGTAATAAAACCTCTTTGTTTACCTTTTTCTAATAATTTTTTTGCTTCTTCTTTTATCCAGTTTGGATTATCTGATTCTATATCTTCGAGATTTTGTTTATAAAATCCTGTATCTTTAATTATATCTTCTATAATATCATCCTCTTGTTCTTCGTTTTCATCTTCTTCATTCAACATTTCGTCTGAATTTTTTTCAAGTGATTCTTTGTATGATAGATCTGTTACTATCTTTGGCATTTTGGTATTAATTCTTAATTAATTTTTTAAAATGAATATTTTTATAAATAACTCTTTTTATTTACAAAAATATTTTATTTAATTGTTTTCTAATTCTTTGATTTGATTTAATTTATCAATCAAAATATTTTGTAATTTTATTATTTCTTCTTTGTTGTTTTTTTGTTCTGCTATTTCTATTTGATGTTTAATTTGTTTTAGTTCTTTGTTTTTTAAATTTTTATATAATTTTATGATGTTTGATTTTACATCCTTTTTTATATCTTTTGAACTAAAAAATTGGTCAGAAAAAAACTTCTCACCTAACATTGCAAGATAGCTGATATAATCACTATTTTTCGAGTCATTAGAAATTAAATACTCTAAAGTGTTATCTATTTTTTCATTATAACATACTTTAATTTTGTCAGCAATATTTCTTAAATCATCATGTTCAAAAATATTGAGATCTACTTTATTTAAAATTTCTGATAAATGTTGATTTGCGAGCAATGCTGAAATTAAAAATTCTTCCGTCTTTCTAATCGGATCTTCTTGTTTTTGTTTTTGTTCTTCTTGTTTTATTTCTATTTTTTTAGATGGAACAAATTGAGTTTTTTGTAATTCTTTTTGAATATTTAAAATTTCTTCATTAATAATTACTTCATCTATATTTGTTATTTTTGATATTTTTTTAACCCAAAGATTTTTTTCAATTTGTGATTTTACTTTTGATAACTTTTTCAAAAAAGGTGTAATTAAATCTTTTACTTCTTGAGGTTTTTCTAGGATTGAAGTATTTGCGTTTATATATTCTTTTAATTTATCAAAATAAAATTCTAAATATGGAACGGCGTTTTCTATTGCAGCTTTCCATTTTGAAATATCTTTGTGAATACATTCATCTGGATCTTTGTATTCTGTATTTTCTAAAGTTATTATTTTTAAATTTATATCATTTTCTAGAGCGATATCTAACGCACGCTCTGTAGCGTTTTGCCCTGCTGTATCTGAATCAAAACAGAAACAGATTGTATTACTAAATCTTTTTAATGTTTTTATATGATACTCTGTAAGCGCTGTTCCTGATGATGCTACAACATTTTTTATACCAACTTGATGACACGCTATGCAATCCATTTGTCCTTCTACAACTATTGAATAATCATTTTTTCTAATACTTTCTTTTGCATAATTCAAACCAAAAAGAATATTACTCTTATCGTAAATTTCTGTTTGTGGTGAATTTATATATTTTGGTTCATCTTTTTTATCTTCTAATTGACGTGCTGTAAATGCAACTACATCTCCAGAAATATTAAAAATAGGATACATTACACGTCCGCGGAATCTATCGTAATATTTTCCAAAATTATTTTTGATAATTAATCCTGTTAAAAATATATCTTCGTCTTTATATTTTTTTGATTTTAAAAAACTATAAAGCCCATCCCAAAGTTTTAGAGAATATCCTAATTTAAAATTTTTTATAGTCTCTTCATCGAGCCCACGTTTTAATAAATATTCTTTTGCTTTTTTACCTTGATCTTTATTTGTAAGAATATAGTTATAATATTGAGCTGCTAGATTTGATATTTCTATTAATATTTCTTTTCTAGATTTTTGAGCTAATTCTTCTTTTGAAAATTTTAATTCTACTCCAGCTTTTTTTGCTAAAATTTTTAATGCTTCTTTGAATTCTATATTTTCTACTTTCATTAAAAATTTAAACATATCTCCACCTTCTCCGCATCCAAAACAATGGAAAATTTGTTTGTTTTGAGATACCATAAATGATGGAGTTTTTTCATTGTGAAATGGACATAATCCTTTATATGTACCGCCGCCAGCTTGCTTGAGTGTTACATATTCTGATATCACATCCACGATGTCTAATTTAGAACGAATTTCGTCTGTGTTGTTCATCAAGGTAAATTTATCTAATTTTATTTAATCATTTTGACAAAAAAAATAAAAGGGATAAATTGTATAAAAAATGTGTATTTGATATTATAAATATAAATGCATCCTTGGCGTAATTGGATAGCGCATCTGGCTTCGAACCAGAGGGTTGCAGGTTCGAGTCCTGCAGGATGCACCAAATAAAAAACAGAGAATTATAATTCTCTGTTTTTGTTTTATTTTGCCATATTTTGTATTACCAAGAATGTTACGTAAGCTATATATAAAAGAATAAATATTATTCCTCCCCATCTTTCTAATCTGTATTCTTTCTTTTTCTTTCCGATTAATACAAATATCATAAGCAATACTGAACATAATAATACCATTGCAATATCTAATATATTTCCTGTTTCAAATGGTAATGCTTTGATTGATGAACTAATTCCTAATACAAATAATATATTAAAAATATTTGATCCAACTACGTTACCAATAGCAATGTCTGATTTTTTCTTTCTTGCTGCTGCTACTGATGTTGCAAGTTCTGGCAATGATGTACCAACTGCAACGATTGTTAATCCAATTAATGTTTCACTCATATGGAACATTTGAGCAATACTAACTGCTCCATTTACAATCCATCTTCCTCCAAGAGCTAATCCAACTATACCACCAGCAACCATTATTAATGATTTCCACACTGGATAAGTTTTAACACTTTCGTCATCACCTTCATCTTTATTAGCTTTTGCAATAGATACTGTGTAATACATAAATATTGCAAAGAAAAGAATTAATACTAATCCATCAGAAACGGATAACATTGATTCAGCACCTTTTGTAAATATTGAATCACTTGCTAAAAATAACAAAGCTACTGTAGCAAGAATACTGAATGGAATTTCTTTATTTAATGTATTTTTCTTTACTATAAGTGGACAGAATAATGAAGAAATACCTAATATTAGCAAAATATTAGAGATATTACTTCCAAGTATGTTTCCTATTGCTATTCCACTGTTTCCAGAAAGACTTGAAAATATATTAACTATTAACTCTGGCATTGATGTTCCAAGAGCTACAATAGTTAAACCAATTACTATATCTGGTATATGCATTTTCTTTGCCAAAGAAGAAGATCCATCTACTAAGAAGTCTGCACCTTTAACAAGAAAAACAAAACCTATCAAAAATAATATATAAACCATATTTTGTTTTAGTTATTTAATATAATATGTTTATTATACACTTTTGTGAAAAATTTTTAAATTATTGATTTTTTAGTATTTTTGTGCTAATAATACATAAAATTTAGGAGGTAATAAATGGAAGAATATATTTTTAAAGAAAATACTTTTCGTAACATTGATAAGAGAATAATTAATAAAAATCTGCGAGATATTATTGGTGATGCTGATAATTACAAAGATTTTAAATATTTATTTCCGTATCTTTATTTAATTGTAAATCTCGAAGGAGAAAACACATTATTAAAGATTGATAAAATAAAACTTTATTCTCCGTGGACATATATTGTTTTTTATTGCCATGTTGCAAGCAGGCCCAATGAAACAATCACTGTCGATTTTAAATTCGAAAAAGGGATGAGCGTAAATGATATTATGTTTGCAGAACATTTTTGCATTTTTCCTTATCCAAAAGAAATCGAATATTTGAACGATGTTTTTAATGACAAATACGAAGTTCCGTGTAAAATTATCTTTAACAAATTCGAACTACTTATCAGCGCTCTCGATGTTAAATCAGAACTCGATACACTAGCTAGAAAATTTAAAGACATTATAAAACTCAGCGAATTACGTGTTGTTAACAAAAACAAATTCAGCGGATGTCCGGAATATTTTTTCAATGGCAATCATTTTAAAAATTTATTTATGAATGCTGTTGTAAAAAATAAAAATATTCTTTGTTATGATTTTGTGTTTATGGAAGACCATGATCTTGTATGTGCCAGAAATGGTATTATATGCGGTAAAAAAGATACAGTGTTTATGATGAGTGATATAAATACTGGTGGTGCTCCATTAAATCAATTCTTTATTTCGTAATCAAAAAATCGCTGATGAAAGTCGGCGATTTATTTTTTTATTTTTTAATATTTAGATATTTAGATATTTTTATAAATATATAAATCTCTTAATATACATTTTTCATTTCCAACCTTTCCAGCCCTGCAGCATTCTCTCCCATGTTTAATTATTAGATATGTATATTTATTCCATAATTTTTTATCTAATATTTTCATTAATTCTCTTTCTCCTTTTATTGCATCATGTCTATTTGATATTAATCCTAAACTATAATTTAATCTTAACATATGTGTATCTACTGCTATTCCTTCTGTTTTATTATATATTGTAGATAAAATTATATTTGCAGTTTTTCTCCCAACTCCGTTTAATTTTATTAATTCACTCATGGAATCTGGAACTTTTCCGTTATAATTATTTTTTATTTTTTTACATGTTTCTAAAATATTTTTTGCTTTTGAATTATATAACCCTATTGATCTTACACCTTCTTTAAATTCATCTAATTTTACATTACAATAATCATCTAATGTTTTATATTTTTTAAATAATTTTTCTGTAACTTTATTTACCATTTTATCTGTACATTGTGCTGATAATATAACAGCTATTAGTAATTCTAATGGATTAGAAAAATTCAAAGCTATTTTTTCATCGCCATATTCTTTATGTAATCTATTATATACTTCTTGAATTTTTTCTTTTTTAGTCATATCTATAAAATTAAAAACAAACATATTTTAAATGTTTGTTTTTATTTTTGCAATTATTTTATTTTTGATTTTGCTTTTCTAATTTTTACATCGTGAATTTCTGTTGGAATTAACACAATCAAAGAAATAGCTAATAATATTATTGATATTTTATATTTTTCAAAAACATCTTTTTCTTTTGTTACAAATGGTCCAACTTTTTCTATTCTATAATTTCCTTCAAGATCAACTGCTTTAACTTGAATCTGTTCTGTTAAATTTTGATTTTGTAATACATATGGACTTTCTGCTTTTTTGAAATCTCTTTCACCTTCTTTAATTTCATAATATGCGATTCCAGAATCTCTATCATTAGCATAAAATACTGCCATAATTTTTTCATCAGAACCTTTCAACTTTTTTTCTGATTCTTGTTTTTCTCTTATAATTTTTATAGAAAATTCTTCTGGTTCAACTTTATCGGTCATAGATATATCTTCATCTCTTTTTTCTATTCCGTTTGATAATTCATTGATACTTACTAACAAATTTTTTTGCTTCAAATCATCAACTGTAGCATGTCCATCATTTAATAAAACTCTTGTTTTATCTAATATTTCTATACTTGTAACCCCAATTTCTTTTGCTTCGAATAGCATTGTAATTACTGCATTTTTACCTGTATATCCACTTGGAATTATTCCTGAAAAATATATTTCATTATTTTGAACTCTTGGTGTTTTGAGCCAAATTTTAACTATTGAATCTCCGTAATATGCTTTTTGTAATTCTAAAATATCATCATTAAATTTTATATAACCTTCTATAGCATTTACCTCTTTATCTTCTGTGTCTAATACCAAATCTACTTTAAAAATTTCTCCTTTTATTAATTCTTTATTTTTTAAATCAAAATCCATTACAGAAGCTTGTGCTTTTGGTGTGACTATAAAAAATATAAATAATAAAATTGTAAATAATATTTTTTTCATTTTATAAATTAAAATCCTGTCCAATGATATGTCATTATAGAAAAGTCCTGAAGATCTATTGTACCATCATTATTAAAATCTCCAGCTTTGTAATCGCTTCTAAATAATTTTAATAAAAGTATTGAGAAGTCTAATAGATCAACTTTTTGATCATTATTTAGATCGCATTGAATTTCGTATTTATTTCCTGAAACAATTTCTATTTCTTTATTTGTGTTTACTTCTATATCAGATATTCTACTTTCTGTTTCAATTTCCTTTTCTTTGATTATATTTTTTGAATATATAGAATATTCTCCTTGTTCTAATTTTTTATCATTTAATTTTGGATCTATTATATAGTATCCTCTTTTATTTGTTACGGCTTCTCCAATTTTTATTTCTTTATTATTTTTATCTACTAAATATACTTCTACTTTCGAATTTGCAATTGCGTAACCTTCAATATTTATGCTATTTTTCGCTTTTGTTAAATATAAAATTGGAGCAGTATAAAATTTATTTACAATAACAGAACTTCCGTAATTAACGTTTACAGAAAATTTTTCTGCATTTGTTGTATTATCATTTTTTGAAACTATAACAGTGAATTCATAATCTCCAGAATAATATCCTGTTATTTTTTGATTGAATTCTCCTTTTGAATTTGATTTTGTATACGAAATTATTTCACCGTTTCTTAATATATTTACTGTTGTATTCGGTATTGTAGTTCCTGAAATATAAATATTTGAAATGTTTTTTACATCATCTAATGATTCTAGATCGTCTTGTGGAGACTCGCATCCATCATCATCTGGATAATCTATAAGACCGTCTAAATCATTATCTATTTCATCCATACATTGAGGTAATTTTTCTATTGATAATTGAGTGTTAACTGTTTTTGCAACAGCAAAATTACTTACAAACGTTATTGTAAGTATTGAAACTAAACTTATAATTTTATTTATTACCTTTTTCATATGTTTATCTTTTATTATTATATCATTTATATCAATTATTTTATAATCATTATCCACAAAATTTATAAAATAAAAAAGCACTAGTCGTTGCTAGTGCTTTCATACGGAATTGTTTTATAATGTAAGATTTACTTCGTATGGCGGAACGAACAGTGATATATCTTCTTTTGAAAGATATATCGTGAAGAGATCTTCGTATATTTCTTTAAGTCGTTCTTCACGCGCGAGGCTAAGTACTCTTTCTCCATAATCTACTATAAACTTAGCTCGTTCCATATCCTTTCCTGTCAATGAAGTGTTGTTTAATAAACTTTCTCCTTTTTTTGCGGCGGCTGGCGTGTTATATGCCATCGCTATATACATAGGAGGTTTGTTTGGATACATTGCAAGTAACGTGCTCCATCTATCACACATGAATTTTATTGAATAGTCAGGGTTGTATGCCTGTTGTACTGTAATTTTATCATGTGTTGTTAGATTTATCTGAGCAATTCCCAGTGAACATTCTCCGTTATATGAAACCCATTTTTTGGTATTTTTATATACAACAGAGATCGCGTAATTACCGTTTCCATCATGTACCTGTTTCCAGTTTATGATGTTTGAACCGTTTCCACCAAAGTATGTCGCATTCTTTTTGAAATTTGATTCTACTGAGGCTTGTGCGGTTGTAAGCGATGCTGGTATTCCGTATTTTTTTGATTCTTCAATAAATTTTTCTCGATATATATCCGGTGTATTACTGATTGGATTTAGAGAAAAATCATTGAATTCCAAATTTTTTAGCGGCTTGTTTACTTCCTTATTCCATATTTGAAGTCTTATATTTAATTCTTCTAAGTCTGAGATAAGTTCGTCTTTTTCCGCTATTGTGGCCACTTTGCTGTCCCGATCTTGTTCCAGGAGTTTAACTTGCTGCGCCAATATTGCAACTTCTCTTTTTTCTCCTATCAAAGCTTTTGCGGTGAGAAAGAGTGTTGAAGATAGCGCAACAACAAGTGTTACAAGAATCGTTACAGTAATAGGATAATTAATTCCTCTTTTTGTAACACATCTTTCTCCTACCTGATCAAGACTTACTGTGTTTAGCTTTAAAGCCATCGAGCCACAAACCTTTTCATTACTCATTTTCATTTCCTCCCTATAGAATAATGTGAATTATTTATAGCATAAAAATGCCGTAAAGTCAATACCTGACTAATTAAAGCGTGTTTTGATAATCAAAAAATCACTTAGCCATGCTAAGTGATTTTCTTTGCAAAAACGTTATTTTGCAACTGCACTAATTTGATTCAAAACAAATTCTGTAATTGCATATGATGCAGCTATAATAGCAATACCAATCATACCTGCTGTCATTATTTTTCTAGCTTCAGCAATTTTACCTGCTTCACCTTTTGACAACATCCATTTAATACCACCCCATATAACAAATATTAAAGCTACTGTTCCTGATAATCCTAATATAATTTTTATTATTGAACCGATCATTGCTGGAACTGAAGTTTCAGAAAGACCAGCTCTGTTAGCTATATCATTTTTAGCTGATAATTTTCCTGTGCTTGATAATATAGAGTCAAATCTTCCTGGATCTAAATCATCTGCTAATGAGAAATGCACGTTTCCAAGCATAAATACTGCGCAGAATACTGATAAAATAATTCTTGATATTTTTTTAGTATTTTTCATATTGTTTTATTTAATCTTTACTCGTGTATTATATCATAAATATTATTTTGTATATAGTTTAAACACTTTATTTACTTCAACAATCTCTACTAAAAATTTATTATCTATCTTCTTTAATATTTTATCTTTATATTCTTTATCTTCTCTAATATATTTTTCTGATAAATGATAAAGTATTAATTTACCAAAATCAAAACCGGTTTTATTTATTTTTTTTAATAAAGAATCTAGATCTGTATGTGCTGCATCACATTCATCTTTTGTTAAAAATGTACATTCATGCATTAAAATCTCTGTTTGTCCTATTTTATTAAAATCTACAGGAATAGAATCTCCACAATATGTTACATATTTATACGTATAGAAATCATATTTATCTTCATCTGAAATTTTTTTCATGAACTCAATTTTTTCTGTATTTGATAGTTTTTCTATTTTTTTCAAATGTTTGGCTTTTAATTTTTTTCTCTCTTCGCAAATACTAAAACCACACGCCGTTATTGGTGTTTTGTAATATTTTGCTGTGTGGTCTACTTCAAATGGTAATACAAATTTATTATTTCCTATATCTATTCTTTCATCGAATTCAAATCCAACAAATTCAAAAATATTATCTAAACCTAGATTAGATAAAGATTCTTTTATTGATTCGATATCTTTTTTAATAGCATTATGATAAAAAACTTTTATTTTTCTTTTCACTTTTTTTGTAGCTCTTTTTACAAAGCTTGCTATTCCAAACAATCCTAAATAATGATCATAATGAAAATGTGAAAGAAATATATATTTTATATCACTAGAATGTATTCCAAGTATACTATTTGCTCCATCTCCGCAATCAAACATTAAATTATATGTTGGGAAATAAAACCATGTGCTATATATCGCTTTAGATTGTCCAATTATATATGGTGTCATATTTAATTATTAAACCAGCTTTTTACTCTTTTTAGATCTTCCATATGAGATATTTCTTTATCTGGAGTTTCTAGGATTAATGGGATTGTTTTTTCTTTTGCATATTCTGCAATTGCTTTTAATCCATTTTCTCCTATAAATCCATGACCTATTGATTCATGTCTATCAACCTTTGTTGCTAGATCTTTTTTTGAATCATTAAAATGAAATAATCCAATATGATCGACTCCTATTAATTTATCAAATTTCTTAATATAACTATCAAAACCTTCTTTTGTTCTAAAATCATATCCAGATGCGAAAGCATGTGCTGTATCTACACAGAATTTTATTCTTGGATGTCTATTAAGACTTTCATATATTTCTGCTAATTCTTCTATATTAGAACCGATCTCTGTTCCTTGTCCTGCAGTGTTTTCTAAAATAATATATGGAATCTTTTTATTATCTTTTAATTTAAATTCAAGACTTTTTATTACTTCGCTAATATTTTTTGTAATTATCTTCATGCTTTCTTCTTTTGTTTGATCTGTATATTTTCCTATATGAAGAACAATTCCATACCCACCCATTTTATTTATAGAAATAAGATCATCTACAAGCGAATTCACAGCCCAATTTCCTCTTTTTTTAACGTCATTTGTTTCTTTAAATTTTTGTTCTTTTGCAAAATTTAACAAATACGAACAATGCCCAACAAGAAATATATTATTTTCTGTAACATATTTTTTTGTTTTTTCTGCTTCATCATCTGTTATCTTACAAAAAGTCATCATTTGCGGACTCTTTAAAAAAATCTGCAAGGCATTTGTATTATAAACTTTCACAGCATTTTCTACTGCGTTATAAAACCCTTTTGCGACTGATTGATGAACTCCGATTATAAGCATGATATTTGATAATGATATTTTGATTTTATATTATTTACTATTTTTTTTCAAATCTTTGCCAAAATTAAAACAAGGTGTTTGAACCTCGTTTTAATATGACTATTTATGATTATTTGTAAAAGGAATTAATGCCATAATTCTTGCTCTCTTAATAGCGTTAGCTACTTTTCTTTGATGTTTTGAGCAAAGTCCACTCTTTTTTCTTGTAAGAATTTTGTGATGCATAGAAGTGAATTTTTGCATCATTTGTAAATCTTTATAGTCTATTTCATTTATATTGTTTACACAACAAAAACAATGTTCTTTGTCTTGTAAATTTGTATTTGTATTATTAGTTTGTTTTTGCATTTTACTTTATCTTATTAATTAAAATGGTATATCTTCTATATTGATTTCTTCATCATCTGCTTGAATTATAGGTAATTCCTCTTCTTCAGAAGATTTTGTAGATGAATCGAATGAATTAGAATTTCCAGAAGATCTTCCACCTAGCATAGAAAGATTTTCAGCGATAATTTCTGTTCTATATTTCTTTACGCCGTTTTGGTCTTCCCAAGAACTAGTTTGGAGTCTACCTTCTATATATGTTTTAGCTCCTTTTTTAAGATATTGATTACATATCTCGGCTAATTTACCGAAAGCTACTATATTATGGAATTCAGCTTGCTCTTTTTTAGCTCCATCTTTATCTTTCCATGTTCTGTTTGTTGCTAATGAAAAAGATGAAACTGCTTGACCAGAAGGTAATGTTCTAGCTTCTGGATCTTTTGTTAAGTTTCCAATAAGCATAACTTTATTTAAATCTCCCATATTATTTTGATTACTTTATTAAATGATTATATAAATTTATTTTTTTAAATCATTCATATCATCATCCATGATCTCTTCTATTTTTTGATCTATTTCTTCTTTAGTAACTTCTTTCTTAACTGATTTCTTTTTTGTTATTTCAGTTTTTGGTTCAGATGCCATGTTCATAGCTTCTTCTTGAGTTTTCTTTCCGAACATTACTTTATATTTTTCTTCATCTAAATCAATTCCTGTTTTAACAATTTGATATCTTAAGATATTGTCGTTTGTTTTTAATTGAAGTTCTTTATTTAAACCAACCAATCCTGCTCCATTTTTCATGTTAAAGTGCGTACATACATAATATCCTGTGTGAACGTGATTGATTTCATAAGCTAATTTTCTTTTTCCAAGAATAGCTGTCTTAACTATTTCACCTTTATATTTTTTAATTACTGAATCGATTTCTTTTGTTACTTCAACGTTTTCTTCGTCAGTATATTTTAATGGAATTATGTATAATAATTCGTAGTGCATGTTTTTCATATATTTGAAAAATTATTTTATTAGTCAACTTGCATCTACGTATCTCAATGATACACGAATGCAAATTATAGTTTATTAATTTTTTTATTAAATTTATATTAAAAACTGGTTTTTTAGGCCAGTTTTTAACAATAAAATGTTTGTGTATAAACATTTTATTCAATCACTGGTACCGTATTTTGGTTCTTATATCTATCTAAGTATAAGATTTGATTGAATATTATTTTGCTTCTTCAGAAGTTTCTTCTTTTGTTTCAGATTCTTCTTTTTTAGCTTTTGATTTTTTTTCTTCTTTTTTATCTTCTTTAGCTTCTTCTGGTTCGTCTTTTTCGTATAAAGCTTTGATAGATAATCCTAATCTGTGGTTCTTTGCATCGATAGATACAATCTTGAAGTCATATTCTTTTCCGATTGTAACTATTTCATTTATATCTTTTATCATTCCTTTTGATAATTCAGATATATGAGCTAAACCATGGATTTGTTCATCAAGAGCAACGAAAGCTCCAAATGGATTAGTCTTAAGGATTGTACCTTTAACTTTTTGACCAATCTTATATTTTTCTTCAACGTTCTTCCAAGGATCGTTATCTAATTGTTTCATAGATAATGAAATCTTTGAATTGTTGATGTCGATAATTTTAGCTTCGATTTCTTGTCCTACTTTTAAGTATTCGCTAGGATCATCGATTCTCTTCCAAGCTATTTCAGAAATATGGATAAGACCTTCTAATCCGTCATCGAATTCAACAAAGGCACCAAAACTAACAACACCGCTAATTTTACCTTTGATTGTATCTCCAACATTGTATTTAGAAACAATCTTTTCTTGTTCTTCTTTAACAGTTTCCTTTTCTGAAACTATTAATTTTTCTTCGTGTTCAATAGCATCAATTACTTTAACTTTTAATGTTTTACCAACTATTTCTTGTAATTTTTCTAAGATCTTTGTCTTTGAACCACCTTCTACTCTTGGATAATGTTCTGATGATAATTGAGATACTGGTAAGAATCCTCTTACTCCACCTACTTTTACCATAAGACCACCTTTGTTTGCTTCAAGGATTAAAGCATCTACAACTTCACCTGATTTTACATATTCTTCAAGTTTAGCCCAAGCTTTCTTGTGTCCAGAAGCTCTGAATGATAATTCTACTTGGTTGTTTTCGTTATCTAATTCTACAACTGTAGCAGAAACTGTATCACCAACTTTAACTCCTTTAGTTTCATCAGATTCATCTTGTAATTCGAATCCTCTAACAATACCAACAGTTAAACCGTTTACATCTATTAAAACTTCTGATTTAGAAGCTGAAATAACTGTACCTTCGATTAATTCACCAACTTTTGGTAATGTTTTAGATGATTTTGAAGAATATAATTTATTTAATTCTTTATCTTCTTCTTTATTTTCAGCTAAAAGTTGTTTATACAATTTTTTAGTTTTTGTAGCCATGTTAATTATTAATTAAATGAGAGTTTGTTAATTATTAGTGAGAATTTTTATATATTGCGCCTATGTTATGCTTTTCTTTATTGTTAAAATTTAATTAAAAGAAATTAAAGGAAAACAAAAATTAGACTAGCATCTACAAAAATAAAAATTTATACTAGTCTAATTTATTTTTTACGAAATGTCAAATATAATGCGTTATTTATTTATTATTTTGAAGCATTTCTAGTCTAACCTCTAATTCTTCTTTATGAAATTCGTCTGGGATACTTTTTTGTTCAATATTTTCTCGTAATTTTTCTTTTTGATCTTCAGACATAGAATCTATAATATTATTGATCTCTTGAATTTTTTTCTGATGATCTTCTGTTTCTTCGTCAATAAATGAATTACCTATTAATTCTTTAAAATCTATAATTGAATCTTTTAGATTATATTTAGCAAAAATTTCTTCGCCTTCTTCATTACGTAAACCTGGTGTAACCCATGTTTTTTTAAGATGAATCCCCCAGAATGTAACCACTATCACCATCATTACAATTAACAAAGAATAAAACAATACATCATTATTGCCTTTGACTTTTAATATTCTAGAAGCCGATGATTCTTGCCTAAGATTTATTGTATTATTTTTTTTATTTGTAACCTTTGTTATTGTATCGAGTTTCATTATAAAAAATTATTTTGATGAATTTAATATTACTAGGCTTGTTTCTTCTGTTTGTGGTAAGTTTTTCTTTACGATTTTATATTTATCTTGAGAATCTGATATTGATAAAAATCCTGATTTAAATTCTTCAAATTTCTTTTTATCAACTTCTGAATTTATGTCGTAATTCATAGGAATTACTATTTTTGGAGCTAATTGATTTTTAATTGCAATTGCTTCTTTGATTGGTAAAAATCCTTCACCAATAGGAAGTAAAAGAATATCTATATTACCACCAATAATATTGTCATAATTTACTTCTCCACCTTCTGAAGTTTTTACTTCTAAATTACTATCGATATTATTAAGATCAACTACGTTAATATTTTCTATATTTAATTTATATACTAATGATTTTTTACCTGATTCTTTACTTGTAAATAAATCTACATAGAAGAAATCATCATTAATTTCGTATTCTCCTGGATTCTTAATTAAAAATGAACCAGCAAAATCTTTTTCATTAACCGGATTTATAGAAACTGTAGAATCTTGTTTTTTATCTGCATTAACAACTATTGTGTTTTTTTCACTAACTATTTTTATTTTATCTTTACCTTCCCAAATTATTTGCATATCTGTTTTATTAATTAATTAATAGCTTTATTTTCTTATCTTACAATAAACCGCAAAAAAATAAAAGTTTAAAAATATTGCTTATGGATATCTTGTGGAGAAATTGTTTTTTACTCTTACCTTACGTATTCTTGTCTTTTCTCTATTTTCATATAAAATATTTTTTGAAAATATTCAGATACAGGAGGTAAAACTATGGCTGAATTATTTTTTTATTTTGCAACGATGTATGCTGGTAAATCTAGCTCTGCTATCAATAGATATGATACAGCTATTAGACAGCACAAAAAAGCTTTAGCTTTTACTACTGAGGAGGATAGTAGAGCAAAAAGTTTAGGTGCTGATGCTATAAAAAGTGTCATAACCACAAGACAAAATCAGGCAGAAAATCAGGTTTATTCTATTAATGCATACATTATAGAACGTGTTGACTTCTACAAAATGATTAAACACATCAAACCAGATGTTGTTATTGTTGATGAAGTTCAATTTATCCAGGATACAAAAATATTTGATAAACTGGCTCTCGTAGCTGATAAATTAAATATTTCTGTTTATTGCTATGGTCTTAAAAACGACTTTTTACTGCAAATGTTCCCGGCAAGCGAATATTTGTTCAATATCGCTGATAAGGCTGTTGAAATTGAAACTTCTTGTTCTTTCTGCAACCGAAAAGCTATTGCAAATCTTCGAACTGTTGTGCGTCATGACGTTCCAAATGAAGAAAAAACTTATTTACCAATTTTCGTCGGTCTTCAAAAAGAAGTCGAAATTAAAGGTAATAATAGGTATTTTCAAGTTTGTCGAAAGTGTTATAACGAAATCCGTAGCCGAATACAACGCGGCGACGATGTCGTTATAAACAAAGACTTTAAAATAGTCGAAGTTTCCGAAAAAGTTACTAATACCAAAGTTATAACTTTTTAAAACGGAAGACCCAAAACCCAGAATTAATTCTGGGTTTTTATTTTTGTGTTTTTATTATTCGCATCAATCTTAATAATTTGTGGATTAAGATTTTGATTTTTCATTTTTTAGTGATAAAATAGCGAGAAGCGGAAGATTGTATTAAATATTATGCAATTTTCTTTAATTTTTAATAAATAATTTTATGGATGAAGAAGTAAAAGAACAGGCTACGGAAGAATCAAAGAAAATGTTTGTCATCCCGGAAGAAGCTGGTATGAGAGGTGTTTCTCTTGTTGAAGAAATGCAAACTTCTTATATCAATTACGCAATGTCCGTAATTGTTTCTCGTGCTCTTCCTGATGTTAGAGATGGTTTAAAGCCCGTTCATAGAAGAATTCTATACGCAATGTGGGATATGGGATTAAAGTCCAACACAAAGTTCAAAAAATCTGCCCACGTAGTCGGAGATGTTATGGCCAAATATCATCCTCATGGTGATGCTGCTATTTACGATACAATGGTTCGTCTAGCTCAAGACTTCTCTATGAGATACACATTGGTAAATGGTCAAGGTAACTTCGGTTCTATTGATGGTGATGGTGCTGCCGCTATGCGTTACACTGAAGCTAAATTACAAAAGATTGCCGAAGAATTACTTGTTGATATTGATAAAGAAACAATAGATTTTATTCCTACATACGATAACTCTGGTAAAGAACCTTCTGTTCTTCCAGCTAAATTACCTAACCTTCTATTAAACGGAAGCGTTGGTATCGCTGTAGGTATGGCTACTAATATTCCTCCTCATAATTTAGGTGAAATTTGCGATGGTATTTGTCATTTAATTGATAATCCAGAAGCAAGTATCGAGGAACTTATGGAATACATTAAAGGTCCAGATTTCCCTACTGGAGCAATAATGTATAACAACGAAGATATTAAAAATATTTACAAAACTGGAAAAGGTGGAGTTACTCTTCGTGCAAAAACAGAAACTGAAGAATGGAAAAATGGTTATAGAATTATAGTTTCTGAATTACCTTACACTGTAAACAAAGCTTTGCTTGTAGAAAAAATTGCTGAGCTTGTTCGTGATAAAAAAGTTGAAGGTATTAAAACAGTTCGTGATGAATCTGATAGAGTTGGTATGAGAATTGTTATTGAACTTAAAAAGGATGCTTATCCTGAAAAAGTTCTTAATTCTTTATATAAACACACAGATTTACAATTTACTTTCCATGCAAATATGCTTGCATTGGTTGATACTATTTCTCCAAAGATCTTAACATTAAAAGACTTCCTTGAAGAATTTATCAAACACAGAAAGTCTGTTATCACTAGAAGAACTCAATTCGACTTAAACGAAGCTAGAAAAAGAGAACATAT